>Ga0207713_1002563_pt1 | contig 13129 bp, 16 predicted proteins | sample KBSS64metaG_FD_184404 | JGI IMG/M metagenome (GOLD analysis project Ga0207713, IMG submission 184404) | Switchgrass rhizosphere microbial communities from Kellogg Biological Station, Michigan, USA - KBS S6-4 metaG (SPAdes) (version 2) | ecosystem: Host-associated > Plants > Roots > Rhizosphere >...
GAGGTTAAGACTCACAAGATCATCCGAATCGACAAAGCATCCTTGAAAGGGAAGGGCGTTTTGGAGTCAAAGCAACTGATGGAGCTTGAAGGCCATGGGTTTTACCTGTGGAAGATTCGATGGACAGTCCGTGAGAAGCCCGTAGGCTCAGAACTCGTCGAGTTTGAAGCCCAGTTCGGAAACCAGGCAAAGTGCTCCGACTTTTCCTACATCGTCAAAGGTGTCTACAACTACAACAATGGGAAGTATGCCAAGAATCGGGTACGGGCGAGCTCAGTCGTGGAGCAACAGCTGAAGGTTAAACTGGAGCAAGCGGCTCAGAAGACGCTGGATGACATCGAAAGGAGTCTGGCGAAATGAAGGCGAAGCGGCTGAAGCTTTGGGTTTTGACCGCCCACGTAGACTTTCAGAGCCTCGTGCGCGGGCTTCAACAACTGTCGTTCAATGGTGAAAACCGGGTCGGATTCGAGCCCATCGAAATCCTGGATGACAAGGTAACCATTCGGTACCACGAGCAGCGCGATATCACCCAGTCATTCATGACCCCCCTAGGTGAGACGATCGAGTCAAGCTACTCGACCTACATCAGTTTCGACATGGTATTTGAGGCGCTTGGATCGGATCGGTACTCGATCTGTATGAGTTCGCCGCCAAAGGATTTGAAACCGTTCGTGGAGCTCATCCGTGCTGCTACAAGAACGAGCTTCGCGCTGGAGATCGTGAAGCCGGACATCTCTGCCGTCTATCAGCAGCTCAAGGGTGATAAGCGTTTTACGAGAGTGATGGCCAAGCGGATCGTCTCAGGAGCGGTGACATTCGATATCGAAAGTAGCTACCGGGTCGATATTGCTTCCAGCGGGAATGCCATGACAAAATTATTGGAGATCACTGGTGGGCGCGCCGCTCCGATCGACAAGATCAAAATCGTCTACCGGTACGACTCCAGGCCCGTTCAGATTGAACTGTCTCGATCAGGCTCTATTGCGGTGTCGTTGGATGATGAGGAGCATCTGCACCTCCTGACCAGCCTGCTGATTCAGTAGCCAGGTTTTGGTTTGGGCCGTTGTGAGTATCGAGCGAAGGTTAGAAGCTGATCGATATTGCGATCCAACCCGGCTCATTCCCTCATGATTCGGATTTCACTCGAAAAACACTAGTTGCCACCATTACTCTGAGATCGCCAGTATCGATTCACAGTGGTTCGTGAAAGCCCAAAGATTGCACTAGGCGCAGCCGGCGTTTTGCCTTGAGCCTTGGTCGATATGATGGGCCTATTTTCATCAGTCAAAGGTGCTTTACGCACTATCCGTCTTTCAGATGCTTAGTAACCGTCGACCTCGAAACCTCAAGACGCCTCGCAACCTCAGCTTGCGAGCAACCTTCATCGATCAGCTCAATGATCTTGCGTTTCAATTCAGCTGCCTCTGCAACAACCGGATGTATCGTTTTAGCAGGGCTAGAGGGGATTCTGGCGTCGAGCAGATTCGACGACTCAAGGTCGTCATGGATACGGCTGAGGATTTCGCGTGGGGATAGTCCGCGCTCGACTGCGTAGACAATTGTCAGCAGAGACATGGGATCCAATCGAAGTGCATCTGCAAGATCTTGGCTGATCTCCAAGGACACCGAGCTTTCACCGGACTCAAGACGACTGATGTAGGACTGATCGGTCTGAATAGCGATGTCCTTCTGCGAGACCTTTCGATGGGCTCTCAAAAATTGCAAAGCAGAAGCAAACGCGGTGCGAATCGACATTAGGTGTTCCCGGTAAACGGAACGATATGTCGGATTTGCCTTGTTCGAGGCAAATGCATATAGTCATACGCATCGAACGATTCTGTTTTAGGTGCTATTGCTGACAAAGGTTTGGCGGAAAGGAAAATAACCTTCGCCGCGCCTGCACGAATAGCGAAAGGAATCGGACAAACGTCCTTTCAATATAGAGGTAATTCGACTTTGACACCGTTTTGCCCTAGCCGATGCAGTCCCGTGAATCCTTGCGTCTACCAGTTCCCGATCCGACTTTTGAAATTGGCGAAATCATGAAAATCCAGATTTACTCGGATCTGCACAACGAGTTCGCTCCCTTCGAACCGCCTATAACAGACGCAGACATTGTCGTGTTGGCCGGCGACATCGACGTCCAAGCACGCGGTGTGAAATGGGCAAACGAGACCTTCAACTGCCCGGTGATTTACGTCTGCGGCAATCACGAGTTCTATAAAGGCCACCTCGATCATACGCTGCATAAAATGCGAGAGGCTGCTGCACCTCACGTGCACGTCCTGGAAAACCAGTTTTGGATTTGCAACCAAACCCGTTTTTTGGTCACAACGGCTTGGACGGATTTCTCGTCCACCGGAGATGTTGTGGCAGCGAGCATGATGTGTGGACAGTGGATGAATGACTTCCAGGTGATCAGAGCAGAGGAGCGTTTTCGACGACTACGTCCAGCAGACGTGATCGGGCGAAACCACGAAGCTTTTGATTTTTTGGTTGGTGAGCTCGCCAGGCCGTTCGAAGGGAAAACCATAGTTATTACGCATCATTGCCCAGTTTCCGAAGCAGCCGGCGAAAAGCATGACGGCCACTTGAGTGCGGCCTATTCCAACCGATGGCACTCGCTTCTGCCGATGGTGGACGTTTGGATTTTCGGACATACACATCGCGCTATTGATATCGAGATGGGCGACTGCCGTCTCATCTCAAATCCGCGTGGTTATCCCAGAGAGGAAACAGGCTTCATTTCGGATTTCACGATTGAAATCTGATCGCGAGGAGGGAGCAACCGGGATGTACTGGATCAAAACATTCGGAGCAGAGCTTTCCGACTTTCGGCTACACAGATTGCCGACAGTCATAGAACGAGCGAGAGCGGCTATCGCTGATCCAAATGTTGTCGGGTATCTGTTGTGTGCGCTGGAGAGGCCTCCAAGGATGACTGGCTTGCTGTTCTGCGACCACACGCGAGGCTTTCCGGAAGGGTTGCCTATTCGTACGCCTGCAATTGCTGATCGATGCCGGCGCGCAGGCTATGAGGTTGTTACCACAATCGATGGCGGTGTATACGTTGTCGCTCATTGGCTTTACGAAAATGGTGCATTAGACCGTTTCGACCGAGTTCACTGATGCCTGACTGCTGTCTGTATGTGATCAAAATGAGGCTTATGCAAGAAAGAATGGCTTTCCCAAAATGTGTTGGCGATGCGAAGAACATTGATTTTGGTGCACCTATTACTGGGTACCTGTGCTGCGCTGAATTTCAGCCTCCTTGTTTGATTGGCGTCGTTTTCTCAGAGACGCGGGGGCGCTTTGCGGACGGCAAAACCATCCGTACTTCTCGGATTGAAAGGGTGTTTGAGCTTCTTGGATATCACCTTTGCGAAACATTCAACGGTAGTCGATACGTGATCTGCCACTGGTGGCATGAAAATGGCGCCGTACCCGAGATCAACAGGATCCACTGACGAATCACAGGGTTTCGATCATTAGGCAAAGTTATCCATTCCCACGATGCACGGCCCGCAGGTCTCTGGGTTTGTGTCGCTTTAGAAGTCTTAAAAAACTAGGCAGCAGTGTGCAAAAAGAACTACTTGAAGATGTGCTGTATGGCCCCGCGCGGATGCTGGGTGGATCCAGACTGGAGGATGACGAACTCATTAAATTGGCGGGTGAGGAGTTCGAAGGGCAGCCGTTTTGCGTTGTGCGAAATTGGATGATCTTAGATCTCCTGCTCCCTGAGGCCCAAGTGAGTGAGATAAGAGGGCAGGGCCTGCAACCTTCAGTTCTGTATGTCAATCAGACCATATTCGACAGTAAGGCCCGTTTCTCAAATGGCGACAGTTTCATCACGAGCTATCAAAAAGATTTTCATGGTTGTTTTTTTGAAAGCAAAGATACCCTCTATATCTTGGCCGGCCGTGGAGCTCGCAAGCACGCGAGCCTTCCCGCTCTTCAGGCATTAGCCGCGTATTAGAAATCGAGCAGGAAAATCCAATGACTGAAGATCTACTGCCTGTCCTGTGTGATCGTTACCCAGAGTTTTTTCGCAGCGCGCCTCTTCGCGAAATCGCATGCCTTCCAGGATGGCTGAATTTGATCGACGAGTTGTGCCGAACACTAAAAACTCACATGGATGCTCATCCCGAGCTGCCGCCATTAAAAGTGCGGCAAGTTAAGGAAAAATTTGGAGGGTTACGCTTCTACTACTCTGGTGGTGACGTGGCTTGCCGTGAAGCAGTCGTGCGGGCAGAAGAAAGGTCACTATCGACGTGCGAGGTTTGTGGGCAGGCTGGGGCTTTGGGAGGGGAGCGTTGGATCAGCGTACGATGCCTCGATCACGTCGACTGGTCACCCTCAAGCAGCTCCTTGTTGAATCCATAAAAACAGACATTTGGGTCACTGTGAATTTGCCTTCGCCAGGCATTGAACTTCACGATTTCGTTCGGCGCCGTATAAGGGGGCGGGGATGTATAGGGAGCGTGATTTGGCCATTTGGAGGTCTGTGTATGAGACATGTGGTGTCACGACATTTGTGCGCCTTATTGTAGAGGCGCTCGATAGCTTCAAGCCCGTACCCAGGGTTGATTGGCCCACTCGTGTTTGCAATTTTGGGGCTTGACGACTCTGCGAACGATGCTGCGGCGTCGCTCGTGGAATTGATCAGAAAAGTTAAAAGTGTAGATATAAGGCTTTATGTGCTGCCTACTACACTGGAAGAAATTAAAGCAGCACTATCGATTCAGATGAATCGATTGGAGAGTCGAGTTTATTCTCAAGGTCTATCCAGAGCGGCTCTGGATACAAATATTTCAGGTATTGCAAGGAAGTTTTTTGAGAAAAGCAATCAAGCCGGGGGACTGTCGCCTACAATTTATTTCAATGCTTATATTGAAGGATTGCGTTTTGTACTCAAAGATAAAGGTATTGATATACTGGAATGGCCGTTAGATTTTTACTACAGGGATCAGCGTTTTATAGACGACCTAAACGATCTTCTAGAGACAGAAGGGGAGAGAGAAGGTGGCAAATCTTATGAGATGTTAAATCATGATTTAGTTCTTTGGTATGCTATTAAGGATCATCGTTCTTCAGGCGCCGAAAGCTTATTGGAGGAAAGTTTCTGGGGTGTAACTTTGGATTCAAGATTGCTTAGCTTTGATCTGAAAAAGAGAAAGGCAGTCAGAAACTCTCTTCCAGTTGTGCTATACCCCACAAATCTTATTCAGCTTTTGCAGTTTTGGGTTCCTCGTAGCGAATTTTTGGATAATAGTGTTCTTGATAGTTTGAAAATGCCACTGTTTGTCCACGGCTTCGATAAGGAAGATGAAGCTGTGACTATTAGCATCGTTAATGCACTCACGACTTACGATAATATAGATGGGCTTGGGCATGAGGCTTTAACCTCGATTTTGGCTGATCAGGCCTTAAGGGTAAGTATTGTAAGTAGCGATAAGCGCATAGAAATAACCGAGAAGATCGAATTAGAAGTTATTAATGAAGCAGCTAAAATAAGAATTAACTCAGAAACGCTTGTTAATAGCCTTGAGATTTCTAATAATCAATCCTTTCAGTTGGCTGAACAAATGCTGAGCCTGAAAGCGACGCTGACAGAAAAAACAGTGGAAGTTGATGCGACATTAGTTTGGGCGCGCGCGGCTGAAGCATTACTAGAAGCAAAGGATGCTAAAGATGAGCAAAATTCCTTTCTGAAGTTTTTTGTATGGCTCCCCCTGCTGTTGATAGGAATTGTATCCGCTTTGCTGGTTTACAACCTGTGGGGGCAATCATTCTCGTCACCTGCTGTAATAGTTTCTCTTGGGTTCGTTGCTTTAGCTATATTTCTTCAAGTGCAATTGTCTGCTTGGAAGATGGCGCGGTCAGAACGTTTGAAAAGATGGTGGCTGGCAGATCTCATGCAGCATACCTATACAAAGTTTTGTGTGCCGCTAATTCCCGGTGCGCTATGGCTGTTCGACTACGCTAAAGGTTTTCTGCCAAAATCTGAGTGATCGAGATAATTTAAATGCAAGGACGCTAACGTGCCTCCGACGTCAATTGCCATGAGTACGGTGGAGAGAAAATGAAAATAGCTGAAGAAATAACCGGATGTTTTCGGCGATTATCTAGTCAGTAGGTAATTTTTTTCATACACTAAATTCTTGATTATCCGAGGTTTCAACATGTCCAAACTCGCAGAATTCCGCCAGCTCGAAAAACACCTAGCCGAACAGCTCGAAGCGCTCGAAGCACTGAAAGGCGATGCTGGCCTCAAGAAAGAAATTGAATTTGAAACGAAGCTCCGCGCCTTGCTCGCTGAGTACGGTTACAGCTTGCAGAAAGTGATCAATTTGCTTGATCCACAGGCCGGTCGTCGCGCTCCAGCAGTAGAGTCCAAGTCTGGCAGCCGTAAGCCACGCCAAGTGAAGGTCTACAAGAACCCCCACACCGGCGAGGTCGTAGAGACGAAAGGCGGCAACCACAAGACTCTGAAAGAGTGGAAAGCTGAGCACGGCTCCGACACCGTCGAGTCCTGGCTGACCAAATGAATTTGGTTTGAGTACAAAAAAGGCCCGCAGGGCCTTTTTTATTAGATGCGTTATGGACTCTGCGAGTTGAATTACAAAAGAACATCTGCAAGGTAAAAAGTCGCTTTAAACATCTCGCTTGATTTTGCAGGTCTCGGCCCTCATCGTTGCCATCCTTTGGTCAGTAGGCCTAGTGTGGGGATCAGGAGCAAGGTGTCCGTATGAAAACAACCATGGTCACCATCATTAGTGTTCAAATTAAATTCAATCATTCTTCAGTCGCTCCCTGTGTACCGCCAAGTGCTCCATCTCACGTACCCAACCCCGAAGAAAATGGCGCCAGTCACTTGCATAACCTCCCTCTGCCAGCCTTTTAGAGAGTGCGCTCACCGCTTCGAATCTTGCGCGCCAGGGCTGTGGAATGTGCTGATCGAAGAGAAGCACGAAAGGGTTGCCGTCACTTCCCGTAAACGGGATTTCCGGCACGTGCTCTCGCAACTCATCAATCGACATCAACGCCAGCACACCTGCAGCAGGCGAAGTCGATCCCAGGCTGATCGCCGAGGCGAGGTCAGTTAGCTGGGGCATTAGTACCTGAAAGTCTGTCGTCACCACGCGTTCGCAAACGGATCTTCTCTGGGCTAACGCTATTCCGACCCATCTTGCTTCGGTGTCTTCATCGCCGGCGCCTCACATGGACTGTCCTATCCGTTGAGGCGATGCCATTTGCCCAACACGGCCAAGCGGTGACTGACGGTGTTGTACGCCAAGGCTCCGGGTTTGCTTTTGATCCGCGCCTTGACCAATACGGCGTCGATGCTAGGCGGTGGGCCGCGGCAGTCCGGCACGTCTCGGCAGCTTGCTGGAAAGCTGGTGGGAGCGACTGGCCGAACGCCTGAGCGGCGAAACTCGCCTGCCGGCGCTACCTGCAGAGGCCTCGCAGGCCGTTCTCGGTGGCTAGCAGGCTGCGATCGGCTCGCGGGACAGTGTCGAGCAGGAGTTCGTCGAACAGGGCGCACGCTGGGACGCCAAGCGGGCCCGGGTCGCCGAGGTTGAGGATCGGGCGCGCCGGGACGCGGCGCAGTTTCGTCAGCTCGCGGCGGAGGCAGTGGCCGGAGTAATTGGTGGCGGTTAGCAGCAACATGATAAGAAAGATCCGCCAGCGAACGCGCCGCCGAGCAGATTCAGCGAGTCTGGCGGGCCGGGGAGACGCCATTTCTTGATGTGCTACAAGCGCGCCGGGTGCAACTGGCGGCGCAGAATGCGCTGTCCCAGGTCAAGACTGCGCAGTGGCAGAATCAGGCGACTCTGGTGAACGCATTAGGCGGTTAGGTGAGTAGCGAGCATTGAACCGGCTTCGCGGGCAAGACTGGTCTCGCATTTGTTTTGTCGCAGAACTCCTGTGGGAGCAAGCTCCACAAGTCATACATTTCAGATCTTGTCGATTGGCACGCCGTGGTTGTTTCTTCACGTCAACGCCACGGCACTGGCGATGACGGCGATCAGATAAATATTGAACAGCCAGCACATGATTTGAAATTAGACGGAGCAGATGCTTCACTGTTCACCCTTGGTACGTTCAGAAAAAGCGCTGACTAGGTGCCAGCGCTGAGGTAAGCAGGCCAGGCCAGCATCCTCGAAGTGCGCGCAATATCTGTATGTCGCGCTATTAAAGCAGCGGTACGCTATAATTAACGAACAGCCGATTCTGATCCTGATCACGGGACGCCTCGCTGTTGGACTTGCCGTTACGCCAGCCGAACCCGACTCCTTTAAGCGAACCGGACTGAATCACGTAGTCCAGGGCAATGTCCCGCTCCCATTCCTTCTGGGTATCGCCAGAGGTCGTCTTGATGTTGTCCCCGCTGAGGTACATGACGGACGCTTTCAGCCCGGGCACCCCCATGGCGGCAAAGTCATAGGCGTATTGACCGAAGGCTGTGCGCTCACCCGCGCGGGTGAAGGTCTGAATCAGGCGGTCGGTGTACAGGTAAACGCTGGAGCCGCCGGCCCCCTTGTTGGCCAGCCCGCCCTGATTGAGCTGCGTGAAGTTGCTGCCACTCGAAACGCTTTGATAGCCCGCGGTGAGGCCATGGCCACCCACCGTGTAAATCAGCGCGGCGCTCCAGGTTCGATTGTCGATCTCGCCATCATTGCCTTGGGTGTATCCGCTGATTTTGTAGCCTGACGTCCCCGAGCTGTTTTCACCGGATGAATCGGTCTTGAAGTAGCGCAAGTCGGTTTTCAGCGATTGACCGTCCGCGATCGCCAGCGTGTGGATCAGGCCGAAAAACTGCTGGGTGTAGTAGTTGTCCAGGTTGGCGTAGTAATACTGGGCGGTCAGGTCCTTGGTGACTTTCCAGTCGCCGCCGGCGAAGTCGAACGCGTTGCTTTCACGGTTGCCGCCCGTGGCGGCCAACCCGGTCTGATCGCTTGAGCCCCGACCGGTGGCGTGTTCGATTCGGCCTGCGGTGAAGGTCAAATCCTTGAACTCGCCCGAGGTGATCTGGCCACCTTCGAAGGTCTGCGGCAGAAGACGGCCGTCGTTGGAGACGAGGATGGGAAGTTTGGGCATCAGCGTGCCCAGGCGCAGTTCGGTTTTCGAGACTTTGACCTTGCCGGTCAACCCCAACCGGCTCCATTCGTCGACCGCGCTATTGTCGCTCTCTGAAGGAATCATCGAGCTGCCGACGTGCCGTCCTTTGCCACTGTCCAGCGTAATCCCCATCAGGCCCAGTGCATCGACACCAAAACCAACCGTGCCGTCGGTATAGCCCGATTTGTAATCGAGCATGAAACCCTGCGCCCACTCTTCGGTTTTCGACGGCGCGGCCGTGCCATCACGGTTGTCGTTGTTGAAGTAGAAATTTCTCATCCCCAGGGTGGCTTTGCTGTCACTCAGGAAGTCCGCGTGTGCCTGGGTGCTGAGTGCAATGGCACTCAGTGCAAACGTTACCGCCGTTTTCTTGTTACTCATCTGAATCGCCCTTTTTTTTTGTAGTTTGAATTTGGGAGGGTGGCTCCCGCAGTAGCGGGTGCCGGCAACGTTCGATGCCTGCGGGAGCGTTATTCGCCTGGCTTAAATACCCAACACGTTGGCGCCGATGCACGGATCAATTCCGCGGTCCAGGCGACGCTGGTGCTTTATCACGGTGATTTCCATTGAACCGGTAGTCACTTCAAAGTCCAGGAGTGCCCGCCACACGCTTGAAACCAACCGTCCCCAGCGACACCGTGCAACTGGAAGGAGGGCTGACCATTCAAGTTGGAGTCAGCTAAATTACCGGTGGTTTCGAAAGCGTGGGAAGGTGGCTCTATCCTTGAGCCGGCATGTGCGTTTTAGTACGCGCAAAGTCTCAGGCGCACTGCGATTGCGCGTAGCCTTAAGCCAAGCTTCAAGCCGAGCACCACATTATTGTGTTGAAAGGCGACCGATGCTCATCGATTGACCAGTCGGGCAGGTATCGCCGTCATTACAAGAATTGCACAGAGAAAAAGAAAACCACCGAGCATGTACATTCCAATATTTGTGGAATGTGTTAGATCCCTCAGAAAACCAATTAAATAAGAACTAACAAACCCTGATAAGTTTCCAAGCGAGTTGATCAGTGCAATACCGCCAGCAGCAGCTGTTCCGCCAAGAAACGCCGTTGGGAAAGTCCAGAAGAGCGGGGTTATGGTCATGATGCCAGCACAACCCACAGTCAGCGCAATAATGGAGTACATAGGGTTTTGCGCAAAAACGGCGCTCAAGATCAACCCGACCCCACCCAAGACTGCCGGGATTGCAAAGTGCCAACGTCTTTCGGTGTGCTTATCGGAGCTACGATTGATCAGGTTCATGGCAATGATCGAAACAATATATGGAATTGCCGACAACAATCCAATATCCAGCGGCTTGTCCACTCCTGTCGCTTTAATCAAAGTCGGGAGCCAGAAACTAACCCCATACAGCCCCATGAGCACGCAAAAATAGATCAAGGCCAGGATCCATACCCTTATATCACCCAGTGCTTTCTTGAATGAATGGCTGGTTTTTACACCCACATCTTCACGAATATTATCTTGCAAGATTTTCTTTTCTTCGGGGTCTAACCATTTTGCTTCCTCAATACTATTATCCAGAAATTTCCAGACCAGCAATCCGACTAGTACGGTGGGCGCCCCCTCCAACAAAAACAGCCACTGCCATCCTGCCCAGCCGTGCACCCCGTTAAAGGTTTGCAGGATCCAGCCCGAAAGAGGGCTGCCAATGATTCCGGAAATGGGGATGCCTGCCATAAACAAAGTAATGGCCCGGCCTCGACGGTGTGCGGGAAACCAGTAGGTTAGGTATAAAAGAACACCTGGGGTGAATCCAGCCTCAGCGACGCCGAGTAAAAAGCGCATGACATAAAACGATGTGGGCGTGGTTACGAACATCATCAATGCCGAAATGATCCCCCATGTGATCATGATTCGGGCAATCCACTTCCGAGCCCCTACTCGGTATAAAACCAAATTGCTGGGGACTTCAAAGAAAAAATAGCCAATGAAAAACATGCCTGCGCCCAGACCATATACAGTTTCACTGAAATTAAGGTCGGTGGACATCTGAAGCTTCGCAAAGCCGACATTGACCCTGTCGAGGTAGGCAACGATAAAGCATAGGAACAGTAGGGGCATTATACGCCAAACAACTTTACTGTACGCTTGAGCTTCTTTGTCAGGAACTGCGTCATCGAAGGTTGTAAGATCTTTAGTTCTCATATCGGGTCTCTTTTTATTTTAGGTCGGCCGGCAAAAAACTCACACAAGGAAATCGAACAGGTACGGCGATCCCTGCAACACACTCGCTGGCAATCTCTTGGGTTGCGCGGGATAGTCTGTTCAGTCCCTTATTTAATTACTTTGAGAGCGGCTAGTTTGAGGTGTCACAGGCGGAATCGATGTTCTGCGATTTTGTGTTTTTCAATATATTCCCAATCGTACTCGACGCCCAGTCCTGGACCGGTCGGGACGGATACGCAGCCATCTGTCCCAACAGCATCCATCTGGTCCGTATAACCGCAGCGGTATACCGGTGGGATTAGATTGGGCATCCCTGGCCCAACCAGAGCGAGCTCGTAGTAAAGCGTGTTGCGTATTGCTGCAACGCAGGCTCGGTGGGCAGGACCACTGGCATGCACCTGGACATCGAGACCCAATGCTTCACCCAGGTGGGCAATTTTCAGAGTGCCGGTGATACCCATGTCGTATTCCGGATCGGTGTGAATCAAGTCTGCACCGCCGGCAATGATGAAGGTTGCCTTTTGTTCAAGCCCGCGAACATGTTCGCTGACAAGAAGAGGGGTTTTGAGTTTTTCCCGAAGCAAGCGCTGGCCATTGGCAGACACGCTGGCATCGCGGTAGGGGTCCTCATACCACAGCGCGTTGATGTCGTCGCAGGCTCGACCAACATACAGCGCGTCAGTCCACGTATGCAGCGAGCTCGCCGGATCCACCATGATGTCCATGCGATCCCCCACGGCCTTTCGTGTCGCGAGTACTACCCGAGCTTCGCGTTGTTTGTTGCCATCGTGCCATCCATGAATCTTGAATCCTCGAAAACCTAGTTCTGCACACTCCACTGCGTAGTCGGCGAAGGCCTCCACTGAATCCAGCCCTCCCGGTTCGTCTTGTCCGTGGTGCGTGCTCGCATAGGTAGGAAGGCGCTGCTTGTAGGCGCCGATCATGGATGCAATGGACATCTTGTGTTTGCGGCCGACCAGATCCCACAACGCAATGTCTAGCGGGCCGTGCCCCATGTGGTCATAGGCGCGCAGGTGACGCTTGAGATCGTCGTAAATGAATTCGCGGTGTTCTGGGTCTCGACCGAGAAGGTAAGGAGCAAGCATGACGGTCTGTCCGAGCGCGGCCTGAGTGCCAACGAGGTGCGTGACGTAACGACCCTCGTAGCCATCGTCCGTGCGGATAGCGACGGCGTACCGCATCACGGTCATCTTGCCGCCTTTTTCGTAGCGCAAATTGCTCACGCCCATCGCCCGGTGACTGCCAGTCGAAAGGTTCTCGACTTCGAAGGTGAACGGGATGACATCGACTTGGGTGATGCGACTCATGAAACGCCTCCAATTATTATTGTATTTCAATCAGTTATTCGATGCTTCAAACCTTTCGATTAAGCATCGCTGACCACTTTCGTGGTCTAATCTGAGGACCTAGCTTATGCGGTGATATGGTTATATTACAAGTGGGGTTTTGAAAACGATGCCTTGTTGTTCGTCGGCAGCTGATCGTATTGCGAGGGAGAAATGGTGCTCTGGCTTGAATCAATCGGTTATTTTGCCGAAGTTGGAGTAGAGAGCACTGGGGATGGGTGATACAGAATGGCACTTCAATCGCGCTATTTTGGAGGTGTGGGCTTGTTGTGAGGCTATACATCGTTTTGCGTGTCTCAATGGTCGGAGCAGCCCATCTCAAAAAACCCTTTTTTCATATTTTTTTTCTTGTACTATGACCATATCACCGCATGGGTATTGATGACGTATGTTCGAAAAAATTCCAACGCGCACCCTGAGTCACACCGTCGCCGAGCAACTGCAGAAAGAGATCGAAAAAGGCAG
>Ga0207713_1002565_pt1 | contig 13125 bp, 12 predicted proteins | sample KBSS64metaG_FD_184404 | JGI IMG/M metagenome (GOLD analysis project Ga0207713, IMG submission 184404) | Switchgrass rhizosphere microbial communities from Kellogg Biological Station, Michigan, USA - KBS S6-4 metaG (SPAdes) (version 2) | ecosystem: Host-associated > Plants > Roots > Rhizosphere >...
CGAGTCATTATGATTTATACGATCAACCTGAGCCTGTTGCTCAAGCTTTAGAAAAAATTATTCCGTTCTTTCAAAAGCATCTTTAAGTCATATATTGGAAAGTTTCTCAATCGGGGAACTTTCCAAATAGATAGGCTTTAGTGGTAATTAAACAAGCCTCTTATAATAGATCGCCGTACCGTCATAGTTCCCATTTGAGCTTAATGCGAAACTCGGAATTACGCCCACACGAACGAATCCAATTTTGCTATATAAAAGTTCGGAAACATCGCCTTCACGCGTATCTAAGACAAGTAGACGCAAGCCATTTTTTCTTGAAAAATTTTCGAGCTCATTCAGTAGTAACGTTGCTATTCCTTGTTTTCTTGCAGATGTCAGAACCATGAGTTTTTCAACTTCTGCCCTATGAATTCCGTTCTTTTTACTCACCAAAGACAATTGAACACTACCTACAATCTTTCTTTGTTGAATAGCAATCCATAGACGGCTATTACCTTGTACTATTTTATGGTTGACCTCACGCCAATAACTTAAAACCTCATTCTTTTCTATGGGAGCTAAGAAACCTATTGAAGCTCCGTTATTTACAGAATCTTCTAACAATAGCGATAAGCCTTCTTCATAATCGCCAATTTCATTTATCTCTAATATTTCAATATCTTCCATATTTCTTCTCAAATAATTCAACTCAATCTTTTGCTAAATGCATATGTGGTGCAAAAATAAAGTGTCGAGGTTCTTGATATTGCATAATTAATGAACGCAATTCGGTAATAAATGCCTCTGCTTCTTCTTTGTTAAGATTAATACCAAATGAACAATCCTCACCTGCTTTTAAACCATCTTTTTGAAAGGTTAAGCTCATTTCAAAAAGCTTAGCCGATATTAATTACAATTTTTCCAAAATGCTCTCCAGATTCAAGTTTCAACAAGGCATCATTGGCTTTGCTAAAATCAAAAATGGAATCAATTACAGGTTTTATTTGATATTGTTCAATCGTATGAATTAACTTTTGAAGCATGGCAATGGAACCAACCGTGATGCCGTGAACATGCGCATTTTTCTGTAAGATTTGCATTGGATTGAAAGACTGATCAGGTGCCGCGAGTAAGCCAATCAAACTCACTGTACCGCCAGTTTTCAATGCATCTAACGAACGTGATAGCGTACCAGCACCACCGACTTCAATCACTCGATCTACGCCAATATTTTGAGTCAGACGTTTTACTTCAAGTTGCCACTCAGGATTTTCTTTGTAATTAATGATGTCTTGCACGCCTACAGCCTTCAATTTTTCCTTTTTATCAGGATGACTGGTTGTACCGATTACGTGTAAACCCATGGCCGTGGCCAACTGAATAGCAAAAATTGATACTCCACCTGTACCCAATGTCAGGATCGTATGGTTGGTGTCGATGGGTGGATGTGTTTCAAATAAAGCATGCCAAGCTGTAACACCAGCACAAGGTAATGTTGCAGCTTCTTCAAAGCTCAAACTGTTCGGTATTTTTACAAGTCCAGATGCTTTTAGAGCCACCTTCTCGGCCAACATACCATCGATTGGACCACCAAGTACTGTTGCGCGATAACTATCCTTGGGAGGGCCGTCTAACCAAGATTAAGAAAAAGCGGCTACGACACGATCCCCCACTTTGAATTCAGTGACATCGGAGCCGACAGCTAACACTACACCAGCACCATCCGATGTGGGTATACAATTGAGCTTGAGTGCGGCTTTATAATAGCCTTTTGCCGCAAGAAGATGGCGATAATTAATCGAAACTGCTTTTACCTCAATCAGCACCTCATCTGATTGGGGTATTGGGTCTGGTAATTCAGTTACCTCCCACAGACAATTCGTATTCGTTTGCTCAGGGATAATATATGCACGCATTTTTCAAGACCTTTTTAGTAGTGTAAGAAGTACCGAGTTAATGGTGACAATATAAAAACTTTGAAAATCATGTCAGAGGACAGTTCCGTCTACAACAATTATCTTCGCCAAAATTACTTTTTATTTGGCGAATCTATTTTGGTTAAATCAACAACTCCATTCTTGTCCGCATAAGAATTATATTCATCAATTAGTTGCTTAACTATTTCAGGCTTTTGACTGACTAAATTTTGTTTCTCAGTACGATCAGTTCTTAAATCAAATAATTCCCAAGAGCCTGTTCCCATAGAAATTGGATAAACTTGATAACGAAGTTTCCAATCTTTGTTTCTTATATATTTATTACCATGTAGCTCATCTCCAAAAAAGAAAGTATTTCCTCTTACACTATTCTGTTTTCCGAGTAAAAACTCTTTCCACGATAATCCAGAAATAGGAATAACTTTTCTGTTTTTATATTCTGTTGTGGGGTGTTGAATATCAGTAAAATCCAAAATCGTCGGTAAAATATCCCTTATCGATACAAATTCACTGCTTTGCTGTACTGTTTTATATTGATGAGGAAGTCGCACAATCGCAGGTACCGAATTTGCTCCCTCTCCAGCAGTATGTTTAAACAATTGAAATGGAGTTGCGCTTACTTCTGCCCATCTGGAACCGATTTGAATATAAGAGTCGCCATGACCTATGTTCTCATAACTATTGTTATATTGAGGTCTTTGGTCTATCTCAATTGCTTGTGGACCATTATCAGAAACAAAAAATATCAATGTATTATCATATAAATTATTTTGTTTTAAATAACTTATTAAGCGACCAATATTATAGTCAAGATTTTCAACCATCCCAGCATATACTTCCATTTTTCGAGCTTCAAATTTTTTTTGCTCAGTAGTTAATTCTGTCCAAACAGGCGCTTTATCTGTGAGTTTACTCGTAGGAAGAAAAGCTGGTATTTCGTAATCTAGTGGAATTATTCCTAATTTTTTTTGCTTTTCGAAACGATTATTCCGAATAACCTCATAACCACTATCATATTTTCCTTGATTAGAAGCAATGAACTCATTTGGAGCTTGAATTGGCCAATGAGGAGCCGTATATGCGGCATAGGCAAAAAAAGGTTTTTTATCATTTTTATTATGTTCAATATATTCAATTAATTTATCAGTATAAAAATTAGTAGAATAAAAATTTGCTGGTAACGTTACAGAAATATCATCTTCTTTATATGTGCTGCCTCTAGCTAATTCAGGAGATGAGGCTTTAAAATGTAAATCCATTCCTTCAAGTAATACAAACGATCTCTCAAAACCACGAGTTTTAGGACTGGTCTTTTCTGTTAAACCTAAATGCCATTTACCCGCCATATAAGTATGATAACCATGATCTTGAAGAATTTCTGGCAGAACCAATGCATTATCATTTAAATAGCCATCATATCCGGGCTTATCTTGTAAAGCAGGAGTTGCCGATAAAACTTCTGACATTTCACCTAAACCGACTGGGTGGTGATCAGCACCAGATAGAAGTTCCGCACGTGTTGGAGAACATGCCGCAGCAGAATGAAAGTTTGTTAAAATTCTACCTTCCTGTGCTAATTTATCAAGATTCGGTGTGCTGATTTCACTTCCAAAAGCACCTATATCAGAAAACCCCAGATCATCAGCCATAATAAATAAAATATTAGGACGCTGCTCCACTTTTTCTTCTATTGTTTTATTGCTATTTTTACATCCAATTATAGATGTAGTAAAAATTAAAAACATACTAATTTTTAAACAGTTATTAATTTTCTTCACAACTATACTCGTATAAATTTATTTACCTATAGTATTTAAATAAATTAGAATTTAATAATTAGAAAATAATAAAAACAAATAACTTCTTCTTATAAGAAAAATTCATGGTTTAGTATAAAAAAAACAAATCTACTTTTTATCGACAAAAGTATCTAAAAACCGTACCACACTATTAAATCCTATTTGTTGGTACGGCACTTTAATCAAAATTTTCCCTCACACCAACTGTAATAAAAAATACTCAAGTAATCTCTTCCGTTCATCTGGTTTATTTGGGTCTAAAAGCTGAACCATTGCCCCATCAATCACAAACAAAAACATGTGTGCATCTTGTTTTGAAGCATTTTCATTGCTTTTTAAAAGCAAATGATAGATTTCATTAATCAGCCAATTTCGATAATCAACTACGGTCTGATAAGCCTTGGGATGTGTTTTAGCAATTTCAAAAATCGCTTTAAAGGGCAAATGATAAAGCCCGTCTAAATCTGCATGTAAAAAGTAAATCTTTCGGAGTTTTTCAACTAGCGTTAAGTCTTTCTGGACATAGATGATTGAAAGTACCTTTTCTTTTAAACCATCTTTTTGAAAGGTTAGGCTCATTTCAATGAGACGTTCTTTTGAATGGAAGTAATTATAAAACGTAGCTTTAGGGATGTTTGCCGACTCGATAATTCGGTCTACTCCAACGTTATGAAAGCCGTATTTATTAAACAGAAATCTTGCAGAGTGAAGCACGCTTAAAGCACGAAATGGAAGATCTGAATGTGGCATATTTTTACCGTTATAAAAAATTATTGTTGTATATAAATGAGATAAAAAAGGCATAGCAAAGCCATAAAGACTATGCTTGGCACATCTCAAGTTTAATTGTCTAAGTTTTAAGTAATAACGAGCTAAAGCCTGAAAAACCTTACGGCGATCAAGCTGCGTTCAATGTTTTAAGCTGTGTCGTTATAGCTTTTGGCAATGGCGGCCAAGAAATGATGAATGTGCAAAGCCAACTCCTTATATATGGAGTTCTGTCAGAGCATAAGATTTATGGTGGCAGAACGGAAGAGGGTTCGCAGACTGGTTAAGACTCCAGCACACCCGAGGGTGTCCCTCTCCCGTCCTACCGCAACGGGAGGGAACGAGGAGATGCTCACACAAAACTATTCCTCAGAAGAAATAATCCTGATGTGGTCTTAAAACGGTCTGCGACAACCGACTGGCAATGTAGGCCAGCCCGCAAATGGTAATCTTCAATATTTAAGGTGTCAATGTGAAATTGGCTAGAAATTATTTAAATAGTTATTATTTTTCATTTAATTAGATAATTAAGAAAATTCTTAAGTAATATTTACCATCTACTTTTATATCATTAAGTTAAAGTTCAAAATCACTAGAACTTAAGGTCTCGTTTGGCTCAAATATTAAACAAATCTTTCTTTTATGAATCTATGGAAACAAGTAAAAATAATCTGCTCTCTTTAAGCAATCGATAATCAACCCTGATCTCTTCATGACATAATTGATAAAATTTTAAGATATTAAATATTTTTATTATTATGGCACTAATATTTATAAATATTTCCACCAAAATAATTACTTTATATAAAATACCTATTATTTTCAGTAATTAATATTTATTATAAAGACAAACCACCAAATCTTAAACAAACTTATCCATTAATTAAAAAGTTAATATAACTTAATAATATTATTTTTAAATTTAATTAAACTAAAATATAATATTTATATTAATAATTACAACAACCTATATAAAAATATAGCAATATGTCTATTTTTAATTAAGTGCTTTAATTAACACTATTAATCACATTTCAATTATGAGTTATCTTTCTCTTTAAAAAATAAAAATATTTCCACATCTAAAAACAATATAGTGTAAAAATGCCAGTAAAATATAATTTGTATCAAAAATGATTTAATTTTTAATAAATATATTATTAATAATTCAACTCAAATGATATTTTAATAAAGAGAAAATATAAGTCTAAGATATATAAATAAATCATACTTTAAACGCTTTATAACCAATGGTATTTAAAATACCAGACAAAGCATCCAACGCGATTACTTTTATAAACAATAAAATAAAGCGATTGGATAAAACATAATTTAAGAGGATTTAATCATGTCAACTTCATCAAACACTGTTGTTATTACTGATGATACTGGGCTATTAACCAATATCACATATATTGATGGTTCTGTTGTATATACAGACGGCGAAACCTGTGAACCGCCACCCTCCATTACTAAAAAAGGAAATGTTTGGACTATCACTTTAGACTGTGACCGTAGCGGCTCTTCGCAGGTTGCTGATAGTTATGTTGAACTATTACAAAAAGGTAGTCATATGTTTGCTGATAGTCAAAGTAGTGGCGACACTCCTAGCAAGCTTAACTTCTACTTTGGCGTTAATTTGCAAACTTCGTCGGCTTCCATTCCCGTATATCTCGCTCAAGGTCACTATGTTGGACATAACAATTGGTGGTTTGGTAGCTTAGCCGTAACCAATATTGGTGGAAATAAACCTGTTCTATTAATCAATGGTACGAACGTAGCTCTAACAGGAGGTAATAGCTCATTCACTTTATCAAATATTTAAAGCTTATGAAGAATACGCCGATTCATCGTTCACTTAAAAATGAGCAGTCTCATTTCGAGGCTGCTTTTTATATATGCCTCATTTGAGTATTCAGTATAAACTTGTTATTTAAGCGACCAATCTCACACATTAGGCCGTGTCATATACTTAAAGTGATAAGAGCAAAAAATGACTCAAAATAAAGTTGAATTAGCAGAGAAATTGTCAAAAGAATCTCATAAAGGTCAAAAGTATGGTCCTCATGATTACTTTGAGTACCATATTAAAGGTGTGGTCAATTCATTAATTGAACATCGATTTTCAGAAGTCTATATTATTACAGCCCTTCTACACGATAGCGTTGAAGACACACCTCTTACACTAGACAAAATCGAAAGTTTATTTGGAAAAGAAGTCCGTGATGCCGTTGATGCATTAACTAAACGGGAAAGTGAAACACGCGAAGAATATTTAATTCGTTGTAGTTTAAATCCGATCGCTCGAGTCGTGAAACTTCATGATGCAGCCTTTAATGCACATAACTCACATAAAGACAATAATCACCCGCGTGTAGATTATTATCTTCAAACCATGTTAATTGTTTCAACGGCGCAAGATAGGTTGGAATGAAAAGGTCGAATTAGCTAGGTTTATAAAATACAAAACGATTAACTTGATTTTGTAACGTAATCAAAATCACCCTAAAAAAGGACTCTTGCTCTAGCTAACATTCACCATTTTGCGCATATATTTGCTCAATCCTATTTAACTTTCCTAAGAATTGAGCAAATTTTTGCTCATTTATGATCTACGGCGAACCTATCTCAAGGTTAAATACGCCCGACTTCTAAATATGGAATCAGGTTTTTATCAAAATGTGGTCTTGGGTCGCCCTCATAGCTAATAAAACCATGCATGCCTGTTAAGCGCTCACCTTTATAAAACTGGTTTAACTGATAACGCGGGTCTTTATGTGAAAGCGTAAAGCTCACCACACCAACACCCTGCTGTTTTGACTTGTTATAGGCGTCTTCGAGCATTTTATGGTGCAAAGCTAAATTTTGAGGATGGCACATAAGTGTATGTAGCATATGGTACTTTATTGAATCACCAAGTTTAGGCAATCGCATGCCCTTGGTCAGCGGAGTCAATAAGTTATAAACGGGTCTAAAAATTCCAATGACTGAACTGTAATGCAAAATTTTAGTTTGCTTAATACTATGCTGATCCCACAAGCCAAACATCCCCACCAGTTTTTCACCCTTAAAGTAAAGTGAAAAGTCCGAGAGTTTTATTCCTGAAAAATAGTGATGTCCTTGGGCCAGTTCTTCAAAGTTATAGGCTGGAATAAAATTATAAAACTCCGCCATGTCGGCAACAAACTGATTCATGGCTTCAACATGTTCAGCTTCGGCTACACATGTATGTATATCTTGAAGATCACTCTGATTAGCTTGCTTTAAGAAAGTCGTGATTTTTCTTTTTGCACCAGTGTCGGTCAGGCTTAATGTCTCGATGAGTCCTTCATCATAATAATCAGGCATTCCAGTTTTGCCTGTTTGGATGGCAGCTCGAGCCGCATGGTTATCATCAAAAATAATCATTTGGCTATAATTCGGTTCATGCATGGTTTGTTTTACATGCTTTGCTAAAACCTTAACCAGTGATTTTCCCCGATAGTTGTGGTCTACCCGTAAATCACCCGCGTATCGTAAATTTTGAACATTTCGATCGACATAACACGGGCGGTAACCATTGCTATAACAAGCGACATGCTTCTGACTCTCGGTGTCTTCAATCACGACATGTAATTTATGTCGATACACAATGTCAGACGCTTGAAAATAACTTGGTTCACGCTGAAAGCTGATTTGTATCCCTTTGGTGGTCATGGGTACGGCAATCAAGTCTCTTAAAGCCTGATCGTCTGCCAGAGTTGCTTCTCGGGTAATGAGAGTGTTATCAGTAAGTGGCGGTGTAATTGTTTTCATTCATTATTCACCTGTTGTGCGGTTTGTACGGGCACCAAACTATTTAAACGCCCCATTTGGTCGAGTAGCTGATATACAAACACCACTTCGTCTTGGTCATTCACTGTTTTCTGAGTTTGTACATCGAGTAGCTTCTGCTCGGTATTGAGCAAATCAAAAGTCGTTTTCGTGCCGACATCAAACTCTTTACGTGTGTAGACAAAGGCAATAGACGCTGCCTCTATGGCATTTGCCAGTGCTTCTTTATTTTGTCGAATGGTTTGAAGCTGCGCATAGCTCGTGCGTGTACGCTTATTCAAATCCAGTTCAAGACTTCGCGTTTTTTGGTTCGCCAAATCTATATCGGCCTGTGCTTTTTTGACATTGGCCCGATTTAAACCGTCATCGTATAGGGGTACATTCAACTGTACCCCAACCATATAGTTATTACTTTCCGAACCAATATAGCTTGCCTCATCTTGCTTTCCGGCACGACTAGTAAGCATGACCGTTGGCCACAGTTCCCGTTTAGTTAAAGCGTATTGTTTCTCTGCGGCCTGTTTTTCGTATTTACTACGCATTAAAGCTGGATGGTTTTTGGTTTGAGCCAAAATTTCATCTAAGTTAGCGGGAATAGCAGGTAGTTGTTTGATTGCGACAAGGTTGTCAGGCGTTATACCCGTTACTTGATAAAACTGTGCTTCACTTACGGTCAAGTTCGATTGAGCCTGTGTGATATCGGCTTGACCTTGCGCGACTTGTGCCAAAACCTGAGCTAAGTCCGCGCGGGTAATCATACCCACGTCAAAACGGCGCTTCGATTCATATAAAGACCGTTGCAGATTCGCCATAGTCTTTTGTCTGAGTTCTAAAATCGCTTTCTTCTTTAATACGTCGGTATAGACCATCACGGTATTTAAGATAGTTTCCGATCTTTGATCTGACAAACCTTGGTTTTGTGCAGAGAGCTGACTTTCGGCAATATCAATTCCTAAGCGGTGTCGCCCAGAGGTATAAATCGGATAATCCGCCTGCAATTGCAAACTTCTTCCTTTACGGTTTCCTTCTGTTGGAAACAGGACTTGTGAAGGCGTATCTATTCTTTCATAGTCAAGTTGACCGACTAAATTAACCTTAAATCCATCGCGCTGCTTAGCCTGTTCAAGCATTGCCGTTGACTGGTTCACGCTTAAACGGCTGACCTCAAGCTGACTTTCATGTCTTAAGCTAGCAGACAAAGCCTCGTCTAAAGTCATGGCATGTGTATTCGACACAACCAACACGCCAAGATACAAAGCATGTCGAAGTGTTAAAAACCGAGTATTAAATTGCTTCATCCCTTTCATAGTTGTTCCAAACTATTCAGGGTGACTTTTTTGAGTGGTTCAGGCTTGATATTACCTTCGATAATGCCATCAAACATGACCAGTTTCTTGTAAGCATTCCACCCATTATTGGCCTGACGAATCTGAGGCTGGTCGAGCTGTCCTAAGTTCCTCGCAAGTTCATAATGGAAGTTTTGGCGCAAAATACTGTCGATATATTCATTGCTAATGCTCTGGTGAATTTCACCTTCAAAAAGCACGCAATAAAACGGCTTAACGTGTTGCTCGGTATCAATCGCCAGTAAAGAAATTGCTTTAGATTCCGTTTCATTTAACTGTGACAACAACTGTTGAGCGGTTTCAGGTGCGAGTTTCTCACCGACCAGATCTACACCAAAACGGCGGCCTTGGAACTCAAAACACGGAATTTGCTCTATAAAGCCAGTTACCCGTAAGCAATCATCCATACAGTAACGAAGCAAACCATTACCAGAGGTAATGAGTGGGCTCACCACATCGCCTTGTTTCAGTTCCCACGAAGGAATGATTTGTCCCTGTTTTTCACCTTCCAAATATTCAAACTCATAGAAGTGACTTTGATACGCCAGTGGGTATTGGTCGTTATATGGAATAGTGACTACACCTTCCGTCGCCCACAGACCTTTGCCTTCAAACTGAACACTGGGTAATTTTTCTTTTAATTTTTCGGCCCAAGCTTTTGAACCTGCGGTATCCCAACTCGACACTAGGCTTAACTTTGGCCATAGCTGTTTGAAGTCAATCTGTTCGCCGTTTGAACTGTCAATTAAAGCTTGAGCGCTTTCAGCACTATGCGGTGCATTTACTTCTCTTAATGAACTTTGACGATGTCCCCATAAACCAGTCGCTAAAACCTCAATAACTTCCTGTTGCATCGACTCTAAACGTTCAAGTAACTGCAATGCAAACGTTGGGCTCCATACAGAAATCATGGCTAAGTTACGGTTTGCCACCAAATAGCAAATGGTGGCAAAGAGTGCATCATCGGCATTGGCTGCAAATGCAACATTACTTGGAACCGCTTGAGTAAACTTAGACAAAATACGCTTACCCACACCCAGTAGCGCACTATCATCATTTAGGTTTTTATCTTTTAAAACTTCACGCTGGCTTTCAGGGAGCCATGACACCGACCAATAATGCGTTCCCGAACGAAGCTGCGGACATTTACGGTATAGACTCGCCATCCACGGCGCAATCGCATGATCGAGCTCATCTAAAAACAACTTGGTATAGGGAATAAACTTAATCTGTTCACTCGAGCCACTGGTCGGCTGAAAACGAACCAACTTACTGCTAGATAGTGAAAGTTTCTGTTCACGGTAACGTTGAATGTCTTCTCGCCATGCGCCATAACGTGTCGCAGGAAATGATTTTACAAACTGCTCATAGTTTTGAACTTTTTTGTCTTTAGCAAACGTAGAGGTCTGCAAAATCGAATGCAGGATTTGGCGTTGTGTTGCTTCTAACGCATTAAACCGTTTTTGGAAATTACGATCGGATGCATCACACCATTTTTTTAAAATAAGATGTGAACCCGTGGTCAGCCATTCAGTAGGTTTCATTGGATGGCCTCTCTACGTTTTGTTTTATGTGTTACACAGGCTTCAAATTTTCCCTTACTCGTGGGTTTGGTGATGAGATTTACTGGGAAACGAGCAAGATCTTTCCAGCCTAATCGACCAATACACGGTAATTCTGTACCCGCACTCCATGTTGGATTCATCTGCTCAAAGAAATGAATATTTGGGTTCTTTTGTCTCATTTCGGCAGTAATCGGTGCGACCTCACCTTTTAATGGTTGATAGTCATCTCCAAAATTTAAGAGGCCCGCATCTTTATCATAATATTCGCCAAAGAATTTCTCACAGTAGTGCTCGACCACTTCCGACAAGTGCTGGTTTTCATCTTTAATGTTGGGGTAGTACACATAGTAGTTATTGGCGAGTAAAAGATAGGTTTTGTAGCCTTTAGAAATCAGTAGCCAATAGAGTTCGTTAAATGGATATTTGATTCGAAGCTTAATCATGAGTTTGAGCATGGTACTTTGCAGACTACGCGTGCCCCAAAACTTCTTCAAAATGACCGTATCACCGCTAAATAACACGGTGTAGTCCTTACCGTTTAAATAGAAGTGCTGCACAACAACAGTCGAGAACCCCACAATCTCATCTGTTTCCGAGTCAAAAATTAAGATCGCACCACTTTTATTTTTAAAATCATCTACGAAAATAGAAAATCTCGTATTTTCATAATACTGTTCGTAAATGGAATACATCACTTTTAATCGGTCAGTATCGATTTGCTCTTTTTCAAAATATTGACCATACGTCGTGTTTTTCAGGTTCAATTTTGAAATCAATTTATACGTTGTATTAATCATAATCCTTTAACCTTCCACCTCTAATTTGCGAGTTCCCCAATCTCATCTACCGATATGAGAAAACTCATAAAAATGTTCTTTTTCTATGAAGGGATACGTTTTGATATGCCCTATTGTTTTTCATTCTTTGAAAGCTGCCCTTTATTTCTAAATAGCTACATATTCATTTTCTTCCCCCGATCCATAAAAATAGTTAAAAAAGCGGTCACAAACATGATGATTGCGAGCATGCGTAATAAATCATTAAAACTAGATGTAAGCGCCTGAAAATGAATGTCACGGTAGATCACGCTGAGCGCAATTTGCTGTGCATTTGAGCCAACTTCCTGATATTGCGCTGTGAGCTGATCGAGTCTTTCTGTAAAGATCCAATTCTGCGGTGTCATCGACTGATTAATTTGGGTGACATGAAGCGCAGTAAGCCAGTCTAATGATGAGTTAATCAGTGCCAGTCCAACCGCTCCGCCAATATTGCGCATCAGGTTATAAATACCGCTAGCATCGGCAACTTTACTCAGTGGTAAAGTGCTCATGGCTAAATGCGAAACCACAATCAGACAGATCATGAGGCCAATGCCACGGTAAATTTGCGGCCAAAACATAAAGTCATAATCGCTGTGAATGCTGAGGTGAGAATTAAGCCATACACCAAAACCAGCCAGAATCATTCCAATAAACACAGTTTTACGGGTATCAAAATTGGGAATGAGCCACGCTAGGAACGGCGCAAAGCAGAACATGACAATACCTGTCACCATCATGACGTGACCAATTTGGCTACTGTTCATTTCACGGACTTGCCCCAGAAACACGGGAATCATGTAACCCAAGCCATATAGCGCCATACCAATCACAAAAGTTGTGATGGCACTTAAGGTAAAGTTTTTATTCTTAAATACTGATAAGTCGAGCAAAGGCTTTGGCTGGGTAAAGCTTCTAGAGAAGAAGATCATGCCGCCTACAACACAAACCATAAAAGCGATACGAACGCCTGTGTCTGCAAGCCAGTCATGACGTGCGCCTTCATCAAGGAAATATTCAAGCCCACCCAAAAACATCGCCATACCAATCAGGCTGAGCCAATCCATGCTTTTGATGAGTGAATGATTCGCACGGTCGAT
>Ga0207713_1002574_pt1 | contig 13101 bp, 10 predicted proteins | sample KBSS64metaG_FD_184404 | JGI IMG/M metagenome (GOLD analysis project Ga0207713, IMG submission 184404) | Switchgrass rhizosphere microbial communities from Kellogg Biological Station, Michigan, USA - KBS S6-4 metaG (SPAdes) (version 2) | ecosystem: Host-associated > Plants > Roots > Rhizosphere >...
TGCGTATTCAGGGCTAGACGCTCCGAAACTCAGGTGGTACATTCGGCCCCGCACTGGTTTCTCCACTGCCCCCTGCTAGCCGTCGCCGACGCACTCCTTTTCGAATAAGTACGCGATCCTGTCGCCTTCTCCGCGGCGCGGCCTCATTAAGCCAAAAGCTTAATTTCCCCCCCTCCATAAATGATTACGTCATTCCTATATGAATCTGACTGAACTCAAGCAAAAGCCGATTACCGAACTGCTCGAATTGGCCGAACAGATGGGCATAGAAAATATGGCCCGTTCGCGCAAGCAGGACGTGATTTTCTCCCTGCTGAAAAAGCACGCTAAAAGCGGTGAGGAAATCTCCGGTGATGGCGTGCTGGAGATTCTCCAGGACGGCTTCGGCTTCCTGCGCTCCGCTGACGCTTCCTACCTCGCCGGCCCTGACGACATCTACGTCTCGCCGAGCCAGATCCGCCGTTTCAACTTGCGTACCGGTGACACCATCGTTGGCAAGATCCGCCCTCCTAAGGAAGGCGAGCGTTATTTCGCCCTGCTCAAGGTTGACACGATCAACTTCGATCGTCCTGAGAACGCGAAGAACAAGATTCTTTTCGAGAACCTGACCCCGCTGTTCCCGAACGTGCGCATGAAGATGGAGGCCGGCAACGGTTCCACCGAAGACCTGACCGGTCGTGTGATCGACCTGTGCGCTCCGATCGGCAAAGGCCAGCGTGGTCTGATCGTTGCACCGCCGAAAGCCGGTAAGACGATCATGCTGCAAAACATTGCAGCGAACATCGCCCGTAACAATCCTGAAGTTCACCTGATCGTGCTGTTGATCGACGAGCGTCCGGAAGAAGTGACCGAAATGCAGCGCACCGTGCGTGGCGAAGTGGTTGCCTCGACCTTCGACGAGCCGCCGACCCGTCACGTGCAAGTGGCTGAAATGGTGATCGAGAAGGCCAAGCGCCTGGTCGAACACAAAAAGGACGTGGTGATCCTGCTCGACTCCATCACCCGTCTGGCCCGTGCCTACAACACCGTGATCCCGAGCTCCGGCAAGGTGCTGACCGGTGGTGTCGATGCCCACGCCCTGGAGAAACCGAAGCGTTTCTTCGGCGCCGCGCGCAACATCGAAGAAGGCGGCTCGCTGACCATCATCGCCACCGCGCTGGTTGAAACCGGCTCGAAGATGGACGAAGTGATCTACGAAGAGTTCAAGGGCACCGGCAACATGGAGCTGCCACTGGACCGTCGTATCGCCGAGAAGCGTGTGTTCCCGGCCATCAACATCAACAAGTCCGGTACCCGTCGCGAAGAGCTGCTGACCGCCGACGACGAACTGCAGCGTATGTGGATCCTGCGCAAACTGCTGCACCCGATGGACGAAGTGGCGGCCATCGAGTTCCTGGTCGACAAGCTGAAAACGACCAAGACCAACGACGAATTCTTCCTGTCGATGAAGCGCAAGTAACATCGCCGGTTGATTCAGAAAATGGCGCCCCTTTGGGGGCGCCATTTTTTTTGCCTGTTTTTTGTCCGGCCGGCGGGAGGTTTGCGATCTGGTAAGGTCAGTGACTTGGCAAAACAACAAGCAGCGTTCGATGCTGTACAAAAAACAACCATCTGATTGGCATTAGAGATTTATGAGCACACTCGCTTATCGAAGGGATATCGACGGCTTGCGGGCAGTCGCGGTGATTGCCGTGGTGCTGTTCCATTTTGGCGTCCCGGGTTTCACCGGCGGTTTTGTCGGTGTGGACGTGTTTTTCGTGATTTCCGGTTACCTCATCACCTCGATCATCTGGAACCAGCGCCAGACCGGCCGTTTCAGTTTCGTCGAGTTCTGGTCGCGGCGTGCGCGGCGGATTCTGCCTGCGCTGTTTGCGATGATCATCGCGGTGCTGGCGGTGGGCTGGTTTCTCATGGCGCCCAAGGACTACGAAGAGCTCGGGCGCTCGGTGCGTTATCAGGTGATGTTCGTCTCGAACATCCTGTTCATGCGCCAGGACGGCTATTTCGATGTCGCCTCGGACCTCAAACCGCTGCTGCACACCTGGTCGCTGGCGGTGGAGGAACAGTTCTATATCGTCTTCCCGCTGTTGCTGACGCTGATGTCGAGTCGCTTGAAACACTGGCGGCTGGCGTTGTTCGGCGTACTGCTCGTGTCGTTCGGGCTGAGCGTCTGGGCGGTCCATCAGCACCCGGAAAAAGCCTTCTTTCTGTTACCGATGCGAGCGTGGGAGCTGCTGGCCGGAGCGATGCTGGCGATCGCGCCGATGCATGGCTGGCGCCTCAAGCCGATGGCGGCGCAATTCTTGAGCTTGCTCGGCATGGGCCTTATTCTGTTGGCGGTGTTCGGTTTCGACAAGCGCACGCCGTTTCCCGGTGCGGCTGCATTGCTGCCGGTGCTTGGCGTTGTGCTGCTGATTCTGGCCAACGGTCATCGCCAGACCTGGGTGGGTCAATTCTTGAGCAGTCGGGCCATGGTCGGCCTGGGCCTGATTTCCTATTCCTGGTATTTGTGGCACTGGCCGGTGTTCGTGTTTTCCAGCTACGCCAGCGTCGAGGAACCGGGCGCCTTCGACAGCGCCGGGATGATCCTGCTGACGCTGGCGCTGGGTTATCTGTCATGGAAACTCATCGAGACGCCATTTCGCGAGCGTCGCGTCTTGGCCGGGCGTCGGCAGATTCTCCTGGCCGGTGCCTGCGGCGTGCTGGTGCTTGGGTTGGCCGGACAAACCCTGCGCTGGACCGATGGGTTGCCATGGCGGTTGTCCGATCAGGCGCTGCAATACGCCAAGGGCCGTGAATGGCGGCCGGAGTTGATGGCATGCCTGGCCGACGACAAGACTCCCGATGACAAGCTGTTTTGCCATTACGGATTGCAAAACCGTGCTTCGCGGGCGCTGGTCTGGGGCGACAGTCATGCCACGGCGTTGATCCCGGTCTTTGATGACGGGGCAAAAGCCCATGGCGTCAGCGTGATGCTCGCCAGTTCGCCGGGCTGCATACCGGTGGAAGGTCTTGAGCATGACGCCCGCTGCGCGCGGTTCAACCAACGAGTGGTGCAGGCAATCAAACCGCAAGCCGTCAGTGATGTGGTGCTGGTTGCGCGCTGGAGTCTGTATCTCTATGGCGATGCCAAAGGTGATCTGGGCCATGTCTTGAGAACGCCTGACGGGCAATACGACCGTGCCGTCGCCGAGCAACGCCTGACTGATGGTCTGCGCGCGCGGGTGGCGCAGTTGCGGGCCGGTGGGCATCGGGTCTGGCTGGTAAAAGAGGCGCCGTTGCAGGACTTCAGCCCGCCATACCGTCTGACGCGGCTGGCGATGCTCGATCGTCCTGTGGACGACGTCGGGTTGAACGTCGCTGAACACCACAAACGCCAGGCTTTCATCAGTCAGCTGTTCGCTGATCTGGCGAAGGATCCGGCGGTACGCGTCATCGATCCGGCGCCGAAGCTGTGCGATGAGAGCGGTCTTTGCCGTGCAGAGCTCGGTGGTTACTCGCTGTACACCGATGACAATCACCTGTCGGAGGTCGGCGCACGTTTCGTGGCACCGATCCTCGAACCCTTGTTTGTTAGCCTGCAGGCCAGGACAAATCTTGGAAAAGGTCAGGCGAATGCAGCCAAGTAAGCAGTGACGGGCTGCCAGCGACCGGCATAGCAGGTAGGATGTACGCCTATTTTGAGGGTGCCATCGTCAATGAAATTCAAGGATCTTCGGGATTTCGTGCAGCAGCTTGAGCAGCGCGGAGAGTTGAAACGCATCCAGATTCCCGTCTCGCCGGTGCTGGAAATGACCGAGGTGTGCGACCGCACGTTGCGGGCCAAGGGCCCGGCGTTGCTGTTCGAAAAACCGACCGGCTATGACATTCCGGTGCTCGGCAACCTGTTCGGCACGCCCGAGCGGGTCGCCATGGGCATGGGTGCCGAGTCGGTCAGCGAGCTGCGCGAAATCGGCAAGCTGCTGGCGTTCCTCAAGGAACCTGAGCCGCCGAAGGGCTTGAAAGACGCGTGGTCGAAGCTGCCGATCTTCCGCAAGATCATCGCGATGGCGCCGAAAGTCATCAAAGACGCACCGTGCCAGGAAGTGGTCATCGAAGGCGACGATGTCGATCTGGCGATGCTGCCGGTGCAGACCTGCTGGCCGGGCGACGTGGCGCCGCTGATCACCTGGGGCCTGACCGTCACCAAAGGTCCGAACAAGGATCGGCAGAACCTCGGCATCTACCGTCAGCAAGTGATCGGCCGCAACAAGGTCATCATGCGCTGGCTCAGCCACCGTGGCGGTGCGCTGGATTTCCGTGAGTGGTGCGAGAAGCATCCGGGCCAGCCGTTCCCGGTGTCCGTGGCTCTTGGCGCGGATCCTGCGACCATTCTTGGCGCGGTGACGCCGGTGCCGGACAGCCTCTCCGAATATGCCTTCGCCGGTCTGCTGCGCGACAGCCGCACGGAGCTGGTGAAGTGCCGTGGCAACGACCTGCAAGTGCCGGCGACTGCCGAAATCATTCTCGAAGGCGTGATTCATCCGGGTGAAATGGCCGATGAAGGCCCGTACGGCGATCACACCGGTTACTACAACGAAGTCGACAGCTTCCCGGTGTTCACCGTCGAGCGCATCACCCACCGGATCAAGCCGATCTACCACAGCACCTACACCGGCCGTCCGCCGGATGAGCCGGCGATTCTCGGTGTGGCACTGAATGAAGTGTTCGTGCCGATCCTGCAGAAGCAGTTCCCGGAGATCACCGACTTCTACCTGCCGCCGGAAGGCTGCTCGTACCGCATGGCCGTGGTGACGATGAAGAAGTCGTATCCGGGCCACGCCAAGCGCGTGATGCTGGGTGTCTGGTCGTTTTTGCGACAGTTCATGTACACCAAGTTCGTTATTGTCACTGACGACGACATCAACGCGCGGGACTGGAACGACGTGATCTGGGCCATCACCACGCGCATGGACCCCAAGCGCGACACGGTGATGATCGACAATACGCCGATCGACTACCTCGACTTCGCTTCGCCGGTGTCGGGGCTCGGCTCGAAGATGGGCCTGGACGCCACCCACAAGTGGCCGGGCGAAACCACTCGCGAGTGGGGCCGCGTCATCGTCAAGGATGACGCCGTCACCCAACGGATCGATGCCATCTGGAATCAGTTAGGAATAGATTGATGCGTGTAACCCTGCAGCCCTCCGGAGCGGTGCTCGAGATACAGCCCGGAGAGCGGATTCTCGATGGCGCGCGGCGCCTGGGCTACGAATGCCCGCAAAGCTGCCGCAATGGTAACTGCCATGTGTGTGCAGCGCTGCTGGTGGAAGGCCGGGTCGAACAGGCCGGCAAGGTGCACGACCACGGCGAGTTCTACACTTGCATAGCGGAGCCGCTGGAAGACTGCATCGTGCTGTGGGATGGCGTGCTCGCGCTGGGAGAACTGCCGGTGCGCAGCGTGTCGTGTCAGGTCATCGAATGCCGGGACGTCGGTGGCGATACCTTTCGTGTGCGCCTGCGGGCACCGGCCGGCAAGCCGCCGCGCTATCACGCCGGTCAGTATTTGATGATCGAGCGCGAGAATGGCGAGAAATCGGCGTTCTCCATGGCTTCGGCGCCTCACGGCGGGCGCGATCTGGAAATCCATGTGCTGGCGCGCGAATCCAGTGCGCTGAGCCTGATCGATCAGCTCAGGCGCAACTCGATGGTGCGGGTCGAACTGCCGTTCGGCGATACCCACCTGGCGGAACTGCCGGACGGGCCGCTGGTGCTGATCGCCGCTGGTACTGGCATGGGCCAGATCCACAGCCTGATCGAGCATTGCCGGGCCACGGGCTTCAAACACCCGGTGCATCTGTATTGGGGCGTGCGTCGTCCGGAAGATTTTTATGAAATCGAGCATTGGGACGAATGGCTGAAGTTGCCCAATCTGTTCCTGCACAAAGTGGTCAGTGACCAGTGCGGCTGGGAGGGGCGCTGCGGCATGTTGCACGAAGCGGTATGTGAGGATTTCCCTGATCTGAAATCGCTGCACGTCTATGCCAGTGGCTCTCCGGCCATGGTCTACGGCACGCTGGATGCGCTGGTCGAAGCCGGGATGGATGCCCATCAGATGCGTGCGGATGTATTTGCTTACGCACCCCGCTCCTGAGTTCTTTATAACTCTCCATATAGCCGATCGGTATTTATGTAATTACATAAATACCGGTAGGTTATATATCCATCAGGCAATCAATTAAGAACTGTGCCATGGCACTCAAATTGCCTTAAAACATATGTGCCTTATTGTTACAGCGGTGCGTTCTATTAAGTAATTCTTCACCCGCGGGGAGCTGAACGCTATTCGCCATGAGCGCCATTGAAAACGCTTTTCTGAACCTGGCTTACCCTCCGCGGCTCGATCTTGGGCCGCAGCTGACGCACGAACAACTTCTCGCTTCCATGCAATCGACCATGGCACGCCACAAGGGCGGGCCGGTGTGGCTGTTCGCCTACGGTTCGCTGATCTGGCGGCCGGAATGCACAGCCGTCGAGCGGGTGCGTGGGCGCGTGCATGGCTATCACCGTGGCTTGTACTTGTGGTCTCACGAGCATCGCGGCACGCCGGAAATGCCGGGTCTGGTCTTTGGTCTGGACCGTGGCGGTTCGTGCAGCGGCTTCGCCTATCGGTTGCCGGAAGAGAACCTGGACCGCGCGCTGTATGCATTGTGGAAACGCGAAATGCCGTTCCCGTCCTATCGGCCACACTGGCTCAACTGCCGACTCGAAGATGGCAGCCAGGTTCAGGCCTTGGGATTCGTATTGGAGCGACACCTGCCCAGCTATGCCGGCAACTTGCCGGATCATGTGCTGAGCCAGGTGTTCGAAAGCGCTTGCGGACGTTACGGCACTACTCGCGATTATGTCGAGCAGACCGCTCACGCCCTGCGCAGCCACGCCATGCCAGACCGGAATCTGGAGGCGCGGCTCAAGCGCTGTAAGTCAAAGGCCGATCAGGCGACCGCTTCACGGCTCTGACTGGCGACTTGCTTGTGCCACAGGGTCGGGGCCAGGAAGGCCATCGACAGCAGGCAAGCGCCCACCAGCAGCACGAAACCACCATCCCAGCCGAAATGGTCCACGGTGTAGCCCATCGCTGCACTGGCCGCGACCGAACCACCCAGATACCCGAACAGACCGGTGAAGCCTGCGGCAGTGCCGGCGGCTTTCTTCGGCGCCAGTTCCAGCGCTTGCAGGCCGATCAGCATCACCGGGCCGTAGATCAGGAAGCCGATTGAGAACAGCGCGATCATGTCGATGGTCGGGTTGCCGGCCGGGTTCAGCCAGTACACCAGCGTCGCGACGGTCACCAGGGCCATGAACACCATGCCGGTCAGGCCACGGTTGCCACGGAAGATCTTGTCCGACATCCAGCCGCACAGCAGCGTGCCCGGAATCCCCGCCCATTCGTAGAAGAAATAGGCCCACGAGGTTTTATCCACGGTGAAACCCTTGGCTTCTTTCAGGTAGGTCGGCGCCCAGTCCAGCACGCCGTAACGCAGCAGGTAGACGAAGACGTTGGCCATGGCGATGTACCAGAGCATTTTGTTGCGCAGCACGTATTTGACGAAGATTTCCTTGGCGCTGAATTCGTCTTCGTGGCTGGCGTCGTAGCCTTCCGGGTAGTCGTTCTTGTACTTCTCGATCGGCGGCAGGCCGACCGATTGCGGGGTGTCACGCATGGTCACGAAAGCGAACACCGCTACTGCCAGAGCCACGGCGGCCGGGACGTAGAACGCTGCGTGCCAGTCGTTGAACAGGCCCATGCCGATCAGGAACAGCGGGCCGATCAGACCGCCACCGACGTTATGCGCCACGTTCCACACCGACACCACGCCGCCACGTTCCTTCTGCGACCACCAGTGCACCATCGTGCGTCCGCTCGGCGGCCAGCCCATGCCCTGGGCCCAACCGTTGATGAACAGCAGGATGAACATCATGGTCACGCTGGAGGTTGCCCAAGGCGCGAAACCGAAAATGAACATCACCCCGGCCGATACCAGCAGGCCGAACGGCAGGAAGTAACGCGGGTTGGAGCGGTCGGAAACCAGGCCCATGAGGAACTTGGACAGACCGTAGGCGATGGCGATGGCCGACATTGCCAGGCCCAGATCGCCACGGCTGTAGCCTTCGTCGATCAGGTACGGCATGGCCAGCGAGAAGTTCTTGCGCAGCAGGTAGTAACCCGCGTAACCAAAGAAGATGCCGGCGAAGATCTGCCAACGCAGGCGTCGGTAGGTGCTGTCGATTTTTTCTTCAGGCAATGGAGCCTGATGTGCGGCAGGACGAAAGAAAGCAAACATTCAAGAGCTCCAGATTTCTTGTTTTGACTGCGGATGCGAATGTTACAGTTTCGTTACCGAAAATAGCACCGCTTACCATCGGCAAAACAGTGGAAAATGTTGGAAGTCGCACGTTCTTTTACGAACCTGTCGCTCTGCTGTAAGAACAGGGCGTTTTCACTACTTGTGAAGGTGGGCTGGCTTAGACTCGCGATCCGTCGACCGATCGATCAGCAGAGATGAATGATGGCTTTGAAGGTTCGCATGCTCATGCGTCGATTATTGGCGGCGGCGGTTATCGCCGTTGCGGTGCTGGGATTGATTTACGCCGATCACCCGGCCCAGTCCGGTTTGCGTAATGCCACGGTGCTGATCATCCGTCATGCGGAAAAACCGCAAGTTCAGGAGCGCTTGTTGCTGGGAAATGCCGGGACGGCAGCCAGAGAGAGTGGTCTGTCAGAAAAATTACCTGCGAACGTTTACGCAGCGTTTTCGATCAATTTCCCGTCGCAGCTTAGGCAATGTCCTGCATCCAAAGCAGAAGCTGCGCCATTCAGTTGAAAGCCATTGCTCCGTAGTCTTTGTGCTGTTGCCGGTTCGGCATTTCAGCTTGAAGGGGTGGGTCATGCGGTGGTTTTTTGCTCTGGTTCTACTGGCGTTGATGGGGATTGCAGGAGCAGCAGAGGTGGTGTTGATCCCCGATAATAATCCGGGTCCGGTTTATCCTCGCGAACTTGCCAAGGCGGGGGTCATGGGTGAGGTTCGTGTGCGTTTCACCGCCAATGCAGATGGCTCGGTGAGTGACATCGCTATTCTGGAAAGTGAGCATCCTGATTTTTCCGCAGCGGTCACTGATGCCCTGCGGCAATGGCGATTCAGGTCATGGACGGTAGAGGCGGGCAAACCCGCAGAAATGGAAGTCATCGCCCCCATGTTTTTTCGACTGGATATTGACTCTCCGATTCATGCAAACCAATGGCTGCGCAGAGTGCGATGTGTCGATCTCCACCAATACGCCATTCGCCGTCCGGTTTCTTCCTGGGTTCACTTGCCGGTCTTTCATTACACGCGGGCGTATTTATCCAGCGTGGTTTATACAAGTCAGCTTTCGAACGAACGTCGACTGGGCTTGATTGCCAAGCTCAATGAGCGTGCCCGCTACATTATTGATCGCTGTGGAAAAAGCCCGAATAGTCGGTATGTGAATTTGTTGCCGGAGGATATTCGCGAATTGCTTTAGTAAAAAGCCAGACAGTGTCGCTGTAGGTGTGACACTGTCTGATTTATGAATTATTCAGCCTTGAATCCGGGCTTGCCGTTTGCCTGGCGCCATTTTTTGATTTCTTCTACTACTCCAGCGGCACTGTCCTCACGGTCGGGTGTCGGTCGGAAAATTACCGCGCGCTTTCTCGGGTGCTCGGTTATTTTCTCAAAATGAAGTGCGAGATTACTTGTGTATGCGCTTAGTGCGTCGCCGGTCAGGCTGTTTGTATTCTCGAAAAACTCCGTTACGAAAAGCAGAAATTCAGTTTCGGTATAATCTTCGATTTTGTCTTTTAATTTCATGGTTCTATACCATTCTTGTGTAGTTCTATATGTGCGCGAGGGGTGATTATGGTTAAGTTGTCAATATTGTAAACTTCGCCACCATCTTTGATGTGATGTATATGGTGGATTTCGTATTTGTCCCTTCGGCCAACAGAGTCTACCTCGTCCGTGCTAGGAGCTGCTCCATTCGTTAATAACTTTAGGTCAGCCTTACCGAACTGTTTTGAAAGTTCCGAGTCAGCAGCGACTGCACGCCAGAACCCTTCCCTGAATCTGTCGAAATTCCTGAAGTCCTTACCACGCAACTTATCTGCGATCTGCGCGGGAATCGGGGCGCCACCTGATTCTGCCGCGCTACCCAACCAATTACCCCCGACCTCCTTACCCCTGCCGATTACCGTACCCGGTTCGTTACGCGGGCCGCCGCGGGTGGCCATCATGTAGATGGATTCGATTCCCGACTCGATGGGAAACGTCAGGATGTAGTCATCAGGGTCGTCTATTTCACAGGCAGGGTGCTCGTCTAGCCGGCCTTCAATCTGGGTAACGCGGGCTCCGGAATAAATTCTGGTTCCAGAGTCGGTTGCGGGCAATTCAGTGGTGGCGGGAATGTCGTCTCCAGGAGGCGTCTTGGGCGTCCAGGTCAACGTGATTGGGAACAAACCCTCGGTCGTGAAGGTGTAGAGATTGTCCGAGCGATTAAACTTTGCTTGCCTGACTCTGACCGTTTGACCTGGATCGGCTGAGCGTAAATAGAGCTGCGTGTGCTCTCTCTTAACCGACGATACTGCGCGGGCAGGGAGCCAGTTGGCCTCGGCCGGTCCAGGAAGTGCTACACGCCCATCGTTCTGGGCGAGTTGTGATAAAGGGATCGTAAGAATCAACGGGTTGCGCTGCAGTTCGCCATTGCCGAGTGTCGGCGTATAAAAAAACTGAAGCTAGAAACGTACTGACTGGCCCAGCGGAAATTGCCCCGCGTAGGGCGCCGAGGGTGTCGAGCGCCTTGCCTAAGGTGAAAGGCGAGCCTTCAAGTCCCGTAATTAGTCCGTCAGAGCTGATTACCAAGGGGTAAACAGATGTAACAGTACCGTAAACAGTAGGCAGTTTTATCCTTGTGCTGTTTTTTATCTGTCCTGTTAGCTCACTGATTTCTTTTTGTGAGTCCCTAATCGTTTTCCAGCGTCTTTTCCGTCTTTGAAAATTGTAGAAATTTTTGAATGCGCGCTCGGCTTTTGATGCTTCGACATGCGCGGCATACAGCTTTTGATGGGTTTCCTTTAATCGCTGAAGTTTTTCACTTGAGGCTTCTGGCCGATTTACCGCCAGCTGCTTAAGCACTGCATCGAACCGGTCTGCAGCTTCAGAAGCGGCCCTTTGTGCTCTCTGTTCTTCAATCTGCTTCTCCGCTTCGCGTTGCCTGGCTTGCTCCTGTGCTGCGTGTTCGGCAGCAGCACGCGCTGCCTCTGCTCTTGCCGCTTGTTCAGCAGCCGCTCGTGCCGCTATGGCCTGTTGAACTGCTGCTTGGTGTGCCGCATGTTGTCGAGCCAGCGCAGCCGCGTGAGCAGCGTCAAGCTGTTGAAAACGGTGTGTGAGAATGCGGATAGACTCGGTATACAGCCAGACCGAATAGCCCGCCATATATGATTTTTTCCACTGCCGATGGACTTCTCCAGGCGCACTCTCATTTCCGATTAAGTGGGTATTGAAAGTATTTATATACTCCTGCGTTGACTTGTGGTGGGGATCACTGCCATAGAAGCTGTTGGCCTGAATCAGGCTACGTTGCCGGCTCTCGTTTTTTAGCTGAATCATCCGAGCTATGGTGTTTTTTTCACGTTCAATAGTGGGGAGGTCAGATGGCAGGCTGGATTCGGTGCTCGTCACTCCATTGTTGATAAGCTCGGAGTTGATTGCGGCTGGTGTTTCAAGAAGTTTTTGACGATATTCACCATCTAACGTATTTCGAACGCTAAGTGTTTGCTGTGCGGTTGCAGCATTTAATCTATATCCCGGCCTCGGGCCACCATAGCCACCACCTTCCAAGCCTTTAAAGTCTTGCTCTTTGTCAGAAATGACGATTGGTGTGTGTATCGTTAGTTTGCCAGGTGTCCAGTCTTGATTGCTCATACAGTTACTCCTTGTGTCTGTATGGCAGAAAACTATCGTAGTTTTTTACAAAGATTGCGGTACATATATACCACCAAGTCGTTGAATAAATGTGTGGCTACTTTTCATTGATATAAAAAAGGTCAGAACCGCTAGTTCCGCGGTTCTGGCCTTGGGAGGGTTCAGGCTCAGCGCACTTGCACCACGACTTTTCCGACAGCCTTGCGCTGCCCGAGATCATTGATCGCCTGCGCGGCATTGCCCAGCGGATAGACCTGCGACACCAGCGGCTTCAGCTTGCCCTCAGCGAACCAGCCGAACAGTTGCTGGAAGTTCGCCGCGTTGTCCTGTGGCTGGCGTTGGGCGAAGGAGCCCCAGAACACGCCGAGTACCGCCGCGCCCTTGAGCAGAGCGAGGTTGACCGGCAGTTCGGGAATGCGTCCGCTGGCGAAACCGACTACCAGCAGGCGGCCGTTCCAGGCGATGGCGCGGATGGCCTGGTCGAACAGGTCGCCGCCGACCGGGTCGTAGATCACGTCGGCGCCCTGGCCGTCGGTCAGGCGCTTGATTTCGTCCTTGAGGCTGGTTTCGCTGTAGTTGATCAGTTCGTCGGCACCGGCAGCCTTGGCCACGGCAAGTTTTTCCGCGCTGCTGGCGGCGGCAATCACCCGGGCGCCCATGGCTTTGCCGATTTCCACGGCGGCCAGGCCAACACCACCGGAAGCACCAAGCACCAACAGGGTTTCGCCCGGTTGCAGGTTGCCGCGCTGCTTGAGGGCGTGCATCGACGTGCCGTAGGTCATGCTGAACGCGGCGGCGGTGTTGAAATCCATCGAGGGCGGGATTGGCAGCACGTTATAGCCCGGCACTGCGACCTGCTCGGCGAAGCTGCCCCAGCCGGTCAGGGCCATGACCCGGTCGCCGACTTTCAGGTGACTGACCTTTTCACCCACTTCGCTGACCACGCCGGCGGCCTCGCCACCGGGCGAGAACGGGAAGGGCGGCTTGAACTGGTATTTGCCCTCGATGATCAGCGTGTCCGGGAAGTTGACCCCGGCGGCGTGCACGTCCAGCAGGATTTCGTTCTTCTTGGCGACAGGACTGGCGACGTCTTCCAGCACCAGCGATTCGGCAGGGCCGAAGG
>Ga0207713_1002582_pt1 | contig 13079 bp, 7 predicted proteins | sample KBSS64metaG_FD_184404 | JGI IMG/M metagenome (GOLD analysis project Ga0207713, IMG submission 184404) | Switchgrass rhizosphere microbial communities from Kellogg Biological Station, Michigan, USA - KBS S6-4 metaG (SPAdes) (version 2) | ecosystem: Host-associated > Plants > Roots > Rhizosphere >...
GGCGGTGGCCGGGATGCAGGGCATCGGCGTCAATACGCCAAGCGCTGCGGCGGTGGCGGCCGCGACCATCGGGTTGGCCATGCTCATGCACGTGCCGAACGGCATGACGTTGACCAGCGGGATGTGATCCATGATGTTCGCCGCCGGCATGCCTGCGGTCAGCATGCGATTCACCGGCAGTACGTTGAGCACGGCTGGCGCCGCGCCGAAGCTGCACTGCAGGGTTGCGGTGGCACAGACTTGCGGACAACCCATTTCAAACCTCCTTCCTGGAAGTACCCTCCCCTGAACCATAGTCCGCCGAGGCTGCTTTCGCACATCAGGAACGTTGATTATCCAGCAACACGCTAACCTATAAGACCGTGCCACGCTTGTGGCTCCCCCCGGCGCACCATTAGATTAGCCAATGATGTCTGGCCTCCAAAATAAGCAGAAGGGATAAGCATGGCGCTTACTGACCAGTCCACCCGTATCCGCACCGGCGAAGAGCTCGATGCCAGCCTGATCGATCCGTACCTCAAGGCCCACATTCCGGGCCTGAGTGGTTTGCCGCAGATCAGCCAGTTCCCGGGCGGTGCGTCGAACCTCACCTACTTGCTCGAATACCCCGAACAGGAGTTTGTCCTGCGTCGCCCGCCGTTTGGCCACAAGGCCAAGTCCGCCCACGACATGGGCCGCGAATTTCGCATCCTCAATCAGCTCCGGGACGGCTTTCCGTACTGCCCGAAAGCCTACGTGCATTGCACCGATGAATCGGTGATCGGCGCCGAGTTCTATGTGATGGAGCGGGTCAAGGGGATCATCCTGCGCTCCGAACTGCCCCCGGAACTGGGTCTGGATTCGGCGAAAACCGAAACGCTGTGCAAGAGCTTCATCGACAAGTTCGTCGAACTGCACCGGGTTGACTACAACGCCTATGGCTTGGGTGACCTCGGCAAACCCGAAGGTTATGTCGCGCGGCAGATCAAAGGCTGGAGCGATCGCTACGAGAAAGCCCTGACCCCGGACGCGCCGAAGTGGGAAGCGGTCAAAGCCTGGCTCAACGACAAGATGCCGGCCGATCACCCGACCTCCAGCATCGTCCACAACGACTACCGCTTCGACAATGTGATCCTCGACCCGAACAACCCGATGGACATCATCGGCGTGCTCGACTGGGAACTGACCACCCTCGGCGACCCGCTGATGGACCTGGGCAACACCCTCGCCTACTGGATCGAAGCCGACGACCCGGCACCGGTGCAATTGATGCGCCGCCAACCGAGCCACGCCCCGGGGATGCTGACCCGCCGTGAGTTCGTCGATTACTACGCCGAGCGTTCAGGCATCCAGATCGACAACTTCGACTTCTACTACACCTACGGCCTGTTCCGCCTGGCCGGCATCGTGCAGCAGATCTACTACCGCTTCTTCCATGGTCAGACCCAGGACAAACGCTTCGCACAGTTCATTCACATGAACAAACTGCTGGAGCAGATGAGCCTGCAAGTCATTTCAAAATCCAGCCTCTGATCACGCCACTGGCCCCAATAACAAGGAAAAACCATGTCCAAGACTCAGTTGTTCGACCTCGACGGCAAAATCGCATTCGTGTCTGGCGCCAGCCGTGGTATCGGTGAAGCCATCGCCAAACTGCTGGCCCAGCAAGGCGCCCACGTCATCGTCTCGAGCCGCAAACTCGACGGCTGCCAGCACGTGGCCGACGCGATCATCGCCGCTGGCGGCAAAGCCACTGCGGTGGCTTGCCACATTGGTGAAATGGAACAGATCAGCCAAGTCTTCGCCGGCATCCGCGAACAGTTCGGGCGCCTGGACATCCTGGTCAACAACGCGGCGACCAACCCACAGTTCTGCAACGTACTGGACACCGACCTCAGCGCGTTCCAGAAAACCGTCGACGTGAATATCCGCGGCTACTTCTTCATGTCGGTGGAAGCCGGCAAGCTGATGCGCGAAAACGGCGGCGGCAGCATCATCAACGTCGCCTCGATCAACGGCATCTCGCCGGGAATCTTCCAGGGCATCTACTCGGTGACCAAAGCGGCGGTCATCAACATGACCAAAGTGTTCGCCAAGGAATGCGCGCAGTTCGGCATCCGCTGCAACGCCCTGCTGCCGGGCCTGACCGACACCAAATTTGCTTCGGCACTGGTGAAAAACGAGGCTATTTTGAACACCGCACTGCAACAGATTCCACTCAAGCGTGTGGCGGACCCGAGTGAGATGGCGGGAGCGGTGTTGTATCTGGCCAGTGATGCGTCGAGTTACACCACTGGGGTTTCGTTGAATGTGGATGGTGGGTTCTTGTCCTGATCCGATTTACCGGATGAACAAAAGGCAGCCTTCGGGCTGCCTTCTTTTTTTGCGCTAATGATCGTTCACAGAGCGTGGGAACGATCGCGCTAAAGAATATTAATTCCACCATTTGCAAATAAGGAATATTTATTCCATAAATAGCCCCTCCTGAAAACAAAATCCCAAAAGGACCCCCGGCTATGCGCGAACTCGGTATCGGACTCATCGGCACAGGTTTCATGGGCCGCGCCCATGCCTTGGCGTTTCGCAACGTCAGTGCGGTTTTCGAACTGCCCCTCAAGCTCAAACTCGCCGCCCTGGCCGACGCCGATCCGCAGCGTGCCCGCCACTGCGCCGACGCCTGGGGTTTCGACACCGCGCATAGCGACTGGCAGCAACTGATCGATGACCCCAAGGTCAATCTGATCGCCATCACCACACCCAACCACCTGCATTACCCCATGGCCATGGCCGCCCTCGCCGCCGGCAAACCGGTGTATTGCGAAAAGCCGTTGACGGTGAATCTGCAACAGGCCGACGCCATGCGCCTGGCGGCCAAAGCGGCAGGCGTGGTGACGCGGGTGGGTTACAACTATCAGCACAACCCGATGATCGGGCTGGCCCGGGAGCTGATTGAAAACGGCGACCTGGGTCAGATCATCAGTTTCCAGGGTGAATTCAGCGAAGACTTCATGGCCGATCCCGCGTCGCCCTGGTCGTGGCGTTGCGATGCCGATCATGCCGGTGGCGCACTGGCCGATCTGGGCAGTCACTTGTTGGCCATGGCCCGCTATCTGGTGGGCGATGTCGAGGCAGTGAGCGCCGACACCCAGACCGTGCACCGGCAACGTCCCGCCACGGCGGGCAGCCCGGAACAACGCAGTATCGCGGTCGACGATCAGGTCCACGCCTTGTTGCGATTTGCCAACGGCGCCCGTGGCACGTTCAGCAGCAGTTGGCTCAAGCACGGCTACAAGAATCACCTGAGTTTTGAAATCAGCGGCACCCGAGGGACGCTGGTGTTCGATCAGGAGCGCCTGAATGAACTGCGTCTGTTTCGTGCCGGCCAGGACGGTTTCCAACGCTTGCTGGCAGGGCCGAATCTGCCGGGTTATGCGGCGTTCAGTCCGGCGGCAGGGCATCAGTTGGGTTACAACGAACTCAAGACGCTGGAAGTCCATGATCTGGTGATGGCGCTGGCAGGCTTGTCTCAGGGTGGAACGGATTTCGAACAGGCGTGGGAAGTCGAACGCCTGGCGACGGCGATCCGGTTGGCAGCGCGGGAGTCGCGTTGGGTCAGGATCGAGGAAGTCTGAGCGAAACGCGCGGACACCCGCCAGCAGCACAGTGCCGCTGGCGGTTCAGCGTGAGCCGATGGAGGCTTATTGAGTAACGCAACGAGTGAGCGTCGTTTCCCGGGTCACCTGCCCCTCAGCCCTCACATCGCCTTGTACATCGGTGTTTTCAGTGGTCTGGCAGGTGCGCACAGGGGGTGGAGGCGGCGCAGCGGGAGGTGGCGGTGGCGGACTCGCACAACCACCCAGAATCGCCATCCAGAGTGCGAACGACAGTGTTGTAAAAGTGCGTTTCCCAAGACTTTTCATAGATTGACCCGCGGTAAGTGATCGACATATTCCGCGACCCAACGTTCTCACCGCGTATCCGCGGACCGGTCACAGAAAAATACTCTCGTATTCCTTGTACGACCGTCGGCAAAACCTGACAGTTCCTAAGATGTCTCGCGACAATGCAATGTGTTGCTCTCAAGTTCATAACGCAGCTCTTCGATCAACGCTGCCACCGCCTCCGGCGTTCTGAGGTTGGCCACGCTCAACCCACTGACCACCAGATCCACCTGCCCCGACACCGGATGATAGAGCTTCACCGTCAGTGAATGTTCACCCGTAACCTTGCACTCACAGGCCAACGGCGAAAAGCTCCGCTCCAGTTGCATACGCAATTGCGTCACATAAATCATCTGGCAGTTCCTGTCGCTGTTTTGAAAGGACGCGATACCTGAAGACCTGTATCGCACCCTTACAGCCTAAGAACTGCCGCCCCCGTCCAGAACATCAATTTGCACCCCATCGAGTAGTGCATTTGCACCTAACGCTGAGCCTTGGGCCGCCACTCGCTGGAGAACAAACCGCGCTCGCGAGCCCAGACAATCGCCTCGCTGCGACTGTGAACATCGAGCTTGGAATACACCGTCGAGACATGGTTGCGCACCGTATTCGGTGCAAGTTTGAGCCGTGCAGCGATTTCCTTGTCGGCCAGGCCTTCGCAAATCAGACCGAGCACATCACGCTCACGGGCAGTCAGGTCGGTGAAAGACACACTAGGCAACAGCGGCGAGTTGACGTTTTTCACATTAGCCAGTTTCTCGATGAGCGTGCGGCTGAACCAGGAGGCGTCTTTCATGACCTCTTCGATCGCCGACACCAACTCCAGCTCTGTGCGTTTACGTTCGGTGATGTCCATAAACACCAGCAGGTAGCAGGGCCGGTCCTGAATGTTCACGGTGTCGGCCGATACCGCGCAATCGATCAGCCCGGCGCCTTTCTTGCGTACCCGGACATCGACACGATCCACGCTTCCGTTTTTTTCCAGCGCCGTAAACAGTCGCGCGCGGGCACCTGTGTCATCAATAAAATCGATCTGCGTTACCGATTTACCAAGCACTTCTTCACTGGAATACGCGAGCGTATCGAGGAAGGCTTCATTGACGTCCATCACCACCTGATCGACGGCGTTGCACACCAGGATCGGCACAGGGGTCAGTCGAAAAGCCTTGGCAAAACGTTCCTCGCTCTGGCGCAGGGCGACTTCGGCTTTATGCCGAGGCTCGATGTCGACGAAGGAAAACAGCATGCAGGCTTCGTCGTTCAGTTCAAGGGGCTGGCCAGCGACGATCACCTGTTTGCTGCCACCTTCGGCTAACTGCAACTGCGCCTGCATTTGCGGAATGGTCACCCCTTCGCGCAACCGCTGCTTGGCCAGGTCTCTGTTTTCGGCGCCCTCCAGCACGTCCAGTTCATAGGTCGAACGGCCGATCACCTGATCACGGGTGTAGCCGGTCATCTCCAGGAAGCCCGGGTTGACCTTGATGTAGCGTAAATCGCTGAGGCGACAGATCACCGCCGGGGCCGGGTTGGCATTGAAGGTTTTTTCGAAACGCTGTTCGGCGCTGGCCCACTCCGTGACATCGTTCATGATCAGCACCAGCGACTCCGGCTTGCCAGCGCTGTCGGCCAACACCATGCTGCGCACGCTGTGAACCCAGGTGCGCTCTTCGTCGTCGGCAGGCGTCACCTCAACCAACACATCACTGAAGGACTCGCCTCGGGCGACGCGGCTGATCGGATAATTGTCGGTCTGAACCGGGTGATTATTGCGATAACGCAAGGCGAAGCGCTTGGCGTACTCCCTGGCATCCGCCCCCAGCTCGCTGAGTTGCCCGACGCCGTGCATGGCCAACGCGGCGTCATTGGCCCAGAGAAGGGTCTGGTCGAGCTCCAGCAAAATCACCCCATCGGACAGGCCGGCGATGATCTGCTGCAACTGACGGCGATTGGTTTCGGTGGTCAGGACGTCCTGGCTCATTGGATCTCCACGCGTACGGCGGCGCATTCATGCGCCGCCCTGTGAAGATTACGACCGCGAGGGGGTGGGATAGTGCAAATGGCTCACCTGCGGGATCTTGCGAACGCGATCCCTGTGACGAGGACGGCAAATTTCCGGAGGTGAGATCTTTGTGCTCGCCTATACTCAAAAGGGTAAATAGTTCTGCTGGGCGCGATTGGAAAGCTATTGATAAATATGGAAATTTAAAGGCTTGGGTATCCTTGGAGATTGCTGGTTAAAGAATATTTCTCTGTGATGATTTGGTGTCGTGAGGATTTGATATGAACGTCTTGTTGAAAGAACTTCAGGCCTATCATCATGAGGTGGCTATAAAAATCACTCGGATCAAAGAGTTGCTGAGAAAGATGAAGCATGAACCCGATGGTGCTGATGACTGCAAGCTGTTGTTCAAGATGCTGGAAACCTTGCATGGTGATGCAGAGCGACACCACCACGAAAATGAAGAACTTATTCGGCTGGCCTTGCTAGCGACTGAGGCACCGATCCACCAACGGGTCAAGGATATCGAGCGAGATCACCAAGCATTTGGACGCATTGCCGGACAGTTGAAGACATTGGAGGACACAACTCTGGAACCGAGAGTAATTGCTGACACTGTCGAGGATTTCATCAAAAAATATTTCGATCATATGGACTCGGAGGAAAATATTTTCTTTCCGGTGGCAGATAAGTGGCTGTCAGACGATCAGTGGCAGGAAATAACGCGTCAATGGCATTAATTGGAGCTCACCGTATACCGTCAATATTTAGCCACTACTTAGTACTCGGCCTCACTGAGTAATTACGTGGGTACCCAGTAACTTGCCCCGAGTTTTATTGACTCACCGGGTGTACTTATATCGACTGTTCCTCGTTGCTAGTCCCTTCGCTTTGGCGCCTGTGCCGACGACACAAAGATCCAAGGCTATTTACCAACGGCCACAGACAGTGCGACATAGCGTTTGCACGGGGCGGCGATAGATCGATGGGCTAATGGCAAGCGCCGCCGGAGCCTTGGCAGGCATCCCCAATGCCGGCCGGTCACGATAAAGCGGTAGCTATTTGCGGATGATGTCCGCATTGATGCCGTCTCTGAAGGCCCCCCCGGACACCATCATCTTCAATGCTGGAGTTCGGAAGGTGTATTCCCAAGACGCTTACCCTTCAGGTTCCGCTTCTCTTGGAATAACGGACATAAAAAAGGAGAGTTTGGCCTGAGCCTCCCTCTCCCTGATGCTAGACAGTCGAATTAAAAACCTAGAAACCAGATGTCGACTTCATCACTAGCTCAATTCGTTCACGCGCCGCACTGGTCAGGCGTTTCACACCGAATGTCTTGGCGATTTCCAGCGGTCTATCACCTGCCGAAATCAAGGATGCCACTGTCAGCAATTCTTCAGCTGCAATCTCTTCTACTGACCTCGCATCATCAAGCGCTCCCGGAGTGCGATAGCTATTCCAGTTAACAACGTCGTTTTCAGAATGCCAGACAAATTGACCGTCGACCGGGTCCCGTCTCAGATGATGATTTTGTTCTGTAAGGTCCAGAACCCGCTCTCGAATCAGGCGTCCGGACCGCTGAAATCCATGTGCTCGTGCAATCCGCTGTACCAACAACGAATCGAGAATTGGGGCTTCTTGCACTAATACATGAGCAATCAAATCTGCGAGTACCACATCGTACTCTTGGGAGTAAAAGGCATCTGCACTGATCCTGTCACTCACACTCGTAAAGTCTGTGGCGCGGTATTCGCCCTTGATGGCAGGACTGGCTGATACAGTAAACACCCCTGCAACCTTGAGTTCCACCGACTCATCAATTAGCACTTCCTGCGTCGGCGTTGCGACAACCTCCTCTGCCTGATCGACGACAGTTTTTACCGGCGTGTTCTGCACCAGTAGCAAATTGGGAATGGGTAGAACTTGCGGCGGCGTAATTACCGCAGCAATCGCACGAGACTCACTCAATAGAGCCTCCAGTGATGCATGCAGCCGATCCAATGCTCCGGACTTATCGATCCACCATTCTGTCGACCATAAGCGAACCAGCTTCCATCCTAGTCCTTTGAGAATTGCGCTCCGGACTTTGTCGCGGTCTCTCGCAGTAGCTGCACTGTGATAGGTCGCCCCATCGCACTCAACACCGACGAGGTAATCACCTGGTCTGTCCGGATGAACGATCCCTAGATCAATGCGAAAGCGAGATACGCCAATCTGTGGCACCACTTGCCAGCCCTTACGTCTCAAACCTTGGGCGACCGCTTCTTCAAACGGCGAATCGTAACCGCCCACCGATCCCTGCACAGCCTCAGCAAGCGCCCTTGGTCCACGTTGAGCGAATTCAATAAAGTGTTTCAGATCACGCACCGCCCGAGCATTGGTACGGTTCAGATCGACCATTGACGCATCAAAGGATGAAAAGACCAGCATTTCCCTTCGGGCACGAGTGATTGCGACATTCAAACGACGCCAGCCGCCTTCCTTATTCAGCGGACCGAAGTTCATCGACATGACCTGAGCACCAGGCTCTGTTGGACCATACCCAATACCCAGCATGATCAAATCACGTTCGTCGCCTTGTACTGTTTCCAGATTTTTTACCACTACAGGTTCGGCAATATCATCCTGGAAAAATGGTTCAATCTGCGGAAACTGTTGCCGTGCTCTGTCCAAAAGATCAGTGATAAGTCTTTGCTGATCGCTGTTAAGCGTGATGATTCCGATCGTATGACCTGCGGCAACAAATGTCGGGTCCATCAAACGCTTCACGGTTTCGGTAACGATGGCCTCGGCCTCGGCCTGATTGTGTCGGCCTTTACCCTTTGCATAAACACCGTCGACACGCCGCCACTCCACAGCGCTAGCGCGTGTTTCGGCCGCAGGGAACGTAATCAAGTTACTGTCGTAATAACGATGGTTGGAAAACGCAATTAAGCTTTCATGTCGGCTGCGGTAGTGCCAGCTAAGACTATGGCTCGGAATGCCAGCGCCGAGACACTCATCCAGAATGCTTTCCATATCCTCCGCCGTATCATCCTCTGACGCGGACGCAGCTCGGTTGAAAAAGTTAGTGGGCGGCATTTGCCGAGGATCACCCGCAATCACAACCTGCTTCCCCCTCGCAATTGAACCGATAGCATCCCACGGGGCTATTTGCGAAGCCTCATCGAAGATAACCAGGTCGAAAAGCGCCAGGTCTGTCGGAAGATACTGTGCAATCGAAAGCGGACTCATGAGCATACAAGGGGCAAGCTTTGACATCGCGTCACCCATCTCTACGGCCAGTTGTCGCACTGGTTTATGACGTCGAGACTTCTGTAGTTCATGCTTCAAAATGCCAAAACCGCCCTGCTTGCCAATCTCGTTTTTTGACGGGATCAAACCACACAACTTCGCTCGGATGTACCGCACCGTGAGCTTGGACAAATCCTCATCGAGACGAATAAACGCCTCAATGTCGCTTGTGTGTTCCGCAGGTACAAAGTTTCGCAACAACGGTTCTGCATCGATCATCACTGTTGCAAACCAGCGAGCGTAGGCAGTTTCGAAGGCATCAACGGTGCCACCTTCAGGTATCGAATTTTCCGTAAGCGCATCACTTAAAGGTTGAAGCCCAGAGGCTGTTGCTTCTTCTCTAACCCTGCACCAATCACACCATGCTTTAAGTTTTGATTCCTGTCGGACGATTGCATTAGAGGCATCAAGCAGGGACTCAATTGTCGGCTTGGCTTCAAATGGACGGTTGCCCAGTTCGTTGAATCGCAGCGTCGCTTGATTGAAATGCGCCAACGCATCTTTCAACTGATGCAATGCTGATGCAATAAAACCACCCCCACCCAATAATTCATTAGCGTTGACGACTAGCTTTTCAGTGGCGCCCCTCAACGAAATCAGATCTTCAGGGGACTCGGCCCTTGAACTGATCATCGTCCGCAATCGCTCACCCAGATCATAGGCTGCGGTCATAGCCGTTGTATCGCTGGAGATACCACGCCAGCCAGGTACTGAACTCAACTCCGGGGTCAAGCTGTCCAGAGACGTGAGCAAGTTTTGCATTTTGCTGAATTTGACCAGATCTGACTCAACGTCCGGAAGGCCAACAGCTCCGCCAACGCTTGCAAGAGTCTTGGCCACCTTCTTCTTGCCGAAAGTAGCAAGAATCCAGAACTTGCCCTTGGCTACATCCCAATCACTTTTGACCTGCTCAAAGTTGATAATGCGGCAAGCTTCCGGCGCATAGCGCAGAGAAAGCGACTGTTCGATCTCTCGATACTCTGCAATTAATTGAATAGCTTTTTTGGCAGCACTTATCTTCGCGCTCACATTCAGCGTAAAGACGAATGAAAGATCAACTCCATGCGCGTCGACCAGAAGAGCGACGAACTTTGCAAGTTGCTCGATATCTTCGCTTTGTACCACCGCAAGTGGAAGGTCCGTTGCCTTCAGCAAACTGGTGCTTGCGACTTTGAGGCGCTCTATTGCGCCAGGCAGATCGCTCGCAGCTGCGACAATTGCCTCCTGCCATCCGTTCGACCAATCCGTAGGGGCCAAAAGTGAAAATCCGGCGGAAAGCTCTCGCGCGGCCTGACTATTCAAGTCAAGACGTCTAGCTACGTCTCGCAGCAGAGCATAGGTTTGCGCGTCATGCGTAGTTCCCTCTGGCCATCCAAGACGCGGTACTGAGGCGTTTCCATCTCGCACAACCCGTCCAATGGCCTGATGCACAGACAACCCATTGGGTGATCGACGATGCAAGAGTTCAACAACTTCGTTCAGCCGATTTCGCAGCTTATGCAGCTTTGCAGTTTCGGCTGTCCATTCGTCAGCAGTCAGAGCATCACGAACATCCCACGCACGCTCAAGTTGCTTGAGTACTTCAACCTTCGAAGTCTTGCTGGAGTGAAGTTCAAGACAAAATTCACCCAAACCCTTTTCTTCAAGTCGACGATAAACAACATCCAAGGCTGCCATTTTTTCGGCTACAAACAGCACCCTGCGCCCTAGCGCGAGATTGTGCGCAATCATGTTGGCGATGGTTTGAGACTTACCAGTGCCAGGGGGCCCGTCGAGTACAAAGTCAAAACCACTGGCTGATGCAACGACTGCCGCTAATTGCGAGGAATCTGCTGGCAAAGGCGTGAACAGATCCGCGGGATTGACCTTTCTATCCAGCTCATTGGGTTTAGGAAAATCACCAGATGTGGAATAGCCTTCACCGCCAACACTTCTTTCCAACAGGTGTTTGACCATAGGACTTTTCAAAAGCTGTTCTGAACGGGCCGCCAGATCCTGCCACATCAGATATTTTGCAAAAGAAAAAGTCCCCAGCACGAGTTCTGTGGTGACCTCAAACCCCGGCACATCCCTGATCGCGCGCCTGACGGTGTTCCAGATTCCTGCTACATCGATACCACTTTCATCGGTCGGAAGCTCTCCTTCCAAACCTGGGATCACCAACTCAAAGTCGTGTCGAAGCAACTCCAGCAATGTCAGGTTAAAACGGGGCTCATCCTCTAGCAGCGTCATTGTCACACCAGACAAGGCGCTCTTTCGATCAAGCTTCACTGGTAGCAAAATCAGGGGAGCTGAATACGTCTTTGGGTCGTCCGCCGACTTCTTCCACTTTAAAAAGCCGAGAGCCAGAAACAGCGTATTAGCACCGCCCTCATCAAGATCACTCCGGGCTTTGCGATAAAGGTCGATCAACGCTACTTCAAGTTTACTTTTTTCGAGTGTGGCGAGTACTTCACCTCGAGACAGAGCTGCCCTTGCATATTCATCGCGCAAACTTTCGCTGTTTTGCTGTTCGTAAAGAGCGGCGTCTCTGCCGCCCGCCTCCAAATCTGGCACCGAGACAATTCTGATGCGCTTGCCACTGGCCAGTTGATCCTCCAACTCCCCAGGATCTGGGCAAATGAGTCGAACGCCCTTGGCGCTATCCGGCAAGTGCAGGAGTCTGTTTCTGGTGGTTAGATCGAGAAGCTTGCGTTGCCACAAGGTTAGCTTCCCGGCAGGGGAATCAGTTTCGGTAAGAATTTCGACGTCGAAACCAGGTAGCGATGGTGCCGACTCCAAGGCCTCGATCGTTACTTCCGACTCTGGAACCATGTCTGATTTTGGCGCAGAGATCGAAGTCGCCAAAGGTCGGATGCGTTGCATGCGCGCCCGGTGTATATCAATTGCCATGATGAAGTCTTCATCATTGATTTGCCGCTCTGCATTGCTAATTGCCTGACTAAAGCCCGGCACCGGAAACTGCGTCGCCAATGTGGTTTCAAAGACGAGTACTTCCTTCAAATCGATTCGCTTTCGTACCGCCGAGGCCTCGTCGGTAATGAGCTGGGAAAATTCTTGTGGTTGAAGCCAAACACCAACGAATGCATGCCCTTTAGTCAGTATTAAGAGAGCATTGAGCCCGGCTTGCTCAAGTGCTGCCGCAAAAAGCAATGCAGTATCCAGGCATGTCGCAACACCGCCCTCCAGGATAAGCCCCGGCGTTCGAACCTTTTGCCCATGAGTTTCAAAGCTTGCGGGTGGTAGTGCATAACTCAACCTCAGCCCACAAACTGAAGACCATATCGCGGAAGCCAGCTCCCATGTCCTGGTTCTCGACTTGCTTTCGTATCCGTCAATACCATCTGCTTTGCCTGCTCGGCGCAAAACGTCCGATGCGGACTTCAGAATCCGATCAACAGCAGGGTCATTGGGCATCGCAAATGCGGGCAGTAGCTCCGGCATGGAGTTCACGCCACCCCATTCATTTTTTGCCAAGAGCTCAACTGGGAAGGACTGACTGTAGAGAATTTCGTCTTTGCAACTAAGACGCAGAACCAGCGTTGCAGTCAGACTTTCCGCGAGGTCGGCAAGATAACCGGCATTCAGCGTCAAATTGCGCTCTGAAATATGCAGCGTCGAATCTTTGCTTAGCCGGTCCAGCCGCCACGTCTTACCTTCAATGAAGGGAGGATCCGCCACAAGCTGCAGCTCAAGATCGTTGTAATCTGCATCACCGTCATTGTGCACCGTCAGCTCCCTGAGGACTGGCACAGCATTCTGGTGGGAAGCAAAGCCAATTTTATTGGCGATCACTCCCTCGATCTTGATGGTCATAAACCATTTCTCCGTGGTGAACTCGACGACGCGACTTTGAAAGACAGGCA
>Ga0207713_1002585_pt1 | contig 13073 bp, 9 predicted proteins | sample KBSS64metaG_FD_184404 | JGI IMG/M metagenome (GOLD analysis project Ga0207713, IMG submission 184404) | Switchgrass rhizosphere microbial communities from Kellogg Biological Station, Michigan, USA - KBS S6-4 metaG (SPAdes) (version 2) | ecosystem: Host-associated > Plants > Roots > Rhizosphere >...
CGCCGCCTCAAGCAGCGCGAACGTGCCGACGATGTTGGTCTGGATGAAATCGGCCGCCCCGGTGATCGAGCGATCCACATGGCTTTCGGCAGCCAGGTGCATGATGCGATCAGGCCGGAACGAACCGGTCGCCTCCGCCATGGCCGCGCCATCGCGGATGTCGGCATGGAGGAAGCGATGATTTGCCCGGTCCTCGACCGCGCGCAGCGATTCACGGCAGCCGGCGTATGTCAGCGCATCGATGGTAAGGACATCATAGCCCTTTTCGAGCACCAGATAGCGCACAAGGGCCGACCCGATGAATCCGGCACCGCCGGTTACGATAACACGCATGAAATGATGCTCCGGAAAATTGCGTTACAATATCAGACAGCGCCCTCAATAAAGAAATATTGAGGGAGTTGGGAAATTGTCGGCTGCCTGCAATCCTTGGCTGACAGAGTATCGGGATCGGCTAACTCTGGCCACGCAACGTCGATGACCTTATCATCCCAAGCCAAGCCTTTGTCACATTCAGCGCTGTAATAACTAGTGACCTTGTAGGCAATTACCGTGTTCGGCTCCAAGGAACAAAAACCATGGGCAAAACCCGGCGGAACCCATAGCTGTCGTCCGCTTTGAGCGCTGAGGATTTCGCCAACCCAATGACCATAGGTAGGCGAACCGTTCCGAATATCGACCGCAACGTCGAACAAAGAGCCAGCAATGCATCGCACGAGCTTACCCTGAACATGCGGTTCGCATTGGAAATGCAGACCTCGGATCGTACCGGGCTTGACGCTGAGAGATTCGTTATCTTGAACAAAAGAGTAATCGCCGCAAGCTTCTTTAAACAAGTCAGATCTAAAGGTCTCGGCAAAATAACCACGCTCATCGCCCAAGCGATTTGGAGAAAACAATTTTACCTCTGGAATTTCCAAAGACGTTACACGCATACCCACTCTCACTTATCAGTAAACGCCCGAGGCATTTATTCGCTCGCAACCAACTGAAGCCACTTAATCTGGAAAAATAACGCCCGCTTGCGGATAACTGACGCCCGCTTCACCCGTTGATATCCACGAAACGCCCTTCAGCCATCCCATGATTTACGTAGTGACGAAGCGGGTCCATTCCGGCCGCAGCAACATCTGCATATTTCTCCAAGTACGCTTGGCCATCGAAGTGCTGTTTGCGCTGCAATGTGCGAGCCAAAAGAAAGCGGCGTAGCGCAGGCGGTACCAACCCTCTCCAGCCTGCATTTGCATATTCGATGAGTTGGAAAAGACGGCGCATCCACATCAGGTCGCTATCTTTCTTAGCAGCCTTATCTTCGGCCGCACGCAGCCTGCGGGCCTGTTGGCCATGCTCGGACCGCAGCACTTCGAGTTGCTCCAAGGCGGCGGACGCTTTCGCGTGATAACCCAGTGCTTCTGCGCGCAACGCCGAAATGGTCTCGTTCAGTTGGCTTACCCGTGCCTGCTCGTCAAACAATGCCTTTTCCTGGTCGGCAAGGCGCGCGACCAGCTTTTCGACGTCGGAGTGAAGTGCGGCCTTGCTCGCAACAAGGGCGGCACTGTCGACCGAGGATTCCCCGGCACGCACCGGAGAGTCGTGCGATGGCACGGCTTCACTCGCCACGGTGTCCCGCAAAAAGGCGGCAAGGTCGGTCAGCGGATGATTTTTCTCGCGCCATTCCAAGTGCAAATCGTGTGCTTGCGCCGCAATCTGCTGGGCATTTCCCGCCAGCTTCTGCACACGCGCGGCGCCAGCAGCATATGCTCGAGTCACCTCTCGGTGGTCATTGAGTTGACGCTCTCGCGTATCACCATCGCGTTTTAGGTTCGCGATACAACGCTGCGCCTCGGTCAGAGCAGAATCAACAATCTGCAGCCGGTTCTCCAGGGTCCGCCGTTGGGCTGCGAGATCGAAAACCCATTTTTCGGCTTCGATCAATTTGCCGCTCATCTTGGACTGCGACGCATCCAGTTGCTTTACTTCCGCGAGCAGGCCGTCGCGTTCGGATTGGAGTTCCCGGACTCTCAGCCAGGCTTGAGCCACCTCCTCCTGCCGTTGGGCAAGGTGACTTCTCAGCACCGCAGATTGGTCAATCAAATCGGATTTGTCCGCGTCGGAACGTGCGGAAATCTGCTGGGCCTCAATCAAAGCAGCCGAGAGACGTTGCATATCGTCATCGCGCGATTGCTGTTGCTGACGCTCTTCATTCAACGCCTGCTCAAGCTGCCCGACCTGGCTTTTTAAGCTGTCGATCGTAGCCGCATCCCCCTCTGTTGCCGCGACCTGTTGCTGCAGTCGGTTCAGCAAAAGCATGTCTTCGGTGGATTGGCTGGGGTTGATCAGTGACGCCGACTGCCAGGTTCGCACATTCGAGCAGGGATACCGCTGATAAACGAATGCCGTGTTCAACGGATCCGCTGTAGGGCCTTTTCGGAAGATGGCGACGAAGTCGTTCCAGACATCGGAATGCCTTTGGCCGGTGAAGCTCTCGACCAGATCGATCTCCAGCCCGTGCAAACGCGCGTAATCCGCCAAAGCCATCCCCGCATCGGGATAGAACCGCCAACAATCCAGGGGATAACGATGCACGGTGCCGTTTGCCGGAGCATTGATGTAAATGTGCCCGCCCCGCCGAGCCGCACGGCACATCTGCAAGAACGTATCCCAGAAGCGCGGGTCATGCTCGAAGACCGACGACGCCATCACCAGATCGAAACTTCCGTTTTCAACGGGATAATCATCGCCAGGCGCGACCACCATATCAACAGATGGGCCCTGCTTGAAGTCAAGGCCGACGTAATTCGTCGTGGGCGCCGCAACATCGCGCAGACATCCGTTTATGTTCAGCGAACCTATTTCCAGGACCTTTGCATTGGCTAGATCGCTATAGGTCCGCATTACCAGTTCACCGATCCGGTATGCGGAATCGTGCATGAGTGTAAATCTCCATCGCATGCCCATACGCAACGCAAAGGGGCCATTCTGCCATCATGACGCATGCCGAATGCCCTTCTTGCTTGCAAGCGTCGCGCGTGCCAGGCGCAGCCCCGAAGCAAGTCGGGCAGGAATGCATTCGATACCAACTAGTTTGCGGCGCCAGCAGCAGGCTGATGACGCAAATTCCACTCCACCGTTCGCGCAACCCCTTCGACGAATGGCGTAACCATCTTCCATCCCAAAAGCTGTTCGGCGCGCCTTGGATCCAAGACATTCGCCGCAGCGTCGGTCGCCCGATCGGGCACATGCTCGCGAGGGATGGAACATCCCAACGCTGCTTCAACGGCCTCCAAGACGGCAAGGATGGACAACCCTACGCCACTTCCGATGTTCACCACATCGTTCAAAGGATCGAGTTCCACTGCGCGAACAATGGCATCCACGGTATCTTCAATGTAGAGATAGTCTCGTTGGTTCAATCCACTGCCGAATACGGTCACTGGTTGCTTCTGAAGATATCGCTGCAAGATCGTTCCAATGAGCCCCTGCCCGCCCAAACCGAACTGGCCAGGCCCATAGGGATTGGCAACTCGAAGGATGTTGAATCCCATACTGCTATTTCGGCTAAGCATACGCAAATAATGCTCGCAGAACAACTTTGTCATTCCATAAGAATTTATCGGAAATGTCGGATGACTTTCACTAATCGGCACATTTTCCGGAACCCCATATACGGTTCCACCGGAAGAAAGAAATGTAAACGACTTCACGCCCATCAATATACACGATCTGACAAAGCTAACATGCGGCATGACGTTGCTGTTAATGTCAGCAATGACCTTGTCATTTCCGATTGCTGCATTAGATGAATTAATTAGCTGAATAACATGGGTTATTCCAGATAGCTTTCGATGAACTTCAATATCATCATGAAAGTCGATAATCCGCATTTCAACCTGACCTGCGAACTCATTCTGGAAATCGGCAGGAAAATGCCGGCCAAAACACACGACGCGCAGCCCTCGACCGACCAACGCACGCGTCAAATGACGCCCGATGAAACCATTCGCACCAAATACACCAACAACAATCATTGTTCACTCGCATATCGTAGCGACATCATCGTTTCAAAATCCATGACAGGAAAATACGACCACGTCGGATTTTCGGGCATTCGAGACATCCATTGTCACGCTACTTTGATCGAATGCCACTTGCCGTAAGACACTTTCCCCCCGCGCCTGGTTCGATGCAAAACACGCCCAACCGTTGGGTGCCGCCGCAAACGATCCGATAACGATCTGGCTAGACGAGCAATCGCTGGTGAAGGCAAATGCACCAGCAGTATTTCCTCCACGTTGACCGCCCACAGCGCAGACACCAGAAATCTTGGGCGGGTCTCCCGATGCGATCATCGCCGGCGATGCAATGGATTCTTTGGTGATCTGCAAACCTGGTGTACTGGACCGCCCCAATTCGACAGACATTGCAGCATCCGTCATGATGATGCGCCCCGCGCCTGCTACATGCGCCTGAGCGTATATTCGCCAGGAGGATGCACCCGACGGACCGAACCACGAGAGGGCATAGGCCGACGGCAACGCCAGAGCATTAGCGGCACCATCCACGGCCTCAATGGACCGATCGCCAAACAGAATGCCAATCCTGTAATTGGCACCGTTATTCAATATAGACAGAGGATTAGTACAACTTTGCGCACCATAACCCCCAATTCCGCAGTCTAATCTCAGATTATTGAGAAGGCGAGCTGGATTGACATTATAAGGATCGGCAGACGGAGCTGGTGCAAACTCGTTCTGAATTGAGTTTTCATCATTGATCAAGAGCCTGTACCCGCCCTTGCCGGGCGGGACGTAGCCTTCGGAGTAATGCGCCCAATGCAAGTGGGGTCGGGCGCTATCTGCAACGACAAGATCGATGCTGCCGATCACGTTTTCGGGCTTGTCACTCACATTGTCACTGGATCGCGCACCAAAAAAAGCGCCATAGTTGCCAGACGCCGACAAAGCATAAAGTTGCACGACCCCGTTGCGATCGGTCCCCGGAACATAGGCGTTGGCCCAAGTTATTCCGTCACGTGCGGCCGCGCCAAACATCCCGGACTTTGCACCCAGCGCATTTACCAGCAAAGTGCTCGAAGGATCGAAGCGAGATTGTCCGTCCGCAAGCACCACCCTGGGATAGACATGCTCCCCTAAGACCTTGACCTTCTCGGAACCCATGCCCCCCTCTTGGGTGGCCGGCTGCCCTTGAGCAGGAGCCGGGGCTTTGGCAAACGCCGAGCCAATAGCGATGCACACAGACAGTGCCATCCCAACTGACACCATGGTGTTCGCTGCTGCACCAACACATCGAAAACCCATGCAGCAAACTTTCCGGCACTATCTTGTGCGCCGGCGCTAACCCTTTGTTAGAAAGGCCGCCAGTGGACGTTTCGAACTTTGAGACGAACCATGCTGCATGTGCGCTAGGACGTGATCCTCCCCCTCGTGGAAAAATGCCAAAATTGTCGTAACGTCGCTCACGTGTAGGACGCAAAGCGTCAGCCCTCCTGCCCCAAGGCCCCCTCTTCCTATGCAGAATGAATTTGACGGCCCGCTCGTGTTGACGGCCGACCAGCAGATCGCGGCAAAAGCCGAGTTCGATGAAGCATATTACCGAACCAGCAATCCTGACATTGCGATATCGAATGCGGACCTTTTTCAACATTATCTCGAGCATGGCTGGCGCCAGGGACGCAATCCCAACCCAAATTTCAAGACAATCGATTATGTGCTCGCCAATCCAGGTGTGTTGAGACTGGGCGCAAACCCCTTTCTCCATCACCTGTTTGGCTCGGCCTGCGGGAACGTAGCAACGCATTCGCATGCTGCGCCTGAGCAAACCGCGGCCGAGCTTCCGCCGCTGAACCTGTCCCCGCTCGGGGCCGAAACTACTGATGTGCACGCCAGCCTGCCGGAACAGCGCGTTGCGGTTCTGTCGGAGGAGGAAGCGTTCAAGGGCCTATCGCGGCAGGACATTTCGCAACTCAAGAGCGATTTTGACGAAGATTTCTATTCCGCGCACTATCCCGATGTCCGCATCGCGGGCGCCGATCCGTTCGTGCATTACATGACCCGGGGCTGGCTGGAAGGTCGTGACCCGAGCCCGGATTTTTCAACTCAATTCTACCTTACGCTCTACACCGATATTGCTGGCGCCGGCATGAATCCCTTCGTGCACTGGTCATTGTTCGGCAAGCACGAGCTCAGGGCGACAATCCCGTTCCGCCAAAAAGTTGCAAAGAAGAAGTACGCGCCTGTCGTCTCTGCCATCGTTCCTAATTTCAATCATGGCCGCTTTCTGGCGCAACGCCTTGATTCTATCCTTGCCCAAACCTATCCGAACATTGAAATATTGGTCTTGGACGATTGCTCGTCTGACAACAGCCGGGAGGTCATCGACAGCTACATAGACAAATATGGAAACCGTATCCGGAAAATTTACAACACACAAAATTCCGGTGGTGTTTTTAAGCAATGGAACAAAGGTCTCGATAACGTAGACGGCGAAATTGTCTGGATTTGCGAAAGCGACGATTTCTGCGAACCGGACTTTGTCGAAAAATTGGTCCCGTTCTTCGCTGATGATAGCGTACAAATAGCTTTCGGGCGAATCTTGGAAACCGATATAGATGGAGTTTCCAACCTTTGGCTGGATACCTATCGCGAAGACGCCGAGGCTGGCATCTGGGCGAAACCGCTGGTTCGTCCGGCGGCCGACTGGTTCGCGCATGGGTTCGGCGTCAGCAACGTGATCGCCAACGTAGGCGGCTGCCTGTTCCGTCGCGCACCAATCTCGCAGCGTGTTTGGGAGGAGGCCGCCAGCTTTAAGGTTGTCGGCGATTGGTATCTCTATTTGCAGATCGCTGGTGGTGGCCAGATTGCTTGGCAACCAGATGCCATCTCCTATTTTAGGCGACACGGCTCAAACACATCATCAAGTTCGTTCACAGGAACGAAGTTCTACAACGAACTTGAGCGCGTGATGATCGAGATGCGCAAAACCTGGAACATCCCAGACTCGACGACCATCAAATTTTACGAGAATATTGCCAAGCAATATAGCTATTTTGACGTTCAGAAAACGCATGGAGATCTGGATCTTTATTGCAGCCTCAGCAAGATGCTTTCTGTCAAACGGGAGAGGGCGCACATCATGCTGGCCATGCTCGGCTTTGTACCTGGCGGTGGCGAGAATTTCCCGATCCAACTGGCGAACAGCCTCGTTGAAGCGGGTTGGATCGTATCGATTCTGATTTTCACATCGGAAGAAGTGAACGAGCACATGCGCCTGGCGCTCAATCCGGCAGTATCTGTCTATGATGCTGCCTGGATTACGGAATATGGCTGCGACCGCGCCATCCGGGAATCGGGAGTCTCTCTGATCCACTCCCATACGGTCGGCGCCGAGATGCACTTCTATCACATGTGGAATCTCGATCCCGATCTCCCCTACGTCGTGACCTTGCACGGGTCCTACGAAGCGTCCGACATTCCGTTCGACAACATGAAGCGCATCACCGAGTCGGTAGACCATTTCGTTTACACGGCAGATAAGAACCTGCTGCCCTTACAGGACCAACAAATCCCTGCCGAACGTTTCACAAAAATGGCGAATGCGATGCCACTCGATCCCGCGCCATTTCCCAAAACCCGTGCTGATTTGGGTATCGAAGAAGATGCAGTGGTGTTCACTTTGGTAGCACGCGGAATCAAAAGAAAGGGTTGGCGAGCGGCTGTCGAAGCCTTCGTCGCCGTCCGTGAACGCAATCCCAATCAAAACATGCATCTATGCCTGGTCGGCGAAGGAGATGAACCCGACCGCTACCGCCAACTTTATGGGAACGATCCTGATATCAGCTTCCTTGGCTATCAGGCGCGAATCCACGGCCTCTATCGGCTGAGTGACGTTGCCATCGTTCCAACTCGGTTTGCAGGGGAATCTTACCCCCTTTGTATCATCCAGGCTTTGCAAGTCGGGACCCCGGTTGTGGCAACCGATGTCGGCGAAATTGAAAATATGCTGGAGGACGATGATGGTGCGAAAGGCGGCATCGTCGTGCATGCCGTTCGCGATACCAAATCCTTTATCGCCGCCTTCGCCGTCGGCATGGAAGATATGCTGAACGACAAGCTTCGTCACGAACTCGCGGGCCATGCAGAACGCATCGGCCGGCGGTATGACATGGGCCCGCTGATCAAGAATTACGCCGAGGTTTACGCGCAAGTACTTTGATCGAAAGCCCCCTCATTGCAGCTTGGCAATGAGGGGGAACTTACAACCGACATTGGGTCTCGCACGTCCAACCGCACTGACAAGCATCCACGCTTTGGAATTTTTTGCGAGCAGGCACCGCATTGCCCACCCCTGCGGGCCCTGCTCGTCATCGGCGAAAAGAGCCGGCGTAAAGGCCGCGGTGGACTTCGGTGCCCATTGACAATCGGCGCTGGTGCCACTTGGCCAAGGGCCGCGTGTTGATCCTGCGGCGTCTAGGTCGTGAACCCATAAATGTAGGTCAGCGCCCTCAGGCTTTCTTATATTGCTCGACGGACGCGGCTGGCGCGCGGGCGCTCCCACGGAGAATCTGGCCCATAGTGCATCCTTCCATTGCTGGCCGAATAATGCACCATCAATTAGCGGAATCAAACATCTAAAAGAATCGACAAGATTCGAGATTCAAAACTGACTATAAATTGAGAGCGCATGATTCACGTCATTTTGCAAGTCCGCGCGGCCATTTGAAAGAAGCAATGCCTTATTGCAATATTCACGAACGGCTTCATTGCTGTGTGATGCCAATATCATGGTGCGATCATTACGTTTTTCAAACAGTTCGTGATGACATTTTCGTTGGAAATTCTGGTCCCCAACAAGAATGATCTCGTCAATCAGGTAACAATCGAACTCGATAGCCAAGGAAAGCCCAAAGGCCAACCTGGCGCGCATGCCCGAGGAGTACGTTTTGACCGGCATGCGCAGCTGCCCGCCCAACTCCGTGAAATCCTCGATGAAATCACGCATCTCTTTATAATTTCGGCCATATATGCGCGCTATGAAACGGGCATTATCATAGCCGGTCAGGCTTCCTTGGAAGCCTCCCGCAAAACCGAGCGGCCACGACACCGACATTTTGCGCGAAACCTTACCCGACGTCGGCATTTCTACTCCGCCGATCAACTTGATCAGCGTGGTTTTCCCGGCACCATTGCGGCCCAGCAAGGCCAGCCGATCGCCACGCTCGACCGTCAAGTTCACATCGGTCAGAACGCGCTTGGTTCCACCGCCGTGCGAATAGCTTTTGCAAAGGTTCGTGCAGGTGATCATTCGACGGTGATCTTTTTGCGAATGCGCCGACACAGCATCAGGCCGATAACTGCCGCAACCATCGAACAATAAATTGGATTCATAACATCATAATATGGATCAACGCGCTCACCCCACAAGCCATAGCGCATCATCTCCATTGCATTTACGAATGGCGACCACATCAAGTATTCTCGCAATGTCGGCGAGAGCCACGACGACATCGTGAACAAGCCTGAGAATGGAATCATGATGTACGTGACTACGGGTATGAACTTTTCCAGAACCTCAGACATTTCGGAAAGAGGCGCGATGATCAAGCACAGCGAGAGCGTGAAAATTGAGTAGAGAAACCACCCCGACACCAGGAAACCCACATTGGCCGGGATTGGGAAAAGATCGAAAGCCGCCAGGATGGAACCAATGAAAATATAGGCCATCATGGCACCGATCATTTCGATCAAAAAGCGTACAAAAATGAAATCGAGTATCTTAATCTGCCGATGATACATCAGGCTGCCATTGGCCTGGAAAAGCATGACGCAACGCGATACCGCGTGCCGAAACAGCGTGATCGGGATGTAGCCCGAGACTACGAACGCTACTACGCTGATGCCGTGCTCTTCCGAGCCTTTCATGAAGCGCCAGATCAGTGCAACCAGGCCAGCAAACAGCAAGGGCTCGACCATGATCCATAAGAATCCGATGTTCTCGCGGCCATAGCGCGTCGTCAGTTCGCGGATCATGAGCGCGTGAATAACGCGCCTTTGAATCCGCAATCCTTGCCGCCAACGTGCCCAAGTGATCGGTGCAGACATCGGTCAATCTTCCGGGGCATGCTCGAGAATGCCGACCACCAACATCCAGCCGATAAAATAGAGGCACAGGGCCGAGGCCGCCACCGTCAGGATGCTGAGCAGCCTCGCGGGCAATAGGGCAACATCCGGCCGGTTAGGCTCCACCACCCGCTCGAGATAGAATTTCTGCCGCTGCGCCTCGGCTCGAGCCTGCACCAGCGCGGCGCTCGCCACGTTCAGGCTGTCGTTCGCGAACTTTTGCTCGACCATCAGGTCTTCATAGTTGCCTAGTTTGGATGCCATTGCCCCAGTTCCGCCGGCCACCTGGCCGTTCTGCTGGGCAATCTGCGCCGAAAGTGCGGCGATACGGTTCCGCAGCGCGGGAATGGAAGGATTACGCGGCGTTTGCTGCTCCATCGTGGACAATTGCGCTTGCAGCGCCGCCCTTTGAGTGATCAGCTGGTTCGCAATTTCGACAACACCGCCTGCTTGCTTCAAGGGGTCGATCAGCGCGCTTTGATTGCGATAGCTCGTTAATTTGACAGTCACGTCGTGCGCGCGCTGCGTTGCCTGCGCCACCTGCTGCTCGGCTTCGGCTATGCCTCGGCCCTGGGCGCGTGCATTGAGCTGATTGACCATCCCTTCGCTCAAGGACAGCAGGATGCGGTTGATCTGATAGGCATCCTCAGGGGTGAAAGCCTTGACCTTGACCACAGCAGTTCCAGTCTGCGTGTCGAGATTCGCATCGACCATCTTGGTGTAATACTTGTAGAGATATTCGAAAGAATTCCCTGACAGGAAATTCGGGAAGCGCGACAAGAAGTCGCCTCCGCTTGCGTACCGCTTCCGAACGTTGATCTTGTTCTGCAGTTCGGTAAGTGCGTCACGCGAACGCACAAACTCCAGGACCTCGTTGGACTGTTCCTGACCCGTCGATAGACCGGTTGTCTGGATCAAGTTGGCCAATGACGAAAGCTGGGGTCTTTTTTCGTCGGGGGACTTGATGACAAATCTCGCCTCAGAAACGTATATGTCAGCTGCAATAAATCCGTAATAAATTGTCGCCAGCAAAGTGGGGACAATAACGAATACCACAAACCAACGGTTGCGCTTCAACCAATTTGCTCCAGCAGACGTGCGTGGCAAAGGCCCTCCATCCGCAACATGGGTCATCTCAGCGTTCATAAATCCTGCATCACACGATCGAGCCGCCGGCGTACCCGGTGCGCGCGAAATTTCCCCGGTTGCTAGGACATGCACACAACCAGCGCAAGCTAAGCTGCCCGACACGATTGGTTAAAAACGACGAGCCGACGCGAATGCGGTAGTGCGACGCAGCCCAGGCGGCTTCGTGAAGCATGTCTGCAACCAACGGATATCGCCAGTTTTATCGGCCGATCCACCGTGCAAGGGTGCGTAGCGCTCGGTGCGATTGCCGCCCTCGGCGAGGAGGAATGGGTTCGCCGAGATAGCGGCTTGGCCGCACGCAACCGTCTACAATTGAAACCGGGTTGCGGATATCCAGCCGGCCAATCGCCTCATCAGAATATGCCGGCGTATAATAAATGCAGTCTTCGAAATAATAATGGGTCACCTGCGACCAACGTGTACGGAGCGGATCTTGTTGCCATGCACCACCGTGAAGAAGGTTCGCCGTCCAGATCAGAGCCTGCCCTTTTCGCGCGAGAAAAGTTTCCGGACCTATCCCGTTGACGTCTGCCAGAGCGCGCCAGGCCGCAGCAAAGGGATCCTGCGCGGAATTGAGTTGCGAGCCAAAGCCACGGCGACCGATCGCTAGGTTGGACAATGCCGGCCATCTGTGAGAGCCCGGCCAATACTGCAATGGCCCACAATCGTGGTCCACATCCTCCATCGCCAGCCACACGCCGCACATGAAACGCTCTGGCAGGCTTGAAAAATGGACCATATCCGTATGTGCCTCCTGTTGCGTTCCAACAGGAAAATTCAACGTCTGGAACGGAAAGGCAGCACGCCCGTACAATTTGCCGAGCAGATCCAGCACGACCCGATTGCACGCGATCGCTTTGACATCTTCATCGAATTGCCAGGCGTCCTGAATTCGCCGATCACCGCCAATCTTCTCGCTTGTCGGATCAAGCAGATCGATCCCTAACCGGGGCGCCAGGCTTGCCTTGATGCGCTCGATCCGAGCATCGAGTTGGTCGTCCGAGAAGTCCATGACCGCGAAGCCGCGCGTCGCGAGCGATTCGGCAATGCTCTGCTCGTTGTCGGTTAGCTCCAAGGACAATGCGATAGCCGGAAAAAGTGGCGATTCGACCAATGGGATGCCGGGTAGGGAGTTAGTCAAACTCAGATTTCCTTTGTCCAGTGTCCCATCGAAAATGGCAGAACGAGGCTTTGTTGGAATGCCATGGGGGGGCACGGGGGTTACACGGCAATCACGAAACGCTCGCTCGCCCGGCTCAAGTGCGGGTGATGGAACGGATCGACCAGCGTGTCAGTGCCCCACCGTCGCTTCAATGCCGCCAGTTCTCCGGCAAACCGTGCCGCGCCGACCGGGTCCTGATCGTTCCCGCGCGACACTGATTCATGGTGTACCAGCGTCGCCCGTGGTTCATAGAACGATTGCCACCCTTTCGCATTGAGACGCAAGCATAAGTCCACATCATTGAAAGCGACGGGAAAGTTGCTTTCGTCGAGCATGCCGACCGCCATGAAGCGCTCTCGCATCACGACAAGGCAGGCAGCCGTCACGGCCGACGCGAATTGCGGAAGGTTGTGCCGGCAGAAATAGCCGATTTCCTGCGGATGCACGAACCGATGCGCATGGCCGGCCGCGCCGCCCACGCCCATCACCACCCCGGCATGCTGGATACGGCCATCGGGATAGAGCAGGCGCGCGCCGACGGCGCCCACGTCGGGCCGCACGGCAGAGGTGGCCATGATCGCCAGCCAATCGGGATCGAGCACTTCGATGTCGTTGTTGAGCAGGCA
>Ga0207713_1002586_pt1 | contig 13070 bp, 8 predicted proteins | sample KBSS64metaG_FD_184404 | JGI IMG/M metagenome (GOLD analysis project Ga0207713, IMG submission 184404) | Switchgrass rhizosphere microbial communities from Kellogg Biological Station, Michigan, USA - KBS S6-4 metaG (SPAdes) (version 2) | ecosystem: Host-associated > Plants > Roots > Rhizosphere >...
TTATCGGCTGTTAGTTTTTAAAGATCGATTGCGCATTCACCACCGTCACGACGCCCACTTCAACCACCCGGCACCGCTTCGTTCTGCGTCGCTGCATCTGCAGCAGAGAAACGAGATTATGGAGAACGACTGACACGTCGTCAACCCCCTTTGGTGAATTTTCTTTCCGGCAAGCGCCAATCGTCGCCACAAACACACCTCGTCTATATGTAGCGAGATCGCGGAAACGACTCTGTCGCATGTGAGGACGAACGACTTCGTCTATAGTGAGAGACTCGCCCTTGACCACGGCGCGCCGATCATCATCAAAAACCCACACACGCAACTGCCCGCGTAGCCGGCGGGCCAGAAAACGGGCCTGCGACAAACGTGCACGACAAATTGACCTGCGCACAACGCGCGCGAAGGCGCAAGCTCGTATATAATGCGAGCCGCGCGAATTTCGCACATGTCTATCGGCCCGCTTCGAGCGGGCTCATCTTTTTTGCTCCCCAGAGCACACCCAAACAACCGCGTTGAGTCACTCAGGTGATGTTGAGCCATGCTCGAAACGCCTGACGGTAGCGTCTTGCGTCTCATAGCGAAGCCTCTAGAGGAGAATACGTGAACCCTTTTGATCGCGAAGATTCGCAACACGAAGCCGCCAGCTACACGCCCAAGGCGCCCTCGGGCCGCACGGCCAAGGGCAAGGGCGCGGGCAAAGCGATCCCCGTGGCGGCAGAATTGCCGCCGCAGCAGGCTGAAGAACGTCAGCGCCAGATGCGTGCGCTCATCCAGTTGGGCAAGGAGCAAGGCTACCTGACCCACGCGCAGATCAACGACCACCTGCCCGACAACTTCACGCAAACGGCGGCGATCGACAGCATCGTCAGCGCGTTCAACGACATGGGCGTGCAGGTCTACGAGCAGGCCCCGGACGCGGAAACGCTGCTGCTCAACTCGAACACCCCTGCCGTGGTGTCGGACGATCAGGCAGACGAGGAAACCGAAGTCGCGTTGTCGACGGTCGATTCGGAATTCGGGCGCACGACGGACCCCGTGCGCATGTACATGCGCGAAATGGGCGCAACCGAACTGTTGACCCGCGCCGGCGAAATCGCGATTGCCAAGCGCATCGAAGACGGTCTGCACGAAATGGTGCAGGCGATCGCCGCTTGCCCGCTCGCGATCTCCGCGATTCTGGCGAGCGCGCAGCAGGTCGCCGACGGCGAGTTGCGCATCGACGAACTGGTCGACGGTCTGAATGAAGATACGCTCGCGGCCGAAGAAGACAGCGCCGCCCCGGACGCAGCAGCGGACGTCGACACGGACACGAGCGACGATGACGACAGCGATAACGACGACGACATCGCCCCGGCCGATTCCTCGGCTGCCGACGAAGCACGCCTGAAGCAACTCACGAGCGACTGCCTCGAGATCTTCGCTCAGGTCGGCATGCTGTCCGACCAGATGAACGCCTCGCACACGCGTGGCGACGTCAGCTCGAAAGCCTATCAGCGCGCACGCGAGGAGATCCAGCAGCACCTCGCGAAGATCCGCTTCACGGCGCGCACCATCGACCGCCTGTGTGGCGACGTGCAACACCAGGTCGCGCAGGTTCGCGCGATCGAGCGCAACATTCTGCAAATCGCGGTGACGAAGAGCGGCATGCCGCGCGAGAAGTTCATCGAATCGTTTGGCGGTCACGAAGCCGATCTCGGCTGGACGGAACGCGCGGCGCGCGGCGCGTCGGCATACGGTGCGGCGCTCGAGCGCCATCTGCCGGCGATCCAGGCGGAACAGCAAAAGCTGATCGACATCGAGGCAACCGTCTCCCTGCCGCTCAAGCATCTGAAAGAGATCAACCGCCAGATGGTCGCGGCCGAATCGAAGATGCGCAAGGCCAAGAGCGAGATGATCGAGGCGAATCTGCGTCTCGTGATCTCGATCGCGAAGAAATACGTGAACCGCGGCATGCTATTCCTCGATCTGATCCAGGAAGGCAACATCGGCTTGATGAAAGCCGTGGACAAGTTCGAATACCGGCGCGGCTGGAAATTCTCCACGTATGCAACGTGGTGGGTTCGTCAGGCCGTCACGCGTTCGCTCGCCGACCAGGCCCGCACGATCCGCGTGCCGGTGCACATGATCGAGACGATCAACAAGCTCAACCGCATCTCGCGCGAGATCCTCCAGCAGACCGGTCAGGAAGCGCATCCTTCCGTGCTGGCCGAACGCATGGAGCTGTCGGAAGAGAAAGTGCGCGGCATTCTGAAGATCGCCAAGCAGCCGGTGTCGATGGAAACGCCGGTGGGCGACGACGGCGACGCCACGCTCGGCGACATGATCGAGGATTCGGCTGCGTCATCGCCGGCCGACGCGGCCATGCAAGCCGATTTGCGCGCCGCCATCGACGACGCGCTCGACTCGCTGTCGCCGCGCGAAGCGAAGGTGCTGCGCATGCGTTATGGCATCAACACGAAGTCGGACCATACGCTTGAAGAAGTGGGCAAGCAGTTCGACGTCACGCGCGAGCGGATTCGTCAGATCGAGAGCAAGGCCATGCGCAAGCTGATGCACCCGAGCCGCGCCGATCGACTGAAGTCATTCCTCGACCGCTAAGAAACAGCGCTTGCCGTGGCTCACGCACGGCAAGCGCCCCCTCCGCCTCAAACCCGCCTCGACACCCATTCAAACCAGCAGCGAGATGATCCCCCCGATGGTGATTCCCGCTGCCAGCCAACGACCCGCCGTATAAAACGCGTTGTGTTCCTCATGAGGCTCGTCCGGACGCTCGAGACCGAGCGTGCCGTATGCAAACGACTGAACCGCCGAAACATTGGGCGCCGCGGCGTCTTCTGCCGCTGAATCGCCTGTTGCGTCGTCGTTGACCGCCTTACCCTCTTGTGCTGCCGTTGCCGCGCCCTCCGCGGAGATATGGACGGCCTCGTCCTGCGTGGACGTTTCAGCCGTCGCCCTGGTTTGAACCGCCGCATCGTCGGCCGCGCGTGAGTTTTTCGTCGCCGCGCGTCCCGGTTCCGGCAGTGTGGACGACAACGCACTGTCGATTTGCATAGCAATCTCCGTTCATTTCGTTCAAGGCATGCATCGCCCAACCCGTCGCGGAAATTCAACAGCACGGCGGGTTACAAGTTCTATCGACGCCCGCGGCGCGAATCTTGAGCAACGGTAAGGAACAGTAAGCGCGAGCCCCGGCCGCAACTCGCCGACGGTTGCGTAATTTCGACCAGTAACGGTTGCCGAGATTACCGGCGCGATCGCCGACGCGCATGGGGCATACTCCTTGCGCGCTCTGTGCCCAGGTTTCTCCAAGGAGCACACCATGACCACGCTCGATCCCAAGGAACCGGCACCCGCAGCGGCCAGGCAAGGTGCAAAGATCGTTGGAACCGGCATCGGCGAAGGTCCCGGTCCGGATGTGATGGCCGCTTCCACGCTAGATGGAAACAAGGTGATGTCATCGGACGGTGAATATATCGGCAAGATCTCCGACATCATGCTCGACGTGCGCGGCGGACGTATCGCTTATGCGGTGCTCTCGAGCGGCGGCTTTCTCGGCGTGGGCGACAAGCTCCATGCAATACCCTGGAACGCGCTCACGCTCGACACCGACGACAAATGCTTCGTGCTCGACGCACCCGCCGAGCGCATCGGAAGCGCGCCGGGCTTCGACAGGGACAACTGGCCGGCGATGACAGATACGCAATGGGGCACGTCCCTACACGCGTACTACAACCGGGCACCGTATTGGACTTGCGACGCCTGACGTCGTGGAAAACGCGAGCGGGGATCACAAACTTCATACGAACGCAGGCACTGCTCTAAAAAACGCAGTGCCTGTCCCGACGCGACATCCGGCAAGGGAAATCTTGCGGACCCGCTTACGTCTTATCGCCAACGGAGCGGCTGCCCGCTGCATCGAGCTTGCTCTGCAAGGCTTCCTTGCGCGCGACGATCTTCTTGCCGAGCGCGGCCAGATCGCACTTCGTGCGCCGCAACTCCGGAAACAGTTCGCCTTCTTCTTCCTCGACGTGATGCAGCACCATCTCCGACATCACCTTGAAGGTCGCATTGAATCCCTTGTCGCCGGCTTTCAGCGTCTCGAACTTCGTGATCAGTGTCTTGACCAGAAAGTGTTCGACGTAGGCTTCCTCGACGTCGAGCTTGCCGTCCTCCGGCAGTGCTGCTTGCGCCGCCGGGTACAGCAGTTCTTCCTCGATGATCGTGTGCACGGTCAATTCCTCGCACGCACGCTGGGCCAGCGTCGCTTTCTCTTCCAGATCGTCGCCCGCCTTTTCGAATGCCTCGAAAAGCTTCTCGACTGCGCGATGGTCCGCTTCGAGCAGCGCCAGCGCATCTTGCGCGCCCGGCGGTTGAGTAGCGGACTTCGTAGTGGTTTCAGCTTGTGCCATGTCGGTTCTCCCGTTAGAACAGCAGCACTTCTGCCACAGCATCGGCCATGCCCGAAGCGAGGAGTCGTGTGGCCGCGCGCACACCGACAATTGCTCCCGCCCGTTTGCATTCCCGGACTATCGGCAGCGGGACCGGTCATGTCGGTTTGTCCACAGAAACCGTGCGCAAGCCTGTGGATATCCTGGGCAAGACTTGCGCAAGTCATTGAGCGAATTGAGATTCGAGCCGCTGACCGCACCGGGGTCTCGAGCGGGAAACACACGCCGCCTCACGGCATGACAAAGGTTTTCACGAGCGTCAATTCCCCGGCCTTTCGCAGCGGCACCCGCATCGTTTCGCTCTTTTCGTTCGGCGTATTTTCGTTCGTGATGATGCTCACCTGGGCGACGGTCATATCGCTGCCGCTGTTGCCGCTGCCGTAGTAATTCACGAACACCAGATACGTGCCCTTCAGCGGCGCGGCGGACGAATAAATCTCCGGTCCATAGCCGGTCGTCACGTCGACGTCGAGCGCGCCGCCGTTCGGCGCGACGCGTTCCCCGTACCAGGTATGCGCGCCGTCGGGCGACACGACGTGCAGATCCAGATCGGTGCCGTCGGTGTCCCACGCGAGCACCACGCGCAGCTTCGGCTGGGTCTTGCCGCTGTAGGCGTCGTAGAACTGCACGCGCTTGCGGCTGCCGTCCGGCGCGCGCAGTTCGACGCCGTTGCTGCCGGAAGGAAACGCGTAGGGCCGCGAGAACCTGCCATCTTCCTCCACGCGCTGCGGCAACGGCGTGCCGTCGACCACCAGCGTCGCCACCATGTTGCCCTTCTTCTTCGGCGCGTTGCGGATGTGTCCTTCGATCAGCGCGAATTTCGACTGGCCCTCCGGCGTCGACACGGATACCGCGGGGTAGTGCACGTCCTGCGTATAACGCTCGTTGTCGCCGCTCGTGTTGCGCCAGCCGTTCAACGGCGCGGCGAAGTCGACATCGCTCGCGTGCGCCGCCGGCATGGCCTGCAAACACGCAACGACGAGCACCCTGCAGCCGCCCTTCACCCACCCTGTCGTCTTGACCTTCATCGTTACCGCTCCTGTCCCGCTGTCATGCCGTTTGTCCGGCGTGTTTTGATTGAAACGCGTCCAGCACGACATAACTGAAAAAGAACGCATGTCGTGATTCATTGGATCGGATTGTCGGTACGGATCAGCGTGCGAGCGGTACGCTCGACGAACGTCTCATCGACGCCACGCGGATGATGCTGGAACGCGAGGTGAACATACTCGTGCGCCAGCGCAATACGGTCTTCCTCCGTCTGCAAGCGATAGACGTACACGCGATTGCGCTGCGCGTCCGCATACGGCCGCCCTTCGCGCACCGCGCACACGGCGGGCAGGTCGGGCGTCTCGTAGCCCGCCGCGCCGTCCATGCGCCGCGCCCACAACGGCGCATTGCGCCGCAGCCATTGCATCGCGCCGGCCACCGCGATGCAATCGCCGGACAGCGGACTCTGGAACGCAGTCAACGTCGCCTGCGGCCAGGTGCGCGCGAGAATCGCGTCGAACGTGAGGCCGCCTTGCGCGGACGCCTTCGCGGCGAGCCAACTCATCTGCCCCGCTGCCGCCTTGTCGTGGTGATACTGAACCGGCACGCCGGTCAGCACGAGTGCGTCCGTCAGATCGGCGGCACGGCGCGCGGCGGCGCCTGGCGCGCGCGGTAGAACGCGCTGCGTGCCGCTGCTGTCGTCGATACGCAAGCAACCGTGATCGTGACTGCCGTGCTGCACCACGTAGGTACGCGCCGCCACCGCCAGCGCCTTGGCCGCTTCAGGCTGGCTCGTGTCGCCCTCCCGCTCGACCACGCGAGCAACGTAATCGTTCATGCCGAAGCGGCCGACAATTTGCGGCGCTCCGGTTGCGCTGCGATCGAGCCGCAATTCGCCGCGGCTTTGCACGCGCGCCCAATTGCCGTTGACGAAGCCCACGCGGAACTCGCCACGCAGCGGACCGTCCGGCGCCGCCGCCGGCCCGCGGTCGCCGAGCACTTCACGAATCGGATAACGGCTGAAGAAATCGACCAGCACGCAGGCGCCGTCATCCGGCACGGTGACTTGCGTGAGCAGCGGCGCGATGCGCGGCGCGGCGGCGGCGAGCACGCGCGCGCTGCCGCCCGGGCCGCCCAGCCACACCGGCGTGCCGTCGACGAGCCAGCCCGCCGCGCCGCCGATGGATGCGCCGGGCCGCGCCGGGTCCGGCATCGTCCACGTCTTGGCGCGCAATACGCTGCCGTACAGCGACACCGTGCCCTCGCCGCGTCCGCTCGTCAGCACCGATACCAGCGTGCTCGCCGCCGCTTCGCGCGGCCGCGCGGGCATGGCTTGCAAGGCGGCGAGCAGATCGATCACCGGGACGCGCTGCGTCGGCGTCATTGCATGGAGGTTGCGCAGCCACGCGGGTGCGTGCGCGGCCGTCCAATACTTGCGCCAGTCGGCTGCATCGAGTTGCAGGCGCGCGGGTTCGAAAAAACGTCCGCACGATTGCACCAGTGCATGTTCGCGGTCGATGCGGCCGCCCGTCATGCAGCAATACGCTTCCTCGGGATCACCGCCGCTGCACGTGTAATCCGGCGTGCCGATGTTGCGGTCCACGAGATAGCCGTAGACGAACAGCTTCCACACGCTGCCGAGCGGCGTTTCGAGCGTCGCCGGCAAGGGGCGCGCGGACTGCGCTGAAACGGCGACGCCGGCGCTCCCCGCATCGACTTGCCATAGCTGACTCTCGCCGTCGCGCAACCACGCGAAGCGCAGCGTCCGCGCCGAAGCGACAGCAGGCGTTTCAACCGACGATGCCGCCGCATACGCCTTCACGCCATCGACGCAGGCACAGCCCACGCTCAGGGCGAGCGCGATCCGCAGCACCGCCGCCAGGCGATCACGCGTGTACCGAAGCGCGCTGAACATGGCGGCCTCGCTACTGGATGCGCAGCGTCGTCATGCGATCGCTCTTGCCGCCTTCGAACGCCTTCGCGTCCGGCTGATACATGCGGAAATAGCGCGCGGGCGGCAACGCGAACGTACCCGGCAATGCGAAGCGCACCAGTTGCCGCAGCGTCACGGGTCGATCGAGCAACGGTACGGGCTGGTGATACGCCAGTTCACCCATCTCATATGAAGCGACGCGCTGGAACGGCTGCGGACCGCTGCCGCCTTCCTTCGCGCCAGGCAAGCCGTCGATCGACACACCCCAACTAGTCGCCTCGACATTGCCGCCCGGCGGCAGCGGCACGTCGAGCAGACCGTAGTGGTAGGCGTTGCCCGAGCGCGGCGTGAGCGTGACTTCGTCCACATACAGCGCGTTGCTGTCGATCGCATCGCCCTGCTTCATCAGACGCGCGGTGAACGCGGCGCGTCCCAACTGGCTTTCAGGCGCGGCTTGCTTCTTCGCATCAGGCTTCACGTCGAGCGGTTCCAGCTTGTAGAACCGCCGTTCGACGGTGATGTTCAACCGGCTGTCCTCGCTCGTATGACTGCGGAACGACACGAGTTCGTTGACGTCGGTGCGGGTGGCGCCGGCATCGAGTGTGGCGGGTAGTCCCCCAACGGGATTTCCTTCGGGGCGTGCTGTGCCGGTCCACTTCCAGAGCGGTGCGCCGGTCGGCGTCGCGGTGCGCGTCCAGCCCACTCCTTGCAACGACGGCAGCGAAGCCGGCGCCGCCTCGCCGCCGAGCGCCTTGCGCAGCCACAGCAGCGTCAATGCGCGATCGAGCGTCGGGTAATCGGCGCTGCTTTTCGCGAGCAACGTCGATGCATCGATCGCGGCGCCACCATCGCCCGTCAGGTAAAGCAGACTTTGCACGAGCGGCGCGGCATCGTTGCTCAACGCGCTGCGTGCGGCGCTCGCGGCTGCGTCGAAAGCTTCCGGCAGTTGAGCGCTCGTGCCACGCGCCATGCCGGCGACCAGCAGCGTCGCCATCTGCTTGCCGCGCGGCGAATCGGCTTGTGCGAACACGATGCTGTCCGACGCGCCATACGCGCCGCTGCGCGCGGGCGCCTTGCCCGCGTTGTTCGCGTTGCCCGACATTGCAGCCGCATCGCTCAGCAAATCGGCGGCGACGCCCGACACGGGCGTAGCCACCGGCAAGCCCATCTGCTGCATGAACCACAACGCCAGCGCGCGATGCAGCAGCGGTTCCTTCGCGCCGGCATCGCGATAGACGTCCATCGCGTGCTGCCAGTTGCCCGCGGGCAGGCCGATGCCGAGGCTGCGGCTCGCGAGCCAGTCCGCGTAATACGCGTAAGCGGTCATCAGCGCGCTGCCGCCGGTTGTGTCGCCCCACCAGCCGAACGTGCCGCCGACGCCCGCCAGCATCGCAAGACGCTGCCGCTGATTGCGCAGCAGCGCTTCGAGCCCTTGCGTCGAACTCGCGTTGTCGCCACGGCCGAGCGCATCGTGAGCGAGCGCGAGCGGAATCAGGCGGCTCGAAGTCTGTTCGGCGCAACCGTACGGATAGTCGATCAGATCGTCGGCGACGCGCGCGAATTGACTCGCCGCGTTGCCGATGAACCGCACGCTCACATCCTGAGCGTCGGTTGGCAGATTGAGCGGCTTGTTCGAACCGTCGAGCGCCACGGTGTTCTGATGCAGATCAAGCCAGCCGCCCGCATCGAGATTGATGGTGGTCTGCAAGCGGTCCACGTCTTTATCCGCACGCCGCAACGTCGCATTGATCACGCCGGCCTTCAGCGCGCCGCCCGGCAGCCGCAGATAGTTCGCACCGCGCTTGAGCGTGACTTTCTGATTCAACGAGAGACCGCCGCCATCGACCAGCCATTGCGCGTCCATGTCGGTGTCCGTCTGGTTGAACGCGATCATGTCGATGGCCGGCTGATCGTCGACGCGGAAATGCGTCGGCCCGCTCCACTTCAGATACAGCGCCTTGTCCGAGCGCACGTAAGCGGTGCGTTGACCCACCATGCCGTTCGGCGCCGCCGCGCGCACGGTGATGCGCCAGCGCGCCAGCGAGTCGGGCATCTTGAAGGTCATGACGGCATGACCGTTGGCGTCGGTTTTCAGATTGCCTTCCCACGCCGCCGTGTCCTGATCGTCGCGGCGCGGCCGCTCCAGCACCTTCACGCCGCGCTCGTTGTAGTTCGCGCGTTGCGGGCCGCCCGGCGCGCCCTTCAACGGCGAACGCGCGAGGTCATACGTGATGAACGACAGGCTCGACGAAGTGCGCACGTTGTTGCGGCGCGGATGATAGAAAAAGTCGACGATGTTCGGCGCGATTTCCGGCTGCAGAACGTACACCATTTCATCGACCACGCTCACGGTCAGGTTCGCCGCTTCCGGCTTGCCGTTCAGTGTGCTGTCGAAGTTCAGCGTGACCGTATCGCCGGGGCCGTACACCGGCTTGTCGCTTCTCACGTTCAGTTCGATTTGCGGCTGCGCGACCACGATGCCCGCGTTTTGAAACACGTACTCGCCCGCATGCACGTAGACCACCGAGAAGGTCATGTTCGGCGCGAACTCGTCGCTCACCTTGATGCGCGCTTTCCATTGCGACGGCGCCACGCGTTGAAGTTGCAGCCAGTCGCCGCCCGCCGTCAACAACGCGCGGCGTTCGACGTTGTCGCGTTCGAGCGTCAGCAACGCATCGTCGACCGGCATCGGGAACGTGATCAGCGCTTCGGCGGTGTCGCCGATCTTGTACCTGTCGCGATCGAACACGATCTCGACGCTGCCCGGAATCGCCTTCAGGCCATCTCCCGCGACCCAATGGCTCGCAGCGGCGAGCAGATTGCCGGTGTCGTCCTTGACCGACAGCATGTATGAACCCGGTTCGTCGAATTGCACCGGGAACGAGAGCTTGCCGCCCGCCGCCCCGCGCTTCAACGCGCCTTCGCCGTGCGTCTGCGATTCGAGGCGCGTCCATTCCCATCTTGCCGGCGCATGCGACGACGGATCGAGCGCACCGAGCGCTTGCAATTCGAAGCTGACCGCTTCCTTCGGCTGCGAGAACGACTTCGCCGTCGACAGACGATACGGCGTCGCGCCGCGCGCGATCAGCACTTCACGTGTCACGCGCACCTTGTACGCCGCGCCGTCTTGCGCGAACAGCGTCAACGCGTAACGGCTCGGCTCTTTCGCCGCCGGCAGCGTGAGACTTGCGTTGCCGTCGCTATCGGTTTTCAACTCCTGCTGTTCGAGCTTGACCGGGAACAAGCCGGCGTACCGCAATTCGCCGTCGACGATCGTCACTTTCTGCGCGCGCAGCGTGAGCGAAATCTTGCTGTCGCGCACCGGCTTGCCGTCCGGATAGCGCAACTGGATCTTGCCCTTCAGCGGCTCGCCGGTTGCGTAATCGGCTTTGTCCATCGACAGGTTCACGTCGAAATGCGGCTTCACATAGTCGGCGACGCGAAAGGCGCTGCCGTACACATCGCCGTTGTAATCGAAGCGCAGCGTGTAGCCGCCGGCGGTGGCATCGGCGGGCAGCGTGAACGACGCCTCCGCGCCCGTCGCGGACGCGAAATGCACCTTGCTGGTCGCCACCGGCGCGCCGTTCGGATCGAGCACGTCGAGTTTGATGTCGGCCTCGGCGGGCGCGGACGACTGCGTCGCGTTCTGGAACGTGCGGCCGATGAACTTCACATGCACCGCATCGCCGGGCCGGTACATTGGACGGTCGGTCACCGCGTAGATCTTGGTGTTGTAGATCTCGCTGTCGTAGTAGAAATTCTCGGAGACGAACACGCCGCCCCGCGGATCGGTGCCGAGCACATAGCTGCGCTCGGGGCTCACGTGTTGCAGCATGAGCGCACCGTCGCCGCCGGTCGCGCCGCTTTGCAATACGCCGACGCCATCGGTCCAGCTCACCTCGGTATTGGCAACCGGCTTGCCGTTATCGCGCCGCGCGGTCCACACCAGCATGCCGCTCGATGCCGCCTTCACGACCGCGACCGTGTCCGACACGAACAGCAGCGTATGCGCGCGATAGTTGCCGATCACCGCCTCGACGATATACAGCCCCGGCGGCAGCTTGCCGACAGGGATCATCACGTTGCCCGAACTGGCTTCAATGAAGTTACTGCTGCTGCCTTCGAGGTTCACGCCCTTCGGCGGCTGGATGACCTTCGCGTCCCAGATCGGATAACGGAAACGCGCGACCATGTCATAGCCTTGCAGCGGCGCGAACTGCGAGTTTTGCTCGAACTGCGTCGGCTTGCCCGTCTGTTCGCCGAGCTTGAATTGCGGCGCGGCTTCGGTCGCCTTGCTGCGCGTCGCGAACGACAACACGCGCTGCCATGCGCGGCGCGCTTCGCTGAACCAGCGGTCCCATAGATACGCGAGCGTGTTGGCCAGCCCTTCGCCCTGATAATTCGGCGCGACGTTCAGCCGGTGCAGATTCTTTTGCGCCTTCAGGAAGTCGAGCGGCTTGGGCACGCGATACACGACGATGTCCGCGCCGCCATACGCTTGCAGCGCGTCCTTGAAATCGCGGCCCGGCGCTTCGAGACGCACCTGCGCCAGTTGATCGCTGCCGAAACTCGCGTCCGAGAGCAGAAAGAACGGCTGGCCGTCCACCTTCTGCGAGGCGAAGTTGCTCGACGGCGTTGGATGCAGCGTCGGGTTCGCGGCGATGTTGGATTCGGCTGCGTCGTCCGCATACGCTGCCGGTGCGATGGCGAGGGTCATGAACGCGAGCAGCGCGGCCAACGTGAATGCCATGCGCCGCCGCGCGTTGCCAAACCAGCCGCTCGACGCGGTGACGGAATTCATTCGGGTCATGGTGTCAGAAAGTCCAAACGAAACACGCCGACGAAATTCGGATTGCCGTCGCGCGGCTGCCAGCGGGAATCTTTCCATTGCATCAGGTCGGAGACGGCCACGGCGCGCAGACCGGCATCGGTCGGCGTAACGGTGCCTGTGTGATAAGCGATGTAGCGATCCAGCCAGATCATCAGATGCTGGTCGTCGCCCTGGTCGAAGAACAGCAGGTCGCCGGGCAGCGCCTGGTTCACGTCCTTCGAAACAAAACGGCTGTTGCGTTGAATCAGTGCGATCGCCGACGCGTAGGCGCCGGTTGAACCGTCGAGCTGGGTCCAGCGATTGGCGATCGTGCGCTGCGACGCGGACAGTTGCAGTTCGGGCGGCATGCTGCTCGTGTCCGCGAGGCTGGTCATGCCGTTTGCACGCAGCCATTTGCCGTCGTGCGGCTTGAGCGTCTCGCCGACAGCGAAACGCACGAGGCCCGCGCAATCGCGCTGCGTCCAGCGTGGCGTGGGGCCGCGCCGCAGTTGCTGGTCGACGATGCGCGCGAACCATGCGCGAAAGGCGGCGGATTGCCGGGGCGTGAGGCGGTCGGGGTCCGGCGTGGCGGCGATGCCGGTGAGTGCGTGGGCGTGGTGCGCCAGGGTCGCTAGTGCGAATGCAGACGCAGTGCGTGCCAGCCAGAGTCGGCGTGCGATGACAGGTGTGTCGTGGGCGGGGGTTTGCGCTGCGGGGGTTTGCGCTGCGGGGGTTTGCGCTGCGGGGGTTTGCGTTGAGGCCGCACGCGCCGCGACGATGCGCCGAGGCCCACTCGCCTCCATCGCAAACGCCACGCCGGGGAAACGAAAGCGACGCACTTAATCGCCCTCGGTGCCAGGCTGATCGGCGGGCGTCTCGACAACGC
>Ga0207713_1002594_pt1 | contig 13036 bp, 13 predicted proteins | sample KBSS64metaG_FD_184404 | JGI IMG/M metagenome (GOLD analysis project Ga0207713, IMG submission 184404) | Switchgrass rhizosphere microbial communities from Kellogg Biological Station, Michigan, USA - KBS S6-4 metaG (SPAdes) (version 2) | ecosystem: Host-associated > Plants > Roots > Rhizosphere >...
GACCTTCCTTTTTAGTGAACCACTATAGATTAATACCTTTCATAAGACGGAAGGTTTCAAGAAGCAAAACGTTTAACCCTAGCCATACTCCTCCAAATACATATCCTGCTGCAATATCGCTGGGATATTGTATGCTGAGATACAAACGACTAATCGCAATAAGTAACAAAATAAGAATGGCTGCTAGTGGTGCTAATGTAGGAACCCATAATCTTTTAGAGTGTCGAACCAGCATAAACACAGCAAACCCATAAATAACAAAAGCCATTAAAGACTGCTCGCTTGGAAAGGTGTATGAAAGGTGTTCTATTAGCGACTTTTTAATAGGGGAGAAATGATGGAAAATTCGTCTCAGACTTTCTTCGTACAGCTCTCCGCCGCCTGCAACAACTATCAGAGATAATAATTCAATTTTTTTATCTTTGCCTTTCCATAAAATCCATACAAGTGTAAAGAAAATCAATGCTATCAAAACTTGCCTAGATCCCAGCATGAAAAGTATCCGCATTGGTACATTCCAATCTTTATTAAAAAGGGCTGATATTAATAGACTGGTTATTTTGTTAAAATCTCCAAACTCGTTTGCGATAAAGTCTTGCGTCATTCCAATCATAAGCAGAATAAACGCTAATGTTACTAATGCTGTAAATATAAAAACAAGACCTGCCCGTTTCCGCGTATGAAACACATTTACTATCCACTCGAGACAATTAATTGCTATCTTTTTAATCGTTACTTTGAACTTTTTATAAATGTAAATAGCAACGAACAAACTTACAGCTACGATCATCCCAATGACAAAATACTTCTTAATAGAATGATGAAACTGTTCCCACTGAGGTCCTAATAACTTTCCTAGAGTAATAAATGTGGTGACCCAAAGAAATGATCCGCTATAGGCATACAGTGCATACGTGCGAAAGGGAAGGCGAGTAATTCCTGAAAAATATCCTGTAATATGTCTAATAACTGGGAGGAAATAAGCAATAATCAACAGCTTGTTTCCATGTACACTAAACCATTTTGACATTCTTTCAATTCGCTCTGGCCCCATATGAAGGGGTTTGCCGTATTTATCAAAAAAAGGAGTCCCTAACTTATAGCCTACCCCGTAGGCTATAGTCATTCCAACCATACTCCCCATACCAGCCGCCAAGATACTTCCCACCCAGCTTAAATGTCCTTGAAAAGCAAGAACCCCAGCGTAGCCCATGAGCAGCTCCCCTGGAAGAGGAAGAGCAAGAAGTTCCAGCATCAATGCTAAAAACAGCACGATATATCCGTATTGATTTATATAAGATGTGATAAAATCCATGGTTTGTCCTTCTTTCATAGTATGTATTTGCCTAAAGCACAGTGAATAACTCAAATATGCTTGAATTTGATTGAAAATAAGAGGAGGGAAAAGGTTAATTTCAGCTTTGCTTTTCTTTTAATGTAGCACTATTTATAAAAAAAACTTTATTTTTCATTGATTTTTAATGTTATTTTTAGCCTATTTTTAATTACAAACCGTAGACTGAAAATGTGCTATTTGAAAGCTCAACTTAAGACTGTATGTTTTTCTAATAAATAGTGTAAGAAATTCCTAAACAATCTATGTAACGAAAAAGAAGAAAAGACACATCACACAAATTGATTAAAAAGGGTAACTACCCATTATTAATTTTTTATAATGCTTACTCTTTTCCAAGTAGAGTAATTCTTTAATCGTATAAACAAGAGAACAAAAAGGTGCGGGAAACAGCCCAGGCTTTACCACATAGCAAAAGCAGACAAACTACAAGGAGGGAAAAGTCATGAATAATCGTGAAAAAGATAAATACCTCATTCTTTCCGCTACATTTGGAGAAGGGCATAAACAAGTGGCAAATGCGATAAGCGAGGCAGTAAATGAGCTGATGGCTGATGCTGACCCTATTACCATGGATATCATGGAGTGGATTCATCCCAACCTCTATCCAATCAGCAACTATATCTATAAAAAAAGCATTAAGAAGTTTCCTCAAGTGTATAGCTTTTTGTATAAAAAAACTCGTGTAAAAAATTCGTTTTCCGTTAAGCTAAATTCGATCTTTTTATCGGGCATGCAAACGGTGCTTAAAATCATACAGGAAATAAAACCGAAAGTAGTGGTTAGTACCTATCCATTTGCCGCTGGGATAATATCGAAATTAAAAGAGCAAGGGTTAATTGATATTCCGGCGATAACCATCATCACAGATTATACGGATCATTCTTATTGGATTCATCCCTCTACAGATCAATATATGGTAGGGTCTGCTCGATTGCGTGATCAATTAATTGCGTTAGGGGTAGAGGCGGACAAAATTAAAAACACTGGAATACCTGTACGGAAAAGATTTATGGATGTTCTTCCAACAGACCTTCTCTTAGATAAATATATGATCAATCCAAATATGTTCACCCTGCTCATCATGGGAGGGGGAGACGGATTTTTTGGAAAAGGACTTTCAACCTTTAAGGCATTAGAATCCATTTCCACACCGATTCAACTTTTTATAGTATGCGGTAAAAATAAGAAATTAAAAACACAATTAGAGTGGGAATTAAAAGACTCAAAGCATGACGTGAGAATTTTTGGATACTGTGAAAAGGTTGAAGAATTAATGGCTATTTCAGATTTAATGATCAGCAAGCCGGGGGGAGTAACAACCTCTGAGGCAATGGCGATGGGTTTGCCAATACTACTTTATCATTCGTTACCAGGACAAGAAGAAGACAATGCAGAATATTTATGTCGTTCGGGATTCGCACTGTCTGCACAGTCAGAAAAAGAGTTAATTGCGCAAATTGAAAATCTTGTCCGCGATTCAGCACCTTTAAGATGGATGAAACAAAGGATGAAAAAATATCAAACCAAAACATCATCCACGGAAGCTCTCCATGTCATTGTCGAAGCAGCAAGATGCGGTTCATTACGTAACGTAACAGATAGTAGAACGATACAAAAGCAAAAGGAGATAGAGGTGAGTATATAATATGGAGTTCATGATTTCTGCTATTATTTTTTTTATTTTATTATACACCGTTATTCCGTATTTCCTATCACGTAGCCTAGGAGTGAACGTAGTTAAAAGAGGAAGGGATTTATCCAAAATTGCTTTTACGTTTGATGATGGTCCGAATCCTGTTTATACCCCCATACTTCTTGATTTACTGAAGAAAAATGAGGTGAAGGCAACCTTTTTTGTGGTCGGTACTAAAGCAGAAAAGTACCCTGAACTGATTCAGCGCATGCATAATGAAGGCCACTTAATCGGAATTCATAACTACGTACATCACTCCAACTGGTTTATGTCGCCTTGGAAGGTTAGAAATGGAGTTAAGAATACAGCCAAGGTGATTAAATCTATCACTGGAGTCACACCTATTTATTATCGACCGCCTTGGGGAATGCTCAACCTTTTCGATTTTATGAGAAGAGGTAAATATAAGATTATTCTATGGTCAATCATGGCGGAAGATTGGCGAACCTCTGGCGGAAGCGAAAAGATTAAAAAACGCCTAGCCAATATAAAAGGCGGGGACGTCATTTTGCTGCACGACTGCGGAGATACGCTCGGAGCAGAATCTGAAGCTCCAAGAAACACAATTAATGCGTTAAGAGATGTATTAAAGACAGTGAAAACAAAAGGATTCACTTGTGTCCGTGTTGATGAATTGGTAGAGAAGCTATAGGTAGTAAGAGGATTAGAAGATTATCTTTATTAAAGCTTGCGAATGACATTTTAATTCTTGTCATTACCGTAACTAAATATCTTATCTGTTATAAAAAAAGAACCTCTATTTTAAAGAGGTTCTTTTTTATGGCCAGTAAAAAATATATGGTAATATAATCTTATATTGGATATATTTATAATTTTGCAGTTTATAAAATCTATGTTGAATCAGCAGTCAATTTAAACGACATCTATGAAAGTAGGGTAGTTCTTGAAAAAAGTTATTTTAAAATTCTTTGTATACTTTTTAATCTTCTTTGGAGGAAACTTAATGATTAATATTCTGTTCACCTCTAATTTTGATCTTTTAACAGCATTTTCAACCGCTTTTGGAGTTTCCTTTGGGATTGCTATCTTCGGGTATTATACATATAAAAAAGGCAAGGAAGCGTAAAGTGCTGTGTTTTTGAGCCAATACATAAAAGATTTTAGTAGAAACTTAAATATCATAGTATTAAATTATAAAGATTTTGAGGTTTAAGATGGGAAATTTGTTGAATTACATTTATTTTTTTATTGCCATTTTAGTTGGCTTGTACTTTTTTATCACCAATAAACACTCTAGAAAGCCACTATTCATGTTGTTACTATCGATGCTTTTATTTTATAGCAGCGCGTATTTCTTTTACTATAAGACTTATCCAATTAACTTACTCAGTACATTATCCATACTTGTGTTTTGGTGGATCATTCTTTTATTACTAAGAGAGATTTATTCTAGAGAAGAAAATATTTTCTGGAATCTTTGTTTAATCTATGTAGCGCTATACCACTTATTGCACTACGTTTTTGATTCATTGGCTCAAAAGAACTTTTTGTATGAATTTATCTTTTATTTTTATACAAATGTAGGATTACTTCTGCTTGGCTTGTACTATTTCTTAAGAGTCTATAAAAATAGAATCGTGCATTAGAATGAACAAAGTTCCTTGGAGCTCAATGTCCACAATTCTTGTTGCGTTAAATTTTTATAACAGATTGCTTTGCAGAAAATCAATTATTTTCCATCATTTAATAAATATTATTGAATCTCATGGACGCCTTGTATATTTTTATATTATTTACCGCAATTTAAAAGAAAAAGGTGAGGCTGATATAATGGCTAAAACAATTCCATCCTTATGCATTTTGCTGGGGGCTTATGTTCTTATTGCATTCATCGACGTTTTTCAGGGAAACTATATGTTTCAATCGTTTTATAACCTAAAACAATATTTTGTAATTGCCCGTGGAGAAGATTATTTTTTGGTTATTTTATTTGCTTTGATATTCCTTACTGTTAGCATTTTTCCTGTTTTAAAAAAACAATAGCCTCCCTTGTCATGAAAGGGCAGGCTTTATTTTTTGTTTTATATATGCTGTAATCAGCAATAGGATGGGAATTGCTATATGAAAAGGAAGGTGCAATAAATAAGGAACAATTTTGAGTCCTTCATTTATATGAGCTTGGTAACTAGGAGCAATCATCAGTGAGGAGAAAAAAATAACACCGCCAATTAAATAAATATTTGTAACAGAAGATTTCATTCGAAACAAATCAGCCGCGCCAATCACTGCACAAAAGAAATAGATGGTTATTTTAACAAAACCTAAAATGACCATGAGAATAAGAATAAAGGTATCCAGCCTTTGAATAAAACTAGCTATGTTAATGTAACTCACAGCTGTCAGAGCGGGGAAAGAGGATCTTAAAACAGTCTCTGGTCCGAGTACACACAAAAGAATAATCGAATTAATGGTTAAGACAATTCCTCCTGTTATAATAGCGGATAACCCAATTGTTGCAGCCTGACTTTTTTTATTCAAATAAGGAAGAATCATAGTGAAGGTAATCAATTCCCCGAAAGGGACAGTAATACCAAGAGGGGCTAACTCTTTCCCTATGTTTCCCCATCCATTTGCTAATACGGGTTGAAGGTTTTCCACCTTGATATAGCCTCCTACTACATATAAAACATTTAATATAAAAAGAGTCAGTAAAATAACAACAAAACATAAGCATGTAACTCGTGCGAATGCTTCTATTCCTAAGTGAATACTATAAATCAGCACAAAGGTCATACATATCCCCAGCGTAATAATCGATGTAACATAGTAAGAAGAACTAATTAGTAATTCTTCAAAATCACGTAGTACTCTGGAAGCAATATAAACAAAATATATAATATAGCAAAAGCTGATAGCACCGCCTACGTATTTACCCCAGATTTTAATGAGGTAGCCAGTCAAGGGTATATTAGGGTATCTCTTATATAAGGAGATATAGACTAAATACAGTAAACATCCAAAAAAAGTAGCCAAAAGGGGGACTACCCATGCATCTTGCCTAGCAGCCTTTCCTATATCTAAAAGCAACGTACTGCCTAATATAAAGATAAACATCATACAAAATAATTGAAACCCATCGATTTTTATTTTAGTCAACGCTTTTTCAGCTCCTCATCTAGTTTACCTCATAAGGATTTGTCCGCATTCCGGTATTTACAATACTGACGTTCACATTCATCGATACCTTTGCGCTTGAAAATAGATTCTCCCAATTCTGTTTATGCTGACGCCAGTAACTAGGGTTGGTTCGAGACAAGCTATCACCAAAGCCAAATATATCTACCTTTTCTTTTTGTGCGATGCGAATAGTTTTTGTGATTTCCTTTTGTAATTCATTTTGTACCTCTTTTTCCAATTCTTTTAATACCTTTGGGTTGCTTAAATCTTTTTGGCATGATGTTTCCGTAATTTCTCCCATGACATTCAAATCTGTATGAATAAAAGGTTGTCCATGGCGGATTTTTGTCTTTATTTGACTTTTTATTCCGGTCGTCGTAACTGTGATATTCGCATTTATATTACAAGGGAAAACAAGGGCCGTGCTCTTCACTTTAGACGTAACAAGTTGAACAGATCGAGCCTCATCGCCATCCAGCCATCGAACTAATTTCCCTTTTCTAAACATAGCTAATCCCTTTACCTGCATAGCACTTGGGCTGGTATTCTCTAAATTGCCTGCTTCTTCTGACTTCTGAGAGGGTTTGTTAATGGTGATTCCAGGAAGAGATAGGTCTTTTCCCTCACTCAAAAGCATAGAAATAACTTCATATGCTTGTACATTACTAACTATTCCGTACATTTTTTGATTGTTCTGGGTTGTACTTAGAATACTTTTGACTGGAGTAACCTCGAAAGGTTCAATTACACCAAGCAATTTCTCAGCAGTTCCATCACGTGCAATAAAAACTGGAATACTTGTACGAGCTTGCTTGCCTCGATCCAAGGCATCAAATAATAAGCTAAGGTCATTTCTTGCTAACTTTTCACCTACAACGATAAGCGAAAGATGAGAAGTAATATGTTCTCTTGGGATGACGACAGAGGCTTTTTTTAATGCTTCCACTAACGTTTTGGCCGTTACTGTATAGTTAATGACAGGAAGACCCTGTCCTCCTGACGAACTGCCCTGTGATAAACCACTTGGATTAATGATCTGATAGGTTACTTTATAAGGTTGTTCCAAGTTTTCGTTCTCATCAATTCCCAATCCTATAATAACTCCTATTTGGTTTAATTCTCGGTAATTCGAACATCCTGAAACGCATAAACAAATGGCAGCGATCCATAAAAGCGAAAGATAAGTTTTCATTTTCTATCCTCATTTATCTTTATACGAAGTCTATTTATTTTGATGTTTTTTCAACAGAGATGGTAAAGAGAATCGAACTAAAGTATCCTTTTGCTTTTTAAAATCAAAGGGAGCAAAAGGTGAAAAGTAGGGGATACCAAAAGATCTTAGACTACTTATATGAAGCCATATACATAAGGTCATAAGCAAAATTCCATATAAGCCAATAAATGCTGAAATTAGAATCAAGATAAACCGAAAACCACGGGCCGCATTGACAATGCTAGTAGATGGCAGTGTAAAATTGCTGATGGCAGAAATAGCAACAATGATCACAACAGCCGCCGATACAAAACCTGCTTCTACAGCTGCTTGTCCTAGAATCAGCGCTCCTACAATGGAGACTGCTGGTCCGATTGCCCTAGGCATTCGTATTCCTGCTTCTCGCAACATCTCAAAAGCTAGTTCCATCACTACCATTTCTACAATTGCTGGAAAAGGAACTCTTTCTCTTTGCGCCATTAAGCTGACCATTAATGTGTTTGGAATAAGTCCCTGATGATGCGTAATCAATGCTAAATAGATAGCAGACGCATACATAGAAAGAAAAAAAGAGCCAAATCTTAGTATCCTTAAAAAGGAAGCAATATAATAATTTTGATAATAATCTTCGGGAGACTGAAAAAATTGAGAAAAAATAGCAGGCGCAATTAATACAAAAGGTGTTCCTTGTACAATAATAGCAATTCGACCTTCTAATAAATTTCCTACAACAGCATCAGGTCGTTCCGTATTTAATAAAAGTGGAAAAATAGTCGTCCTATCATCCCGGATAAATTCCTCAATATAGTTCGACTCGAGGACCCCATCTACCTTAATCTCTTTTAAACGTTCTTTGATTTCCTCTACAATACGTTCATCTGCATTCCCTTTAATATACATAATCCCTATATCTGTTTGGGTTACGCTTCCAATTTTCATGCTATCTAAGCGTAAATTAGAATCCTGAATTCTAGCTCTTATCAAGGAGGTATTAGTCCTTAAATTCTCTGTAAAACTATCTTTAGGTCCTCTAACAACAGTTTGGCTGGTTGGTTCTGTTACTGCGCGGGACTGAAGTTTTTTTGTATTGCCAATGAAAATTTTAGAACTTCCATTCAGTAGTATGACTGTATCACCAGTTAAAACCGCTGACATAAATTCATGCCAATTCTCTTTTATAGTCAATTGAGATACAGTTAACATCTGGGGTATTTGTGCTTCTATCTCTTTGACGGTTACTACTTGATTACTTTCCTTAAGCCCCTGAATAAGAGGAGTCATGATATTCTCATTTATAATGTTTTCATCTGCTAATCCGTCAAGGTGAATAACGGCTGCTTTTAACGTTTTTTGATACGGAGACTCAACCATTCGAAACGATACATCAGAGCTATTTCCCAATTCGTTCAATAGTCTCTCTATATTTTTATTTATATCATCATATAAGGGAGTTGCTGAACAATCCGTTGTCTTTTCTTTAGTAGAGCTTTTCAAAAGATATCTTTGTCGCACGTTTTACCACCTTTTATATGAGTGAATATTTGTTATACAACGAGTAACGTTATCATTCCTATAAAATGTAAAAAATATGCGCATGAGGAAGATATATAAAATAAAATGATAGGAAATGTATCTAACTTTGTTTTCTATTTTGTCGCATTAGTTGAACGTCAAAATAAAGCTGAGGATTCTTTAGAGTTTTCAGATGAAAATTAAAGCGGTTTAGCTAGTATTACTTTATATCCAGTGACAGATTAGAAGACATTGTTTTAAAAGTTAAGTAATTGGAAAGAAAAGCACCTCACATTTCTCTATATAGCTGATGTTTTTATGGCCGATATCGTACATGATAATAATTAAAAATGAAGTGAATAGTCACATTGATTAACTCCAAAATTCCCAACACGAAATAACAAAAAGCCCTATCCTAAATTTAATTGCTTAGAGATTGGGCTTTTGTATAGGAATATCTTCAGTATTATAAATGAATTTCTACACTACTTTTCTCTTAAACAAATGGAAGTTCTCTTTTATGCCTTAACAGTCTGTTTTTTTACAGGAATGTAGATGTCAATCTCTTTATTTTCTGAACCATAGCACCTCTTATCATACAGTTCAAACTCCATTGATCCGTAGTGCTCATAACCTGATTCTGGAAACCATTCTGTAAAAACATAGTTCCATGTGGACTGAATGGAAGAAGTAAAAGATTCTTCATTTGATTTTGGAGTAGTGAACACGGCATATTCTAGTTCAGGGAAGCTTCTGTAAACTGTTCCTTCAGGAGCTGGAGTGCCTTCCTTTACTTCCATGCCAATTATATAAACAAACTCACCCGTTTCAGGATTAAAATCAGTGCAAATGCCAAGCTCCGCGCTTGCGTTTAGGGGATTGGGGATTTTAGAGCCTAATCCATTTTGCATGTACTGTTGCCAAAATTCAGGAATGTCTTTGTTATTCTGACCACCCTCGTTCTTCGTTTTTAGCTCATATCCAATGACATAAAAAGCAGATTTAGTGACTAGTTTTGGTTCCATCTTATTTCCTCCTGACAAAAGTGTGGTAGTTAGGTAGGCTTTTCCTTGCAGCGGTCCAGATATTCTCCTTGCGTTACGGTATTGCTTCGGTGAAACATCATAAAATTTTTTGAACGCTCTGTTAAATGATTCTTGATATTGAAAACCAACATCAAGTGCGATATCAATGACTTTTTCATCTGTGAAAAATAAGCGTTCTGCTGCGCGTGTAAGTCTTCGTTTCCTCACATAATCCATCACCGATTCTCCAACCATGGCTTGGAAGACACGGTGATAATGAAAAGGAGAAAAGCAAGCAATTCCTGCTAACTTTTCTAAAGTAATCTGTGTCTCCAAATTCTCCTCAATGTAATCTAGCGTTCTCTGTATACAAGTTACATAATTCATTTACATTCACCTACCTTACGTTCACTATAACAGCAAACAAATCGTTGTTCTTAACATTTTTTGCTATATTCAATTAGATGAGGGTAGTTTTGCAATATACGCCTCTAGATGTATAGTCCTAAGGGGATTTTAATGCTAAAATTTTCTATGTAAATTAATGGAATTAACACATTGGTAAAGGGAGCGTTTGAATTGAAGAAACTTTATTTTAGCTTAATGATTATTTGTTTATTAGGTGCTTGTTCTTATCAGGAAAGTACAAAAGAGGTTAATGAAAAAGTTGTATTACCAACTTCTATATTTAGTTCATCGAAAAATAATGCTGTAATTGATGAAAAGGAAATGAAAGAAAGTATAAAGACTTACTTAAATACTAACGAGGATTTATCCAATATCAGTGATCAATTTGAAGAAATGACGGATTCTGATCAACAGCTACCTAAAGCTGAAGCGAAAAAACTTGAACAACTAAACGATCTGGTCAAAGAAAATGATCGTAACTTTTCCATATATATCTCGCACAATACTGTACCAGAAGGATATAAAAAAGAGTCAGAGAGAATTAGCCGCTTTATTATGGGTTCCAATCAAATTTTGGATGAACTGGATCAAGCCAGCGATGACATGGTTGAGCATATGAGCGAAGGAGATTTTTCTGAAACAGAAATTGAGTCACTTATGAATAGAAATGAAGGTGTAAATGGAAGGGAACAGAAAAAGATAGAGAATTTTCTAGATGACAACAATATTGATACAAAAGCTTTTGGACGAAAGAGTTAAAACAATTTAATAGATTTGCTTTGGTTAGGGGGAGTTTACTATTGGAGTAGTTAAGTCTACAAATAAACTTGCATTTTCTATTATCTATTTAGTCTTCGGTACAGCTTTGGGGATAATAGCCAAATATTTAGATACTATTGCAGGTGTTGATGGAAGCTGGTGGATGAATATTCTGCCGTATTTTGGGGATTTGTGTTCTAGGGCCGGTATTTGGGTCCTGATTGCTACCCTTATAGCCGCGTATAGTAAAACCAAAATTAGTGGGGCTCTTAATACATTCATGTTCTTTATAGGAATGCTAACAGGCTATTATATATATTCCGCTTTTCTATTTGGATTTTTTCCAACTAGTTATTTTTTACTGTGGGGAAGTATCGCACTAGCGTCTCCGTTTCTAGCAGCTATTATATGGATGGCTAAAAATAATTTACGTCTAGCTTGGATATTACCAGCGTTGCCTATGGGGTTATTGCTAAGTCTTTCTTTAGCGGTTGGAGTATTTTATATCCATGTAAGTTATATGGAAGAATTCATTATGTATGCTGTTTTATGCGGAGTCTTTTACAAAAATCCAAAGCAGCTAGCGGCAACAATTTCTGTTTCGTTTATCATTTCGTTTATTATCAAACAAGTAAGTCCACTTCACTTTTGATTTAGATGAAGGTTTTAAAAAAATGAAAATTTACTATGTGAAAAGGGGATTTCGGTAACTAACTATAAATACAATTCAAAACGTCTTTTATATATACATTCCTTAAAATACAGTAATTAGGAAACTTTTATAGAAGTAATTCGTATAAAAGGTAGGAGGTGATGGATATTAACACGGAAAAACGTCTGGATGAAATTGAAAGAAAATTAGATGATTTACATAATAAGATAAGTAATCAAGAAAGTAGAGCAAAGTATAAACCTATCTTTACAATTGTACTCATTTTATCTGCAATTCTCATATTTTTTGTGCTTATAGGTGTTGTAAGTTTTTTTACAGGTTAATTTTTTTACTAATCTCTCAGAATTATTTCTGGGAGACCTTTCATTATTTAAACTAACGACAATTCATTTTGTATAAACTTGTATATAATATACCCGCTTAAAATAAAAGGGGATAAAATTATGATGGGAAATGAAAAGGAACGTTCCACATTTAGTGCGGCTTTCAAAACCTATGAACAGCTATTAAAAAAGATCTTGCATATGTTCTTTACTAGATAATATTCTACGCCATGTTAACTAAAGGTATATATTTTAATAAAATATATAGTAGTAAAAATGACATTATGGTGTTTACATGGAGGAAGAGCATGAGAAAGTTTTATATTGCTTTATTTAGTCTTTTCTTTTTTATTTCATTAGTAGTTGGATGTCAAAGTAAAGCTGAGGATCCTTTAGAGTTTTCAGGTGAAACTCAAAGCTGGTCAGCTACTATTACGTTATATCCCGTTGAAAATAGGAAAGAAACAGCTCAAATGAACTTAAATTATCTAGGTGGTAAGGTAGAATCCGTAGGAGATTTTGGGATTAATTTAGACACTTCAAATAATCAAAATGGAATTGCAGTAAGAGACGCAAGGTTAAATAAAGAAGGGAATTTCAAAGAAAAAGTAAAGATTGATGCTAGTAAAGATGTAATTAAACCTGAATATATGATTTTAACGGTTAAATGGAATGAAAAGTCAGAAGATATGATTTTAAAAGTTAAGTAATTAGGGAGAAAAAGCACCTTATACTCATCTATATCAAATATTCCCCCAGTTCTTTATCCTTACTATTTGTTAAAATATAATATTATATATCAGGAATTTTATTTTTGCAGTTTAGATTAATATAGTAGCGGTTTTTTGAAAAAGTCCTTAGCTCATGTAATTTCTAGTTGATTCCTTAAAAGGTAAAAGACCCCCTCAAGCCTTCTGAGTGGGGCGCTATACGAC
>Ga0207713_1002595_pt1 | contig 13034 bp, 10 predicted proteins | sample KBSS64metaG_FD_184404 | JGI IMG/M metagenome (GOLD analysis project Ga0207713, IMG submission 184404) | Switchgrass rhizosphere microbial communities from Kellogg Biological Station, Michigan, USA - KBS S6-4 metaG (SPAdes) (version 2) | ecosystem: Host-associated > Plants > Roots > Rhizosphere >...
GTACAAGCCCTGCCCACGCTTTATCAACCACCTCTTTATCCCCGTGAGCAATACACAGCTGCATCAGCCGATATTGGTCCACCAGCAAATTATCTAACTCGCGATCAATTTCTTGTTTGATGGAGCGTGGGGAAAAGAGCAAGTCAGCAAGAATCGCGCAAACAATACCAATCACGATTTCACTGCAGCGCTCAACCGCAAACTGCGGTGTCAAAAGGGGATGAGCCTGAATTGTGACGATAATAATCAGCGCCGTGTAGCCGGAAAGTCCCCACGCGTAAGAATTCTCGACTTTAACCAGTGAGGAAATCCAGGTACAAAAACCAGCCCAGATACAACACACCAGCAGCATCACTACCGGTGCACGAATCAGTAAGGTGATAATAAACAGAGCAGCAAAACAGCCGATAAAGGTGCCGACAATACGCAGCATCCCGCGGTAGCGAATTGCGCCGGAATAGGGTTCACCGCCTGCGGCAAACGCCGGGCCTGCCGCAACGATAGCTGCTGTCAGCACCGCCCAGCGCGGGGTTTCAAGCTGGAAATGGAACCCGACAAACATTGCCAATACGATGGCAAAGGCCAGCTTGATGGCAAAGCGCAGATGTAACCGCGAGATAAAATACATATCAACCTATGCTTAGCCGAACTCACGCAGACGATGCATGAATTTGATGAATACCGAGTCGTGGTCGGTATCGCGGTCTTTATCTCCAGTCACTACGACCGTTGCCGTTGTCCCAGCGGGATAAAGGTTAGCTTCTTGCTCATCAAGATGGATTCGCACCGGCACACGTTGCGCCAGACGCACCCATTCCAGGTTGGAATCAACAGTCGCCATCCCTTTAGTGTCTCGCGTACTGCTGGCGTTGGTTACCCCGGCAGAAATGCTGTCTACGGTTCCGCGCAATACGCGATTACTACCAAGTGGCGTGATTTGCACACGGTAACCCGGGCGAATGCCATCCAGTTTGGTTTCTTCCATATAGGCCAGAATGTAGAAAGTACCGCGTTTAACCAGTGCAACTGCAGTGGAACCACGGGTAATAAATTCACCGGTATAAACATTAAGGTTTGTTACCCAACCTTCGGCTGGCGCACGAATAATAGTGCGTTGCATATCCAACTGAGCTAAATCACGGGTCGCTTCAGCTTTCGCTAACTGATGCAAAACGGTCTGCAGCACGTTATTAGATTGCTCAATCTCCTCACGCGACATCGCCTGAGTCCCTAATGAATTACGACGCCCTGCTTCACGGCGTTTTTCCCCGGCCAGAGCCTGGTAGTAAGCAACATCGGCCTGTGCTTGCTCGAGCGCTTTCTGATAACGCGGCTGGTCGATGGTGAAGAGAATCTGATCCTTCTTCACCAGCTGATTGTCACGAACCTTCACATCGGTGATTAAACCCGATACGTCTGGCGCAATGGCGACAACATCGGCGGTAAAACGAGCGTCACGCGTCCACGGGGATTCGGTATAGAACACCCATGCACGGAAGATAGCGATGAAAGCCAGCAGTACCAGGATCAGTGTGATGGCAGTACGGGTTATTTTTCTTGTTAGTGCTTTCACATCAACCTCAAACAAACAGACGAGAGATCAGATAAAACAGGCAGCAATAAAGCGCTGTATTAAATAATGCCGGGTGCCAGACAAAATCATAAATTCCCGTCGGTGTAAGCAGACGGCGAACCAACCAGAACAACGCCAGCGAAAGAATTAGCTCGAAGAATATCGGCGGAAAAGAAAGACCGAATATCACGACAACGGGAAATAGACTCATGTTAACCTTGCAGAAAATACGGAAGACACAAACCCTGGGACAGCCAGGAATACTGAGCTAACGAGTGATACGGGTCGTGTTGTTAATAATATATTACCGCAATAGTTAGCCCGTTATCTATAATCTGTGATCTAAATCACTTTTAACTCAGAGTGAACAATGGAAAGACTTAAACGCATGTCGGTATTTGCCAAAGTTGTCGAACTTGGCTCTTTTACCGCCGCGGCAAGGCAGCTGGAAATGAGCGTATCGTCCATCAGCCAAACCGTTTCCAAATTAGAAGATGAACTACAGGTCAAGCTGTTAAACCGCAGCACGCGCAGTATTGGGCTTACTGAAGCGGGTAAAATCTACTACCTCGGTTGCCGCAAGATGCTACATGAAGCGCAGGCAGTGCATGAACAACTTTATGCATTTAACAACACGCCAATTGGCACGCTGCGCATCGGCAGTTCTTCAACTATGGCACAAAATGTACTCGCGTCCATGACCGCCGATATGCTCAAAGAGTACCCTGAGTTGACAGTAAACCTTGTCACGGGCATTCCTGCACCGGACCTGATTGCTGATGGTCTGGATGTGGTTATTCGTGTCGGTGCATTGCAGGATTCAAGCCTGTTCTCAACCCGCCTCGGGTCGATGCCGATGGTAATTTGTGCCGCAAAAAGCTACCTGCAACAAAACGGTACACCAGAAAAACCTGCCGATCTTGCCAGCCATTCCTGGCTGGAATACAGCATTCGCCCGCACAATGAATTTGAATTGATCGCCCCGGAAGGCCTCACCACTCGTATGATCCCGCAAGGTCGCTTTGTCACAAACGATCCCATGACGTTAAGCCGCTGGCTAAAAATAGGTGCCGGGATCGCTTACGTTCCATTGATGTGGGTGATCGATGAGATCAATGAAGGGACGCTTGAGATCTTAATGCCGAGCTATCAATCCGATCCGCGCCCGGTATACGCGCTGTATACCGAAAAAGATAAGCTGCCTCTGAAAGTACAGGTTTGTATTAACTACCTGACCGAGTATTTCGTGAAGGTTTCGCATCTTTATCAAGGCGTACGCGACAACAAAGGACGCGGGAAAGATGTGGGGTAAAATGGGCGAAATTGAAAATAAAACAGCCGGGATTAACCCGGCTGATTATTACGAGGGAAAGTAGAGTATTACGCTGTGCCACCAACCGTTAAGTTGTCGACTTTAAGCGTTGGCTGGCCAACTCCGACTGGCAGACTCTGCCCTTCTTTACCACAAACGCCGACGCCATTATCCAGCGCCAGGTCGTTACCAACCATCGAAATCTGCTGCATAGTTTCAATACCGGAACCAATCAGCGTTGCGCCTTTTACCGGGGTCGTCACTTTGCCGTTTTCGATGAGATAGGCTTCCGAAGTTGAGAACACAAACTTACCGGATGTGATATCTACCTGACCGCCACCAAAGTTAGGAGCATAGATACCGTACTCAACGGATTCGATGATCTCTTGAGGAGTAGACTTACCTGCGAGCATATAAGTGTTGGTCATACGTGGCATTGGCAAATGCGCATAAGATTCGCGACGGCCATTACCTGTTGGGGCAACACCCATCAAGCGGGCATTCAGTTTGTCCTGCATGTAGCCTTTCAGGATGCCATTCTCAATCAATACGTTGTACTGACCCGGAACGCCTTCATCATCGATAGCCACGGAACCACGGCGATTGGCCATGGTGCCATCATCAACAATAGTGCAAAGCTCTGAAGCAACCAGTTGGCCCATTTGGCCACTGAATACTGAAGTGCCGCGACGGTTAAAATCGCCTTCCAGACCGTGACCAACCGCTTCATGCAACAGCACGCCCGGCCAGCCTGCACCAAGCACTACTGGGAACGTACCGGCAGGTGCTGCTACGGCAGAAAGTGTAACCAGCGCCATACGCACAGCTTCTTTCGCCCACGCATCTGCACGGACTTCGCCATCAACGGTTTCGAGGAAATAGTCATAACCGAAACGACCACCGCCACCGCTTGAACCGCGTTCACGTTTACCGTTGTCTTCAACCTGCACGCTAACAGAAAGACGCACTAATGGGCGAACGTCAGCTGCCAGTGTACCGTCGGTTGCTGCCACAAGAATCAGTTCGTAAACACCAGTCAGGCTGGCTGTCACTTCCTGAACGCGAGCGTCTGCCGCACGGGCTACGCTATCAACACGTTTCAGGATGTCGAGTTTCTCTTCGCGCGTCATGCTTTGCAGCGGGTCAGCGCTGGTATAAAGCGCGCTATGCTGCACAGAACCTAATGTCTGTACGCGACCATTTCCTTTATCCTGCACGATGCTTCGGGCCGCATGAGCACTTTGTTCTAGTGCCAGTAAGCTGACCTGGTCGGCATAAGCAAAACCAGTTTTCTCACCGCTGACCGCTCGCACGCCAACACCTTGATCGATGTTATAAGAGCCGTCTTTAATGATGCGGTCTTCCAGCACCCAGGATTCGTGATAACTGGACTGGAAATAGAGATCGCCATAGTCGAGTCGGCGCTCGGACAATTGTCCCAAAATGGAAAAAAGATCTTGATGGGTTAAGCCATTCGCAGACAGCAACTGCTCACTTACCAGGTTCAGACTCATCGTTTCGCTACTCTTATTTGTCTATCGATTGGAGATATCTATTGAGCTTGCGGCAATTAGCCGTTCGCGTCAAATCACTTAGCGTCGTTAACTCTTGGCTGACGGAGCACTTCATTAATTTGCGGTTGATCGACCGATCCCGTGATGTGGTAGCGCAACACGGAGATTTTGCTCCACAAAGGCCCTAACACTTTACTTGCGGCAAATACGGCGGCACCTATTATCGGGTTAACTACAAAAGCAGTCGCCACACCAACGGTTGCCGAGATTTCAGGTGCGACAACAGCTTCAAGGTCCAGCTGACGTCGAACCAGATCCACGGAGCCTTTCATGCCGATATCAGCTTCCAGACCATCAACCAACGTATCGTCGCTATGCAACACACCATCTTTAATCCAGGCCGTACTGCGGATTGAGTCAAAATAGAAACCATCACCGAATGTGTCGCTGAAATCGAAACGCAGCTTACGCATTAGCGCATCGACACTCACCAAACGCAGCAATTGCCCGGCGTGCCCTGTGCCCAGATCGGCAATCTGACCTTTACCCAATTTGGTATGCAGGATTCCGTTTAGTGAAGCAAAGTCTGGCTGCCAGGGTTTATCGCGCCAATGCAAATCATAATCCGCGTCAAATGATGAACCCTGAATTGGCGTTTTAATCCCAAAGAAATTGGTTGCGGCATCAAGTTTGCTGCCATGAAGTTTACCTTTTATGGAGGTACGCTCTTCTGCTGGACTGTTAACCCATTGACCACTGCCGGTTAGTCTTGCAAACCCTGAATCGACTAAGCCATTTTCTAATTCCAGCGTGTTCCCTTTGACAGCAAGATCACCTTCAACACGGCCATATTTTTGCCCCCACAGCCAACATTCGGCGCAACGCAATTGCAGATCAGGCCAGTTGCGGAAATCAATTGAAGTATTGTCTCCCAGTGGAGAAGCACTGGTCGTTTTGGCAGTGCTGTTACCCCAGTCAGGGTTGAAATAGAGGTATTTGATTGCTGCACGCCACGGTGCATTATCTTGCATCGTCAACGAGCCATTCACTTCACGCCCCTGTGCTTCAACACGCGTACCGCCAGGTATCGCGTGGGAAACCAGACTCAGGTTATTCCACTGCTGCCCAGCGAAAGTCAGCGAAGGCGTACGTAACGTAATATCTGATGGGAATGATGCGGAGTTACCGACACTTTCCACCGCCCCTTGGCTAAAGAGCGCTAACCATTGCGCACCGTCCATCGCAGGGAGATCAAGCTCAACACCCGGATTGTCAGGTAACGGTGGAATTGTGTGACTGTTCGTTGCCCAAATAGCGCGATCCAGTGTTAGTTTCTTATTAAGAAGCCAGCGGCTGGAGAAGTGATTTGTCGGCCCAGCATTACCTGTCAAATTGAAGCTATTCAGGTCGCCTTTCACTGCGATTTTCAATGGCAGTGCCTGGCCCGCTGATTTATTCACTGGAGCAGGTAAGTGACTACTCACATTTTTCAGGTCTGCATCCACATTGACCTGATAATTTGCCTCCCCGTGATAAGGAAGCGTTATCGCCACATCACCTTTCCACGGAACGTTACCGCTCAACTCTTTGTTAACCGGCTCAGGCAAAACACCCATTTTTGTTGGCTGCCAGTCGCCCAGCAAATTGACGCCAATCTTGTAATCTTTCTCACCAGTTTTGGTATTAAAATCAATACCTACTGGTTGGTTAAACCAGGAGGCTTTCAACGGTTCGCTTTTCAAATCGCCGTTCACAAAGCTGAATTTACCCGTCAGGTTGCTCAGCGTGCTGGAGAGCGGTTTTATCAGCAGCGTATTGTTGTGAAGTTGGACGTCACCTGAAGCGGTGGTCATATCGCCATTAAATGGAATATCCAGATGTAAGCGAGCATTCACATCCCCACCAATCTGGAGTTCATCAAGAGCAGCAGACAGCGAATCTTTTAGAGGCGTTTCTTTGAAATACGGGCCAACTGCACTTCCAGGGCCGTTGATATCAGAATCAATCAACAGTTTTTCTTTCGAGTAATCCGGGATAATCGCCGTGAGGTTGCGCGCAGTAACGCCCCCGAGTTTCACTTCATCAGACTTCATCCATAAACCGTCATTGATGAAATCAAGCGTGATATTCAGGTTCTCTAATGCCGGCCAGTCAGGCTGGAAAGCAAATTTAGCATTGCGTAGCGGAACGTAGACCTCAAACTGCCCTTCGTTATGCAGATAAGGGAAAAGATGGGGGTTGCCGCCATAGACCAGCGTCGCGTTATCAGCTTCACCACCCTGAATAGCGCCACTGAGGTAATCAACCAGCTCTTTGCCCATCAGGTTTTCAGGGAAATAGCGCCAGGCATCAGCACCGTTGTTGGTACTGATTCCGGCTAAAATACCTAACCATGGGTCACCACCCTCAGGCTGGTAATAACGGAAATCGCCTGCCGCCCATACCGAGCGAGCTTTTACATCAAGATTTTTGCCATCAAGCTGGAAACCAGAAGCATTTTTCCGCCACTCAAGCGTTGCGGCGCCATGTTCAATCTCTAGCGGTGCGCGGAATACACCTTCATAAGGCATTTTAGCATCGAGGATCTGTGCATTAAGCTGCCCATGGGCAACGCTACCGGTAATTGAACCTGCAAAGTGTTCGACACCGGGAAGCATTTTCCATTGATTCCAACTCACATCTTTCCAGCGCCCTTGCATACGGGTGTTTTCCGTTTGCTGGAGCGGGATATCCAGTGCCAGCACATCAATGTGCCCGCGAGGTTGCAAGGAGGTCCAAATATCGCCTAAATCAGGTGAGATTTTCTCTGCAATCGGTAGTAAACCAGTGAAGCTTTCCAGCTCCATGTTTGTGGCGCGTACACGCAATTCGTCACCACGAGTATTCCCTTTTCCACCCACATCCTGTGGAGCAATCCACGCTAAAGATAGCGAACCTTTTGGCCAGGTTTTACCATCAAGGGTGATATTGGTTGAGGGAATAGCAAGATTCCAGCCCGCTTCTGAACGATCGACATGGGCCATCAAATTATCAACTGATAACTGATGTACGGAGCTTTTCCCAGCCCAGCTTGCACCGCCTTGCTTCAGCCAAATATTGCCACCAGCAATATCGCCCTCTTTGATATCCATCCATGCTTCGAGGGTGAATTTGGCAGTCTGTAAATTAACATTGTCCTTCATCCAGCGGCCGAGCCACGGTTTTACGTCAACGTTATCAGCCTGTAGCCAGACTTTGCCGATATTCAGCAGGCCATTTTCGTCCCGTAAATCCATCCGTACTTTTGCCAGACCGTGCTGCCCGGTAAAGCTCGACAGACTGACCAGCCCTTCAGCACGGTGACGGTTTTTGGTATTAAGCCAGGTAAGTTGCGGGATCGTGAGTTCGGCACGTTGGCCAGATAGGGTCAGGAAACTAAGGGAGCTGTCGCGCAGATCAAAGTGATCGAACTGGCGTAAAAAGAGATCGCTGATTTTACCCGGCTCGAATTTACTATCCCCCTTGTTTTGACTCAACGGAGTATTAGTACGCATCTGCATTTGGTAAAAAGTGAGGTCGCGGAATTGCCAGCGCGCATGCAAGATACTTTGCCAAAGGTCGAGCGCCAGCGTCACACGCTTAACGCTCAACTCACCGCCGTCTTTCAGACCAGCTTTAACGTCGCGCACATCCAGAGTTGGGCCAAAGTTTTCCCAACTTGCCTTTATCTGACTGGCATCGACAGGCGTGCCAGTCATCGCTTCAATTTTATCTAACAAAGCCGGGCGCCAGGCATCGAGATGCGGCAAAACCAGCCGCAAACCACTCACCAGCAGTGCGACGATAACGATAAGCGTTGCGCCAGTGAGTAGCAGAATGCCGGGCAGTCGCCTCACGTATATCTCCTTGTTAGCCGCCGGAGCGGAACTCGAACCTGCGCCAACCGCACAGAGAGTTACATCATAACGACGTCAAACTGCTCCTGATTATAGAGCGGCTCGATCTGTACTTTGACTTGCTTACCGACAAAAATTTCAACTTCGGCCAGTGAATGGGACTCTTCACTTTTCAGTGCTTCACCCACGGCTGGTGAGGCATAAACCAGGAAGCGGTCAGAATCGTAAGCATGATGCACGCGGACAATTTCACGCATAATTTCATAACAGACCGTTTCAACAGTTTTCACAGTACCGCGACCGTGGCAAGTTGGACAATCGTTACACAGCACATGTTCAACGCTTTCGCGCGTGCGTTTACGTGTCATTTCAACCAGGCCAAGCTGCGAGAAACCATTGATACTGGTTTTCACCCGGTCTTTACTTAATGCTTGCTCAAGAGAATGCAACACACGACGGCGATGATCTTCATTACTCATATCAATGAAATCAATAATGATAATGCCGCCCAGATTACGTAAACGTAACTGACGGGCAATCGCCTGCGTCGCTTCAATATTGGTATTGAAAATAGTATCGTCGAGATTGCGATGACCAACAAATGCACCCGTGTTGATATCCACGGTAGTCATCGCTTCAGTCTGATCGATGACCAAATAGCCACCCGACTTCAGTTCAACTTTTCGTTCCAGCGCCCGCTGAATTTCATTTTCGACATCGAAAAGGTCAAAAATTGGCTGGCGACCGCTGTAGTGTTCGATCTTGTTGTGTATTTCCGGCATGTATTCTGCGGTGAACTCCAGCAGCATGTCGAATGTCAGGCGTGAGTCGACACGAATTCGGTCGAGTGCCTCATCAGCAAAATCACGCAGTACACGTTGTGCCAGTGCGAGTTCACCGTAAAGCTGACAACGCGTTTTGTTACGCTTTTTGCGTTCGCTGACTTTTGTCCAGACACGCTTTAGGTAAGCTGCATCTGCAGATAAATCGTCTTCACATACCCCTTCTGCCGCAGTACGGATGATGAATCCGCCTTGCTCGTCGCAATATGCGTTAACCACACGTTTAAGGCGCTCACGCTCAGCTTCACTTTCAATGCGTTGAGAAACACCAACATGCGAGGCTCCTGGCATAAAGACCAGGTAACGGGACGGCAGTGTGATATCAGTGGTCAGGCGCGCGCCTTTAGTACCCAGCGGATCTTTCACCACTTGAACCATCAGGTCTTGCCCCTGGCGCACCAGTTCGGAGATATCGCGTACTGTGAAGTTTTTTCGCTCTTCACCAGCCACACATTCGGTATGTGGCATGATGTCAGAAGCGTGAAGAAACGCTGCCTTATCAAGGCCAATATCTACAAATGCCGCCTGCATTCCCGGAAGTACCCGGCTTACACGACCTTTGTAGATATTCCCTACGATCCCGCGACGTGCTTCGCGTTCAATATGGATCTCTTGCAGTATTCCACCATCAATGTAAGCCACCCGAGTTTCCGATGGGGTCACGTTGACTAATAATTCAGCCGTCATGTTTTCCTCGTCCATCACGCAAAGCGTGAAAATTACTCAGCAATTCATAGGTTTCAACTAGTGGTAAACCGACTACAGCATGGTAGCTGCCATTAATCTTCCTGACAAAACAACCACCAAGCCCTTGAATACCGTATGCACCTGCTTTATCCATGGGTTCACCGCAGGCCACGTAGCCGGCGATATCCTGTTCTGATAATGCGCGAAATGTCACTTCAGTCGTCACCAGGCAATCCAGTAACGATTCGCGATCGGCTAACGCAACTGCCGTCATCACTTGATGCTGATTCCCGGACAACATACGCAGCATCTGTGCAGCATGTTGTTCATCTTTAGGTTTTTCCAACACGTTGCCATTGTAGATAACAATAGTATCTGCACCTAAAACCGGTAAGTCATGTTGAGCTAATGCCACACCTGCCCGCGCTTTATCTCGCGCCAGGCGCACAACATATTGCTGCGCACTCTCACCGCTAAGACGCTGTTCTTCTACATCGGTAATGATGCGCTCAAATGACACACCCAACTGAGTCAGAAGTTCCTGACGACGTGGAGAACCCGATGCCAGATACAAAGATGTCATGTTAAATCCTATTGCACAGCAAATTGTTGGCGAATTTTACGCATCAGCAAAAATATCCATGGCCACAGCACGCCGTTAACCACACTACTCCAGAAAATTTCCGGACGGAAAGATACGTTGATGACTAAAAATTCAGACCAGAAAACAATGACATCGGTCATCAATGACAACAGCATAACCACTAACGCCTGTTGCCAAAGCGCGAGATTGCGGAATAGCTGGTACTTCAACGCCACCAGGTAAGCAACGATACTCAGAGATAACGCTCGCACGCCCAGGGTGGACCCGCTGATCAGATCCAGTATGGCACCCACCACAAAACCTGTGCCAACATTTACGCGGTGGGGCAACGCCAGAATCCAGTACAGCAGAATAAGTAAAACCCAGTCCGGACGATAGATTTTCAAATCGTCAGGCCAGGGCATTACTTGTAACAGCAAGGCGACAAGGAAAGAGAGCCAGATTACCCAACGACCCTGACTACGGTAACTCCCCACTACTGCCCTCCCTGGGTAGCAGATGCCGGAGAAGCGGAGTTCCCTGCAGGAGCCTGAGTCATTCCCGTTGCCGGAGGTGGAATCGGAGCTGGGGCTGGCGGGCCAACAGAATCAGCCGGAGGCAATACCTGCGGCATCATTTGCATCAGACGCTCATTAGCTACGCGATGAACCTCTTCCGGCGGCATAGGGGTTTTGCCTTCGCGATCCGCTCCCCACAACAGCAGCAAATAACGCAGACGTTGTAAGCCAGCGGTTGGGCGAGCCTGAATAACTGTGTACGCACGTTGAGTATCAAGTTTCACAGAGGAAACGACACCCACCGGATAACCTTCAGGGAAGCGACCACCTAAACCAGACGTGACCAATACATCACCTACGCGAATATCGGTATTTGCCGGTAAATGTTCCAGTTGCAGATCGTCAGTACAGCCGTTACCCGCCGCAATAACGCGAATGTCATTGCGCAGTACCTGAATTGGTAGTGCATGGGTCGCATCACAGATCAGCAAAACACGGCTGGTAAGTTTAGCCACCGCAATGACCTGACCTACGACACCTTTATCACTGATGACTGGCTGACCTTCATAGACCCCATTCACGCTCCCTTTATCAATGACAACCTGGTCACTGTAAGGATCGTTAACGGTAGAGATAACCTGAGTCACCATTTTTTGCTCGTCCTGACGCAACGGTGAGCCAAGCAATTCGCGCAGACGTGCGTTTTCCTGACGATATTGACCCATCATCAGTAATTCGCTGTTTTTCAGGATCAGTTCCTGACGCAGTGCACGATTTTCGAGTTCTAGCTGATCGCGTGATGCCAGTGTTTGCGAGACGCTGTCGAGCAATTCACGGGGACCATTTGAGACAAAATAGAAAGGGCTGACGGCAGTATCCATATAGGTTCGGATCTGACTAAACGTACCCAGACGGCTATCGGCAATAATGACACCAATCGCCACCAGCACCGCCAGAATTAGGCGAAACTGCAACGAAGGGCCACGGCTAAAAATTGGCTTCATAGGCTATGCGTATTCCAGGGCCAGCAAGGAAAAGGCAGTGATAGTCACTGCCTTTTACGTGTGGCTGATTACTCTTCGCTGAACAAGTCGCCGCCGTGCATGTCGATCATTTCCAGTGCCTTGCCACCACCACGGGCTACGCAAGTCAATGGATCTTCTGCAACTACTACCGGAATGCCTGTTTCTTCCATCAGCAGACGGTCGAGGTTACGCAGCAATGCGCCACCACCAGTCAGAACCATACCGCGCTCAGAAATGTCAGAAGCCAATTCTGGTGGGCACTGCTCCAGCGCAACCATTACCGCACTCACGATGCCGGTTAAAGGCTCTTGCAGGGCTTCGAGGATTTCATTGGAATTCAGAGTAAAGCCGCGTGGAACACCTTCAGCCAGGTTACGACCACGAACTTCGATTTCACGCACTTCATCGCCTGGGTAAGCAGAACCGATTTCGTGTTTGATACGTTCAGCGGTTGCTTCACCAATCAGTGAACCGTAGTTACGGCGTACATAATTAATGATGGCTTCATCAAAGCGGTCACCACCAATACGAACGGAAGAGGAGTAAACCACGCCGTTCAGAGAGATAACGGCAACTTCTGTAGTACCACCACCGATATCCACAACCATAGAACCGGTTGCTTCAGAAACTGGCAAGCCAGCACCGATAGCCGCAGCCATTGGCTCTTCAATCAGGAATACTTCACGAGCACCTGCACCTTGCGCAGATTCACGGATAGCACGGCGTTCAACCTGGGTTGCGCCAACTGGCACACAAACCAGAACACGCGGGCTTGGGCGCATAAAGCTGTTGCTATGCACTTGCTTGATAAAGTGCTGCAGCATTTTTTCGGTCACGAAGAAATCGGCAATAACGCCATCTTTCATCGGACGGATAGCTGCGATATTGCCAGGGGTACGACCCAGCATCTGTTTAGCATCATGACCTACGGCCGCAACACTTTTAGGTGAACCGGCACGATCCTGGCGAATGGCCACGACAGATGGCTCATTCAGTACGATGCCTTGTCCTTTTACATAAATCAGGGTATTCGCGGTACCCAGGTCAATGGACAGGTCATTGGAAAACATGCCACGAAATTTTTTCAACATACTAAGGGATAATC
>Ga0207713_1002603_pt1 | contig 13007 bp, 9 predicted proteins | sample KBSS64metaG_FD_184404 | JGI IMG/M metagenome (GOLD analysis project Ga0207713, IMG submission 184404) | Switchgrass rhizosphere microbial communities from Kellogg Biological Station, Michigan, USA - KBS S6-4 metaG (SPAdes) (version 2) | ecosystem: Host-associated > Plants > Roots > Rhizosphere >...
AGAAGGGCCGCACTGACGAGCCCTTTGCCGTGGCCGCTCGCGAGCGCCTGCAAAGCCTGGTGGATGCGAGTGGTGGGCGCGTTGGCGTGGTGCCCGGACGGGAGAGCAAGGACCGTTACGGTCGCACCCTGGCCCATCTTTACGGCGCCAATGGCGAAAATCTGGAGGCGCAGTTGCTCGCCGAAGGCCTCGGCTTCCAGGTGGCCGTCGCGCCGAATGTGGAGCTGGTGGCCTGCCAGCAAGCCGCCGAACGCAGCGCCCGCCAGGCCCGGTTGGGGCTGTGGCGCCAGTCACCGGTGGTAGATGCGGCGAAGATCCGGCGCTCGGGCTTTGCGGTGGTCAGCGGCCAGGTGAGCAAAATCGAACGCAATCGCGGCGGAGTCTGGATCGAGTTGCAGGGCTCACTGGTATTACGCATTGCGCCCAATCAGGTGGCCACGTTCGACAGTGTGCTGTTGAAGGGTTTGCAGGGCCAATCCATCGAGGCGCGCGGCTGGGTGCTGGACCGTTCCCGACGCGGCGGCCTGAAAAAAGGCCAGGCGCGCTGGCTGCTGCCACTGACCGATCCCGGCATGCTTCAGCGGGTGCCGTAAGAAAAAAATTGTAGACATTTTTTAGCGCGATTGTGAACAGTTGAGCCCTTGTATCTCGTGGCTCTTGGCCAAAAGTCGTAGGGCAGGGCCCTTGACACCTGTGACTGCCCAGTCTTGTGGGGACTTTGCGACACGCGTATCCTCGGCGGTCCGTCGACCAACAGTAAAAGCGGAATGCCGATATGTCTGATTTGAAAACTGCCGCTCTCGAATATCATGCCCATCCTCGTCCAGGAAAGCTGAGTGTAGAGCTCACCAAAGCCACTGCCACCGCCCGCGACCTGTCGCTGGCCTACAGCCCTGGCGTTGCCGAGCCCGTACGTGAAATCGCCCGGGATCCTGAACTGGCCTACAAGTACACCGGCAAAGGCAACCTGGTTGCAGTGATCTCTGATGGCACCGCGATCCTCGGCCTGGGTAACCTCGGCCCATTGGCGTCCAAGCCAGTCATGGAAGGTAAAGGCGTGCTGTTCAAGCGCTTCGCCGGCATTGACGTATTCGATATCGAAGTGGATTCCGAAAGCCCGCAGGCTTTCATCGACACCGTCAAGCGCATCTCCATCACCTTCGGTGGCATCAACCTGGAAGACATCAAGGCACCTGAGTGCTTCGAGATCGAAAAGGCCCTGATCGAACAGTGCGACATCCCGGTATTCCACGATGACCAGCACGGCACCGCGATCGTTACCGCGGCCGGCATGATCAACGCCCTGGAAATCGCTGGCAAAACCCTCGGCGAAGCCAAGATCGTTTGCCTGGGCGCCGGCGCTGCGGCCATCTCCTGCATGAAGTTGCTGGTGAGCATGGGCGCCAAGCTGGAAAACATCTACATGGTCGACAGCAAGGGCGTTGTGCAGTCCGAGCGTACCGACCTGAACCAGTACAAGGCGATGTTCGCGCATCCGTCCTCCAAGCGTACCCTGGCTGACGCCCTTGACGGTGCAGACGTGTTCGTTGGCCTGTCCGGCCCGAACCTGCTGAGCGCCGAAGGCCTCAAGTCCATGGCGGCCAACCCGATCGTGTTCGCGTGCTCCAACCCGGATCCGGAAATTTCCCCGGAACTGGCCCACGCCACCCGTAACGACGTGATCATGGCCACCGGCCGTTCGGACTACCCGAACCAGGTCAACAACGTACTGGGCTTCCCGTTCATCTTCCGTGGTGCCCTGGACGTTCGCGCCAAGCGCATCAACGAAGAAATGAAAGTGGCTGCCGCCAACGCCCTGCGCGAACTGGCCAAGCTGCCGGTGCCGCAGGACGTCTGTGACGCCTACGGCGGTGCGAAACTGGAATTCGGTCGTGAGTACATCATCCCGAAACCAATGGATAAGCGCCTGATCACCCTGATCTCCGATGCCGTGGCTAAAGCAGCGATCGAGACTGGCGTGGCTACCCTGCCGTATCCGAAGAACTACCCGCTGAAAAGCGTGGACGATGTGTTCAACGGCTAAGCCGCTGTAGCGCACCAACAAAAAGCCCCGGCTCTTGCGAGTCGGGGCTTTTTTTGTGGCTGGCAATTGGCTCGAGCCTGGCGGTGATCCAACTGTGGGAGCGGGCTTGCTCGCGAAGACGGTGTGTCAGTCGGCCCATCTGAGCCTGATACTCCGCTTTCGCGAGCAAGCCCGCTCCCACATTGGATCTGCGTGTTAGAACAAGTCGATCGGTGCCGCCTCATCCGCCGGCAGCGGGCTGCCCGGTGCAACGCCGTTGCCCAGTTCGTTGACCGACGGCGGCGTGTCCTCGCTCTTGAACAGCTCAAAGTACGCATTCGGCGTGCTCGGCGCTGCCGCACGACCGCTGACCGGATCGATTCGCAGGCTGAGTATGCCTTCCGGCTCCGGCTGGGTATGCGGCGGCATATCCTTCAGCGCAGCCCCCATGTAGCTCATCCAGATCGGCAGCGCGACGGTGCCGCCGAACTCCCGGCGACCGAGGCTTTCCGGCTGGTCGTAACCGGTCCATACGGTGGTCACGTAGTCGGCGTTGTAGCCCGAGAACCATGCATCCTTGGAGTCGTTGGTGGTACCGGTCTTGCCGGCGATGTCGGAGCGGCCCAGGGCCAGGGCACGACGCCCCGTACCTTTCTTGATCACATCTTCCAGGATGCTGTTGAGGATGTACGTGGTACGGCCATCCACAACGCGTTCGGCCACGGCCGGCGCTTGTGGTGCTTGTGGTGCGGCGGGGGTTCCGGCTGCCGGGGCTTCGCCTGGCGTCGGCTCGATGGTGATGCCGCCGTTGGTCGGTGCTGCCTGGCCGTCAGTGGCTGCAATTCCATTGACCACATCGCCCGGTACCCGTGGCGGGTTGGCGGTGAACAGGGTTTCGCCGCTACGGCTTTCGATCTTGTCGATCAGGTACGGGGTGATCTTGTAGCCGCCGTTGGCAAAGGTGCTCCAACCGGTGGCGATTTCCATCGGCGTCAGCGTGGCGGTACCCAGTGCCAGGGACAGGTTGGGCGGCAGGTCCGATTTGTTGAAGCCGAAGCGGGTGATGTAGTCGATGGTCTTGCCTACGCCCATCGCCTGCAGCAAGCGGATCGACACCAGGTTACGCGACTTGTACAGCGCCTCGCGGACGCGGATCGGGCCGAGGAAGGTGTTGGTGTCGTTCTTCGGACGCCAGACCTTGTCCAGGTACTCGTCGACAAACACGATCGGTGCATCGTTGACCAGGCTGGCGGCGGTGTAGCCGTTATCCAGGGCGGCGCTGTAGATGAACGGCTTGAAGCTGGAGCCCGGCTGGCGCTTGGCCTGGGTGGCGCGGTTGTAGTTGCTCTGCTCGAAGGCAAACCCGCCGACCAGGGCGCGAATCGCACCGTTCTGCGGGTCAAGCGACACCAGGGCGCCCTGTGCTACCGGCACCTGGCTGAATTTCAGACTGTCGTCCTTCTGGCGCTGCACACGAATCAGGTCGCCGACCTGCGCCACGTCCGACGGCTGCTTGGGCATCGCACCCATGCTGTTGGTGTTCAGGAACGGGCGAGCCCATTTCATGCTGTCCCACGACACATGTTCTTCGCCGGTGCGGGTCAGTACCTGCACGCCATCCTTCTTCACCTGAGTGACGATGGCGGGCTCTAGGCCGCTGATCGGGCGCTGTTTGCCCAACTCGACGGTCCAGGCGCTCAGGGTCTTGCCCGGCAGGCGTGATTCAGGGCCGCGGTAGCCATGGCGCTGGTCGTAGGCGACGAGGCCATCGTGTACTGACTTGTTGGCGATTTCCTGCAGGTTGCTAGGAATCGTCGTGGTCACGCGGAAGCCTTCGGTGTACGCCTCGCTGCCATAACGGCCGACCATCTCGGCACGGGCCATTTCGGCGATATACGGGGCATTCACTTCCGGTGTCGGCACGTGATAGCTGGCGTTTAACGGCTCGGCCACCGCACTTTCGTATGCGGCCTGGTCGATCTTGCCCAGCTTGTACATGCGGCCCAGGATCCAGTCGCGGCGCTCTTTACTGCGCGCCGGGTTGGCCAGCGGGTTGAAGCGCGAAGGGGCCTTGGGCAGGCCGGCAATCATCGCCATCTGCGCCAGGCTGGCGTCACGAATCGACTTGCCGTAGTAAACCTGCGAAGCCGCCTCGATGCCGTAGGCGCGGTTGCCGAGGTAGATCTTGTTGACGTACAGCTCAAGGATCTCGTCCTTGGTCAGCTGACGTTCGATCTGCAGCGCCAGGAGGATTTCCGTGGCCTTGCGGGAAAAGCTGCGTTCGCTGGTGAGGAAGAAGTTCTTCGCGACCTGCATGGTGATGGTGCTGCCACCGGACTGAATGTGTCCGCTTTTTACCAACTGCGTGGCGGCCCGCACCAGGCTGCTTGGGTCAACGCCATAGTGGTTGGCGAAATTATCGTCTTCAGCCGACAGCAGGGCGTTGATGAAATTAGGTGGAATGTCGGCGAAACGGATCGGTGTACGGCGCATTTCGCCGAACTCCGCGATCAGTTTTTCATCGCTGCTATAGACCCGCAAAGGAATCTGCAACTGGATACTTCTCAGGGCCTCTACGGAGGGCAAACCCGGACTAAGGTAGAGATAGGCCCCGCTGAGCACGAGCATCAGCCCGCAGACGATCGCGACAATGGAGTACCCGAAAAACTTCAGCAGACGAATCAAGGCTTTTGGATTTCCAAGGAAAAGAATGGGTTAGGCGTCGGGGCATGCACGGCAAGCGGTGGATCGACCCGGCCAGCAGATAAACGCGGGAAAAAACGCTGGGCATTAAAGCATTTTTCGGCTTCGGGCGTCATTCGTGCCGCTCACACAAGCCGACCGAATGCAGGAAGCCTGGCAACAATCAGTCCGTAAGACAGGGAAAGTTTTGGGGAGTTTTATGATAAAGGGATTTTTCAGGCGAAAAGCCGATGCCGTCCTGGGTATCGACATCAATGACGCCGGCGTCAAGCTGGTGGAACTCGAGGTTTCAGGCAGCGGCTACAGCGTCCGCGGCTACGCCATGCAGCCGCTGCCGGCCCATGCGGTGGTCGACAGTAGCGTGGTGGATTTTGATGCCGTCGCGCAGGCCCTTTCCAGAGCACTGGCACAGGTGCATACCTCCCTCCGACAGGCTGCCGTGGCCGTCGCCGGGCCTTCGGTGATCACCCGTGTGCTCGAGATGGACGCCGGGCTCACTGATGCAGAAATGGTGCAACGAATCCACGGGGAAGCAGACCAGTACATTCCTTATCCGCTGGAGGATGTGGCCATCGACTTTCAGGTGCAGGGCCCGTCGGCCCATGACTCGCAAAGCGTCGATGTGCTGCTGGTTGCCTGCCTCAAGGAACAGGTCGAGGCCCGTGAGGCGGTTTTGGCCCTGGCGGGCCTGGGGACGCGCATCGTGGATGTCGAAGCATTTGCATTGGCTCGCGCGGGCAGGCAGGCTTCGGACAGCATCACGCCGGGCCGTCGTGTCGATGGCGCGCAATGGGCCGTGGATGCCCAGGGAATGGGAGTGGCCTGCGGGTTGGCCCTGAGGAGTTTCGACTGATGACACGAATCAACCTGCTGCCGTGGCGCGCAGAACGGAATGAGCGGCGGCGCAAGTATTTTCTGGTGTTCTTGCTGGTTGCTGCGGCTGTGGCGCTGGTTGCGGTATGGCTGGCAGACCAGGTGATCGATCGCGCAATTGATCGGCAATTGGCCCGCAACAGCCAGTTGAGCCAGGGCGTGACGGGGCTCGACTCGCGAATGAAAGCGATCGACGAGTTGCATGAGCAACGCCAGCAGCTGATGGAGCGGATGAAAGTTGTGCAGGGTTTGCAGGACGACCGTTCGGCCGGTGCTCAGTTGCTGGATCAACTGGCCCGTGCCGTGCCGGAAGGTGTGCAATTGCGTGAAGTCAGCGTTGATGGTGGTTCTGTCTCGATCAGCGGCACTGCCGAATCGAACCAGGACGTTGCTCAGTTCATGCGTGGTCTCGAGGCTGCCGACGACTTGCAGTCGCCCCGGCTTCAACGGGTTCGTGGCGCGCAAGCGGGCGACGGCAATGGCTTTCAGTTGACGGTTCGCCATGGTGATTCGGATGAGGTAGGCCAATGAGGGGGGCGTCAGGCCTGCGAAGGCTGACGGAACTCGACATCGCCCAGCTCTACCGAAACGCCGCCGACTGGCCGCTGCCGGGCAAGGCTTTGCTGGGTGGTGCGGTGGTTTGCCTGCTGTGGATAGCGGGCAACAGCTTCTACTTGAGCGGGGCGCGAGAGCAATTGCGCCAGCTGGAGGCGCAGGAAGTGGTGCTTGAGCAGCAGGTTGCGCTGAAGACCGTTCAGGTGGTCGGACTGGAGTCTCAGGCCCGCGACTTCAAAACGATGCAAGGCCGTTTCACCAACCTGTTGCGGCAGTTGCCTGCCGATACCGAAGTGCCCGGCCTGCTTGAAGACATTGGCCGCCTGAGTGCCGCCAATGGCCTGGCGCTGGAAGCCATCGACCTGCTGGATGACCAGCCTGGCACCCTGTACATCGAGTCGCCCATGCAGATAGGTGTCACCGGAGCCTTTCACGATCTGGCGGCGTTCATCAGCGGCATGGCTGGCATGCCAAGGATCGTCACGGTGCATGACTTGGCGTTCAGCCATGTTGATCCCTCAGGGTTGCGCCTCAGCCTGGTGGCGAAGACTTATCGCTACAACCGTCAAGCGGGTGATGATCTGGAGGCTGATTTGCACCAACCGTCGCCGGCGCTCGCCGAGCCGGTTGCCTACGATTTTTCATCCTTGCGCGATCCTTTTCAGTCGCCCTCTCGTCAACGGGTGCGGCCCGTCGGGCGACCGGCCGCGGGACCTGACTTCGCCAGGCCGCGCGGAGTACTTGAAAGCGTTGCGCTGGATCAGTTTGAAATGGTTGGAACCTTGTCCCTGGGTACACAAACCTTCGCACTGCTGCGCGGCGCGTCGTCTGTCCATCGGTTGGCAATCGGCGATTACCTGGGGCCGGACCACGGGCGCATCACGGCAATCCACGACTCCCATGTCGAACTGGCCGAGCTTTTCCCGGATGGCCAGGGCGCTTGGCTGGAACGCTCGCAAACCCTTGCACTGAACGCTAACTCATAACGGAAACAAACAATGAAAAGGACTTTTTCGTCCTTCGGTGTGGCGCTATGGATAGCGTTCACGGCACCGGTGGTCATGGCTGTGCCCAATCGAATCGACCTGATTCACCTGCCGCCACCTGGCAATACGCCTCTGAGTACCGAGCGCGTGGCATTTACCGGCGACAAGCTGTCCCTCAACTTCCAGAACATCGAACTGCGCGCGGTGCTGCAGCAGATTGCCGACGTTGCCGGCCTCAACCTGGTGGCCAGCGACGACGTGCAGGGTTCGATCACCTTGCGCCTCAAGGACGTGCCTTGGGACCAGGCGCTGGATCTGGTGCTGCAAACCAAGGGGTTGGATAAGCGTGTGACGGCCAATGTGCTGCTGGTCGCGCCGGCCGAAGAACTGGCTGCCCGGGAGCTGCTGGTGCTGGAGTCGCGCAAGCAAATGACCGAGCTGGCGCCGCTGCGCCGTGAGCTGCTGCAAGTCAATTACGCCAAGGCTTCGGACCTGGCCAAGCTCTTCCAGTCGGCCGTGGGCCTGGAAGGTGCCACCGATGAGCGCGGCTCGGTGGCGGTGGATGATCGCACCAACAACATCATCGCCTACCAGACCCAGGAGCGGCTGGAGGAGCTGCGCAAGATTGTGGCGCAACTGGATATTCCGGTGAGGCAGGTGATGATCGAGGCGCGGATCGTTGAGGCCAATGTGGATTACGACAAAAGCCTGGGGGTGCGCTGGGGCGGGCAGATGAATCGGGGTAACTGGAGCGCTGGCGGGATCAGGAAACCGCTGGCCGAGGGTGCCGAGCCGCCTGAAAACCCGCCGAGCTCGCCCTTTGTGGATATGGGCACAGTCAACGGCAGTGCCGGCCTGGGGATCGCTTTTATCACCGACAACCTGTTGCTGGACCTGGAGCTTAGCGCCATGGAAAAAACCGGTAACGGTGAAATCGTCTCTCAGCCCAAAGTTGTCACTTCCGACAAGGAAACCGCACGAATCCTCAAGGGCACCGAGATTCCCTATCAGGAATCCAGCTCCACCGGCGCCACCTCGGTGTCGTTCAAGGAGGCCTCGCTGTCATTGGAGGTAACGCCGCAAATAACCCCGGACGGCTGGGTGAACATGGAGGTCAAGGTCACCAAGGACGAGCCCGACTACCTGAACAAGCTCAATGACGTGCCGCCGATCAAGAAAAACGAGGTCAACGCCAAGGTGCTGGTGAGGGACGGCGAGACCATCGTGATTGGCGGGGTTTTCTCCAATACTCAAAGCAAAGTGGTAGATAAAGTGCCATTTTTGGGCGATGTGCCGTATCTTGGCCGCCTTTTCCGGCGGGATGTGGTTTCGGAGAAAAAATCCGAGCTGCTGGTATTCCTGACTCCGCGTATTATGAATAACCAGGCGATTGCTGTGAGTCGTTGATTCTGTGCGAAATTTGATTCTTGTTGGACCGATGGGGGCTGGAAAAAGCACCATCGGCCGTTTGCTGGCCAAAGAGCTGCGCCTGCCATTCAAAGACTCCGATAAGGAAATTGAATTGCGCACGGGCGCCAATATCCCGTGGATCTTCGATAAGGAAGGCGAACTGGGCTTTCGCGATCGCGAGCAAGCGATGATTGCCGAGCTGTGCGGCTGTGACGGCGTGGTATTGGCCACCGGCGGCGGCGCGGTGATGCGCGATGAGAATCGTCGGGCGCTGCACGCCGGCGGTCGCGTGGTTTATCTGCATGCTTCTGTCGAGCAGCAGGTGGGCCGCACCGCTCGCGATCGCAATCGCCCGTTGTTGCGTACCGCCGACCCGGCAAAAACCCTGCGGGACCTGCTGACGCTGCGCGACCCGCTGTATCGGGAAATCGCCGATCTGGTGGTGGAAACCGATGAGCGGCCGCCGCGAATGGTCGTTCTCGACATTCTTGAGCGCCTGGCACAGTTGCCGCCCCGTTAAAGCCAGAGCCGAAATGCGCTATCCTCGGCGGCGCGCCATGACCGTCCGAGTTGTGGCGTAGAGCCATCAGGCGACGTCAGATCCCGACGATGCCGACAACGTTAATGTAGGGCAGGACGCCTGCTTTCATCTTCAACGCGGGGACACATGCAGACACTTAAGGTCGATCTTGGCGAGCGCAGCTACCCGATCCATATTGGCGAAGGTTTGTTGGACCAGCCCGAGTTGCTCGCACCGCATATTGCCGGGCGGCAAGTGGCGATCATCTCCAATGAAACGGTTGCGCCGCTGTATCTTGAGCGTCTGAGCCGCAGCCTCGCGGCGTACTCGGTGATCTCGGTGGTGTTGCCCGACGGCGAGGCCTTCAAAACCTGGGAAACCCTGCAACTGATCTTTGATGGCCTGCTGACTGCCCGTCATGACCGTCGCACCACCGTGGTGGCGCTGGGCGGCGGCGTGATCGGCGATATGGCCGGCTTTGCGGCCGCCTGCTACCAGCGCGGCGTGGACTTTATCCAGGTGCCGACCACGTTGCTGTCCCAGGTCGATTCGTCGGTGGGCGGCAAGACCGGTATCAACCATCCGCTGGGCAAGAACATGGTCGGCGCGTTCTATCAGCCGAATGTGGTGCTGATCGACACCGCCACCCTCAATACCCTGCCGCCCCGCGAGCTGTCGGCGGGCCTGGCGGAAGTTATCAAGTACGGCCTGATCTGCGACGAGCCGTTCCTGACCTGGCTTGAAGAGCATGTCGACGCGCTACGCTCCCTCGACCAGGTGGCGCTGACCGAAGCGATTTCCCGCTCCTGCGCTGCCAAGGCGTTGGTGGTAAATGCCGACGAACGTGAGTCCGGTGTGCGCGCCACGTTGAACCTCGGCCACACCTTCGGCCATGCGATCGAGACTCACATGGGCTATGGTGTGTGGTTGCATGGAGAGGCCGTAGCGGCTGGCACTGTGATGGCATTGGAGATGTCGCAACGCCTGGGCTGGATCAGCGCTCAGGAGCGTGATCGCGGGATCCGCCTGTTCCAGCGCGCCGGGTTACCGGTCATTCCTCCCGAGGAGATGACTGAGGCAGATTTTCTCGAACATATGGCAATAGACAAGAAAGTGATCGACGGTCGACTGCGACTGGTGCTGTTGCGCCGAATGGGCGAAGCGGTAGTGACCGACGATTATCCGAAAGAGATTTTACAGGCCACGCTGGGAGCGGATTACCGCGCCCTGGCCCAGCTTAAAGGTTAATAAGATCCCGATGACTAGTTTGCATGCCGACGAGGCGTTCCTCGGCCATTACCAGTTAAGCCACGACCCTTTTGCTCCACGGGTGCCTGGTTTCAAATTTTTCCCGGCCCAGCGCAAACCAGTGCTCGGCCAGTTGCATCACCTCGCGCGCTACAGCCAATTGCTGCTGGTCGTGACCGGCCCTTTGGGCAGCGGCAAGACCTTGCTGCGCCAGGCCCTGGTGGCCAGCACTAACAAGCAGTCGGTGCAGAGCGTGGTGGTGTCGGCCCGTGGTGCCGGTGATGCGGCGGGCGTGTTGCGCCAGGTCGCCCAGGCGCTGGACGTGGCGACTGCCGAGCCGAACGCAATCCTCAAGCAAGTGGTACAACTGGGCCTGACCGGCCAGGAAGTCTACCTGCTGGTGGATGACGCCGAACAGCTCGACGAATCCGCCCTCGAAGCGCTGCTGGCGCTGGCAGCCGGTACGCCGGAAGGTCGCCCCCACGTGTTCCTGTTTGGTGAGTCGTCGCTGATTGCCGAGCTGGAGCAGATCAGCGGTGATCAGGAGCTGTTCCACGTCATCGAACTGCAGCCGTACGAAGAGGAAGAAACCCGCGAATACCTGGCTCAACGCCTGGAAGGCGCGGGCGCGGGTATCGAACTTTTCTCCGCTCAACAGATCTCTGATATTCACGAAAGCTCCGACGGCTGGCCTGGCACCATCAACCAGGTTGCCCGCGATGCCATGATCGAAGCCATGATTGCCAGCCGCACAGCGGTCAAGCGTCCAAAGATGGGGTTCACTATGCCTAAGAAACACGTATTGGCTATTTCCGCCGTTGTCGTGGTCGCTGTCGCCGCCGCCTGGTTGATTCCAGGCCGCAGCAAGGCACCGACTACGGCCGGCGCGCCAACCGAACAGGCGCAGTTGCCACTGGGCAAACCCACGCCAAACGTCGAGTTCGCCAATTCCGGGCAACCGACCAACCTGCCGATGGTTGGCCAACCTGTCATGCGCGGCCCGCTCGCCGAAGAAGCTGGTGGTATCTCCGAAGGTGATGACGGCGTGCCGGTGGAAGGTTCCAGCGCAACACCGCCGACCGTCACGACCACTGCACCACCTGCGGGCGTCCCAGCCGGTCAGCCAGCGGCAAAACCAACGCCGGCACCGACTGTTGCAACCGCCAAGCCTGCGCCTGTGACCAAACCTGTTGCGCCAGCGCCAGCCGCCAAGCCCGCTCCGGCCCCGGCTGCCAAGCCTGCTGAAAAACCGGCCGCCACCGTTGCCAAGGCCGGTGCTGCAGGTAGCGGCTGGTATGGCAGCCAGCCTTCCGGCAACTTCGTGGTGCAGATCCTCGGCACCAGCTCCGAAGCCAACGCCCAGGCGTTCGTGAAAGAGCAGGGCGGCGAGTACCGTTATTTCAAGAAAGTGCTCAACGGTAAGCCTCTCTACGTGATCACCTATGGCAGTTTCTCCAGCCGTGCAGCGGCTGATTCTGCCATCAAGGCCTTGCCAGCGAAGGTTCAGGCTGGTAAACCTTGGCCTCGCACTGTTGCCAGCGTTCAACAAGAACTGGCAACAACTCGCTGAAGATCCGGCGGCCTTACCCAGGCCGCCCTCCCGGCACCTCAAAAAAACCACAAGTGCGTGCTGTCTCTAGAGACCGCGCGCTTTGTGGTGTCTGCGTCACAGTGGCTTTTGAGTCGTAACGGTCAGAATTAAAAAAGTTTTGACTAGCACAGCATATCGCTTTAAACCTTTCATAAATGCGACATAGATTTGCGACATTTCGTCGCTAAATTTGTGAGCGTCTGTGTCGGTGTGTACAATGACCTCCCTTTTGCCCCCGCTAAGCCGGCGTACGTTCGGCGTGGAAGGTAACCGGTTGAATTGAAAAGAAATTTGCCTCGGAATAAGAGGCAGCCTGGTGAGAAAGTGTCTATGAAAGCAGGTCTGTACCAACCCGATGAATTCAAGGATAACTGCGGTTTCGGCCTGATAGCCCATATGCAGGGCGAGCCCAGTCATACCCTTTTGCAAACGGCCATCGAGGCCCTGACCTGCATGACCCACCGCGGTGGGATCAACGCCGACGGCAAGACTGGTGACGGCTGCGGCTTGCTGATTCAAAAGCCCGACCTGTTCCTGCGTGCTGTCGCAAAAGAGCAATTTGCGGTCGACCTGCCCAAGCAGTACGCCGTGGGCATGGTGTTTTTCAACCAGGACCCGGTCAAAGCCGAAGCCGCTCGCGAGAACATGAACCGCGAGATCCTGGCTGCCGGCCTGCAACTCGTCGGCTGGCGCAAAGTGCCGATCGACACCAGCGTGCTCGGCCGCCTGGCCCTCGAGCGCCTGCCGCAGATCGAGCAAGTGTTCATCGCCGGGGACGGCCTGAGCGACCAGGACATGGCGATCAAGCTGTTCACGTCGCGTCGCCGCTCGTCCGTTGCCAATGCCGCCGACACCGACCACTACATCTGCAGCTTTTCCCACAAGACCATCATTTATAAAGGCCTGATGATGCCGGCGGACCTCACCGCCTTCTATCCAGACCTGAGCGATGAGCGCCTGCAGACCGCAATCTGCGTGTTCCACCAGCGCTTCTCCACCAACACCCTGCCGAAATGGCCGCTGGCCCAGCCATTCCGCTTCCTCGCCCACAACGGCGAGATCAACACCATCACCGGCAACCGCAACTGGGCCGTGGCC
>Ga0207713_1002609_pt1 | contig 12989 bp, 8 predicted proteins | sample KBSS64metaG_FD_184404 | JGI IMG/M metagenome (GOLD analysis project Ga0207713, IMG submission 184404) | Switchgrass rhizosphere microbial communities from Kellogg Biological Station, Michigan, USA - KBS S6-4 metaG (SPAdes) (version 2) | ecosystem: Host-associated > Plants > Roots > Rhizosphere >...
ACCGGACTGTTTTCATAAATCGTCACGCCCATGTTCTCCACCACCCGCGCAAGGCCGCGCACCAGCTTGGCCGGGTTGATCGTGGCGACATGGGGGGCATGGATACCGCCATAGGGCTTGGCGATGCGGATCTGCTCAGCCAACTGTCGAGGGCTCAGCCAGCGGTAGTCGGCTTCGGTCAGGCCTTGGGCGTAGAGTTTGTCCAGATAAGCGCGCAGGCTGCCTTCCTGTTCGGGATAGCGCGCGGCGCAGTACAGCGCGCCGCCCTTGCGGTAATCGCAGTCGATGCCTTCACGGGCCAGCACCTGGGCCACTTCGTCGGGAATGCCATGCAGCAGGTCGAATGAGGCGCGGCGCTGTTCAGGCGCAAGGCCGGCCAGCAGGCGGTCTTCGCCCAGCAGATTGCCCATCAGCCAGCCGCCGTTACGACCCGAGGCGCCGAAGCCGGCGGTTTGCGCCTCGATAATCGCGATCTTCAGCTCAGGCGCCTGGCGTTTGAGGTAGTAGGCCGTCCACAGGCCGGTGTAGCCGGCGCCGATAATGGCGACATTGACGTCCAGGTCATGCTCAAGGGACGGCCGCGCTATCAGCGGGTCATCCAACTGGTCCATCCATAAACTGATGTTGCGCCATGCCGGCATGCCAAGCTCCCCAACCACGTTTCGATGGGGGGATCCTAGAACTGCGGGTTATTCGCTGTCTTGCGCGCGTGCACGCAGGGAAATTTGTTTGACGTAGGCCTTGGGCGACTGGCCGGTGTGCTGGCGGAAGGCGCTGTAGAACGCCGACAACGAATTGAAACCGGCGGCGAAGGCCAGGTCGTCGATCTTGATCGGCGGTTGTGCTGTATCCAGTGCGGCCAGCAGGTGCTGGAGCCGAGCCTGGTTGACGTAGCGGTAGAAACTTTGCCCCAGCACCTGGTTGAGCAGGTAGGAAATCTGATTGCGGCTGTAGCCGCATTCCTTGGCGACGCGCTGCAGGTCCAGTTCCGGGTCCAGATACGGCTGCCTGCGCTCGAAGTACTGCTGCAAGTCATTGGCCATATGCCCCAATTGCTGGGGTGACAGGCCCAGGCGGCTGACGCTGGGGCGCTGGGCCTGAGAGGGTTGTTCATGCACCAATGACGCGTACTCATTGACGCGCCAGATCAACCCATCGCGGACGGTGATGGCTTCGCTGGTACGGAATGACACCAGCCCCTGACCGCCGCGCAAGGTGATGCGGTACTGGATGAATGCCGTGTCGCCATCGGCGCGGATGCGGTCGGTGTGTTCAATGGCCTCGTCGGCTTCCCGGGGCATGCTGGCTTGCAGGTACTCACGCAGTTCGGCGTAACCGACCACACGGTTCTGGAAAAAGTCGTGGTACTGGATGTCCGGGTGGTAGTAGGACATCACGCCGTCAAGGTCGCGATGACGCCAGCACAGGTGGTGGCGCAGCACCAGCTCACGCGTGGCATGGGTGTTATGGCAATCATCGTCTGGCGCGATGTCGGGCATGGAAGGCTCTGAGGCGGGTAAACCTCGGAGATTGCCGAATTTTGTCAGTGCCGACAATGGCCAATTGGAACTTCGCATTAGTGGCATTGTGCCCAATCGTGAGTAAGAGATGACCCACATCAAGTGAATGGCTGACAACCGCCGAACGGGGCAGAAAAAGTCACCTTGTACTTGCGAACGAATGCTATTTTTAGCTTCTACGACGCCACGACCAGTGACGGTCCTGGCCCCCTGCCGCGAGCTAAAGGAAGCGCTCAATGAACAAGGTGGGCAACATGAACAAAGTGACATTCCCCAACGCCTGCCAGTTGATGCGCTGGCATTTTCATCCGATGGGCTTCGAGGGCAGCATGGATGCGCCCGGCAGTATGGTCGCCCGCCTGTTCGACCGGGCCAGCGGCGAGACGCTGATTGCCATCGCCGGCATCCCCTGCGCCACTGTGATGAATGCTGCCGATGTGGAGCGGATTATCGAGGCGGTGGAGGATGAGTTGGAGTCGTTTGTGCCGCCGTTGTCGCTGAGGGCCTGATTCCGGCCCAGCCAACAGAAAGAAGCTCAACTGTGGGAGGGAGCAAGCCCCCTCCCACATTGGAATCGCATTTATCCCCTGCTAATGGCGCTGATCGTCGAAAAACGCTTTCTTGCCGTCGACCCGCTCCGAGGCCTTGGGCACATTCACCGCCTGGCCTTCGGGTTTTTCCACATACCAGTAGCAATGGCTCACGGCCCGGGTAATCCCGACGTAGGCCAGGCGCAGCACTTCGTCCTTTTGCGCAGTGTCATAGGGTTCGCTGTCCCCGTCCTTATCCAGGCCCGCCATGCGGTAGACCTGGTTCTTGTAGGGCGAGCTGGTCACATGCTGGCAATCCCCGAGCAGGAACACCGTATCCGCCTGCAGGCCCTTGGCGCTGTGGTACGTCAGCTGCTTCAACCTGCGCGTCGCTGCAGGCAAGCTGGAATCAACATTAACAATCGACTGAATATGCTCTTGAATCAGTAGCTTATCGCTACTTTTTCGATACAGCATTAATATCGAATCGCCCCTTTGATAATGCTCCAGCAGTTGCCGCCCCAACGCCGCATCGTCCCGCTCCAGTACCGTGACCGGCACCAAGGCTTTTGGCGTGCCGCTGGCCTTGGCCTTTTTTCCCGGGATTGCCGGCGCAGCGCGCACGATATGTTCGGCGGCGTCGATGATGTGCTGATGGCTGCGGTAGTTCTCGCCGAGCATGACGCGGGTAGTGCTCGGCGCCGGGAATTGCTGGTTGAATTCCATGAAGTACTTGGGCGAACTGCCGCGCCAGCCGTAGATCGACTGCCAGTCATCACCCACGCACAGCAAGGACGAACGTTGCGCGCCACGGCCCACATGCATCGCCGGCCCACGACTGCGGATTTCCCGCAGGCTGGCGCGTATCCACGAGACGATCTGGGGCGATACGTCCTGGAATTCGTCGATCATCAGGTGCGACATCGGCCGCAGCAGCGGATCGCTGAGGAGCTTGAGGTTTTCCGGGGTGTTCTCGCCGAACAGCGAGAACATGCGGTTATAGGTCATGATCGGCGGCGACTGATCCAGCAGGTGATCTTCCAGGGCTTTCCAGAAGATGCTCAGGGCCTCGAAGAAGAAGCGGTCCGGGTCGTCCTTGGCGAAGCTCATCTGGCCGACGGCAGTCGGCACGTCCAACCCCAGGTTCTCGATAAAGCCGGCGGCCATCACGAAACTGTCCAGCAGCGGCGCCGACACCAGCTCGCCCTTGACCTTGTAATCAAAACCGGGACCCGCGCTGGCATCCCCGGCGAGGCTGCTTAACAGACGCTTTGATGCGTCATAGCTATCAAGCCATATCAATGGCTTACGACAGAAAGCTTGAAACAAGGTGCGCTTTACCGCCCACTCTGCACGGACCGACAGCTTCGAATTCGGCCGGCTGATCTGGGCATTTTCCCTGGGATCAAAGCCCAGCATTACCCACGCATCCAGCGCCGGGATATAGCCGTGGCAATGGAACTGCGCGCCATTGATTTCGAAGCGCTGGCGACTGGGCTCAATCCCCTTGATCGGCCAGGCGCCGGCACGAAACCACAGGTCCTCGATCACATCGCAGAGTTCTTCATCGCGCTTGGCCGCCAGTTCGGTCACGGCTATGCGCTTTTGTACATCCGGATGATCGCGCTCCAGTTCGCGCAGTTGCAGGCCCTGGCGTGCCAGTGGCGCAATCAGTTCACGAAACCGTGCATGTCGCCCCTGCAACTGGTGGTAGCACGCATTCATCTGCTGGCGCTGGGCGTCGCTGATGCGCAGGTCGAACGGGTTGCTGTCAGCGTCTTCGAAACCGGCACTGAGGTTTTCAAACGCCTGCAGGCGTTCAAAACCCGGCAGGCTGCGGACCATCGGCAGGATGCGCGAGTGAAAGGTCCGTACCACCGCCTGGGCTTCTTTCATATCAATGGGTTGGCCCCACAGGGTGAGAATGTCCATGAGCTTGTTGATGAAGTCTTTGCGCGACTCGCGGGTGAAGGTCACCACGGTCATCGAGCTCAATTCGAAGCCCAGGTAATGGGTGAGCAGCAAAATACGCAGCACCAGCGAGGTGGATTTACCCGCGCCGGCACCGGCGATCACCGAGGTTGACGGCGTATCGCTGAAGATCATCTTCCATTGCGCCGCGCTCGGCTGGGCATGGGCCGGCAGCAACCGGGCCACATCAGCCTTGATGCGTTTCTTCACGTCGGCGGTCAAGGGTAGCCGCCAATCGTCGAACAGGCTGTCATCGACGCCGGGCGCGCTGTGCTCATCGGGACGGAAGTCGCGGATCAACAGGACTTGTCGGCCTTCCTCGATGCCATCGGCCTTGCCCTCGCGATAGCCATACTCCACGCCGGCCTCGTGACCACTGCGAAAACCATCGGCCTGCCCGTGCAACCAGGAAAACCGATGCTGTGCGCGCAAACGCGTCAGGCCATGGCCAAACAGGCGTGCGGCGAGGCGTTTGAGTAGGGGCATTTCCGCCAGTGGGCGCAGTTCGGGGGGCAGATCAGGCTTGTGTTGCGGCACGCGGACTCCTGCGATGAGCTGGGTTTTGACAAGGGCACCATGGTCGCCGGAATCGGCGCTCAGTTCCAGCCAATTGCTTTACCGTCATGCAGTTAGGCGATGAAGTGAAAGTCAAAACGCCAGCAATCAATCTAATTCACCGATAGGAATCAGGCATTTTTTACGCTTTTTATCGATCATGGGCTCACGGATCATGGGCGCCATCAACAGGAGACGATCATGCTTGAACTTCGACCTTTCAACACCCTGGGCGGCGCCCACCACGGCTGGCTTGACGCCCATCACCACTTTTCATTTGCCGAATACCACGACCCAAAGCGCATGCACTGGGGCAACCTGCGGGTCTGGAACGACGACATCATTGCCCCCGGCACCGGCTTCCCGCAGCACGCCCATCGCGACATGGAAATCATTACCTATGTCCGTGAAGGCGCGATCAGCCACGCCGACAACCTGGGCAACAAGGGCCGCACCGAGGCCGGTGACGTGCAGGTAATGAGCGCAGGCACGGGGATCGCCCACAGCGAGTACAACCTGGAAGCGACGCCGACCAAGATCTTCCAGATCTGGATCATCCCGAACGAGGCCGGCCTGCCACCCTCCTGGGGCGCCAAGCCGTTTCCGAAAGGTGATCGCGAAGGGTTTGTGACCCTGGCCAGTGGCAAGGCCGGTGACAGCGAGAGCCTGCGCATCCGCGCGGATGCCCGCCTGGTAGCGGCGAACCTGAAAGCCGGGGAAAGCGCGGAATACCGCTTGGACAGCGGCCGTCGAGCTTACCTGGTGCCGGCGACCGGCGTGATTGAGGTCAACGGCTTGCGTGCGCACGCTCGAGACGGTGTAGCGGTTGAGAATGAGCAGGTGTTGCGGGTGACGGCGGTTGAAGACAGCGAGATCGTGTTGGTCGACCTGGCCTGATCAACCCTGTGGGAGGAAGGCAATCCTCCTCCCACAGGGGTTTTGCGTTTTTACTGGGAGATGGCGCCGTCTACCAGTACCTGCGCCTCTTGCACCAGCTGCTTGAGGTGATCTTCACCAATAAAGCTCTCAGCGTAGATCTTGTAGATGTCCTCGGTGCCCGATGGTCGTGCGGCAAACCAGCCGTTTTCGGTCATCACTTTCAGGCCGCCAATCGCCTGGTCGTTGCCCGGCGCGTGGCTGAGGATCTGCTGGATGCTTTCCCCGGCCAGTTGCGTGGAGGTCACCTGCTCTGGCGACAGCTTGCCCAGCAAGGCTTTTTGCGCCGGGGTGGCCTTGGCGTCGACACGAATGGCGAACGGCTCGCCCAAGGCATCGGTGAGGCCACGGTAGATCTGGCTCGGGTCCTGGCCTTTGCGCGAGGTCATTTCCGCCGCCAGCAAGGCCGGGATCAGGCCGTCCTTGTCGGTGCTCCACACCGTGCCATCCTTGCGCAGGAACGACGCCCCGGCGCTTTCTTCGCCGCCAAAGCCCAATGAACCCTCGAACAGGCCATCGGCAAACCACTTGAAGCCTACCGGCACTTCATACAGGCGACGACCGATGCGTGCGGCCACGCGATCGATCAGACCGCTGCTGACCACGGTCTTGCCCACGGCCGCATCGGCGCGCCAGTCGGGACGGTTCTGGAACAGGTAGTCGATGGACACCGCCAGGTAGTTGTTCGGCGCCAACAGGCCGCCGGATGGGGTCACGATGCCATGGCGGTCATGGTCCGGGTCGCAGGCGAACGCTACGTCAAAACGCTCCTTGAGACCGATCAGGCCTTGCATGGCGTAGCTGGAGGACGGGTCCATGCGGATCTGGCCGTCCCAGTCGACGCTCATGAAGCGGAACGTGGCGTCGACTTCAGTGTTCACCACCTCCAGGTTCAGTCGATAGTGCTCGGCAATCGCCGACCAGTAGCGCACCCCTGCTCCGCCCAGCGGGTCCACGCCCAGGCGAAGGCCGGCACTGCGGATGGCGTCCATGTCGATCACGTTGATCAGGTCGGCCACGTAGCTGTTGAGGTAGTGATGGCGATGGGTGGTGTCGGCCTTGAGCGCCTGCGCATGGGTGATGCGCTTGACCCCGGCCAGTTTATTGGCCAGCAGCTCGTTGGCCTTGGCTTCGATCCACTTGGTGACGTGGGTATCGGCCGGGCCGCCATTGGGCGGGTTGTACTTGTAGCCACCACTTTGCGGCGGGTTGTGGGACGGCGTGATAACGATGCCGTCGGCCAGGCCGCTGGTACGGCCACGGTTGTAGCAGATGATGGCGTGGGAAATTGCCGGGGTTGGCGTGTATTCATCGCCTTCGGCCAGCATCACGTGCACGCCATTGGCGGCCAGCACTTCGAGTGCGCTGGCACCGGCCGGGGTCGACAGCGCGTGGGTGTCCAGGCCGACGAACAGCGGGCCGTCGATGCCCTGGGCTTCGCGATACAGGCAGATGGCCTGGCTGATGGCAAGCACGTGCCATTCGTTGAAGCTCAGTTCGAACGAGCTGCCACGGTGCCCGGAGGTACCAAAGGCTACGCGCTGAGTGGAGATCGCTGCATCAGGCTGGCCGGTGTAATAGGCCGTGACCAGTCGCGGGATATCCACCAGCAACTGGGCCGGCGCCGGTTTTCCCGCAAAAGGACTGATTGTCATGCATAAACCTCGGATAGAAGGATTCGGAAAAAATGGCAGTTTACTGAGAGTTGGACTGCTGCGCGACGGTATCGATCCTACATCGTTAAGAGAAATTTCACCCAGTCTGCGCCTGGCGCAACGCGTCGCTCAATGCTTCCAGGGCAATGTCCAGATTGGGTTGCCCGTGAAACGTGTGACTCACGCGCAGGTGCTGCTGGTGCAAGCCACTGACACTGAACAGCTCCCCGGGGGCAATCACCACTTGCCGTGCCAGCAGGCGCTGAAATGCCTGGCGCATGTCCACGGCACGGGTGGAGGCCAGCCAGAACGCGGCACCGGCGGCCGGCATCCGATAAGTCACCTGGTCGCCCAAGTGCTGTTCCAGGCGCTGGCTCATGTGCGCCGCCTGCTCGCTCAAGCGTTGGCGCAGCGTGCGCAGGTGCTGGTCAATCCGCCTGCTTTGGTACAAACGGGCAATCGCGCGCTGACGGATCGACGATAAACGGAATGAGCGCAGCAGGAACTGACGCTGCAACTCATTGCTCATGCGCCGGCACAGCAGGTAGCCGTAGGGGGCTTCCGAGCCGAGCGCTTTCTCGAACGAAGAAAACACGATCAGCCGCTCAGGGTTCACCCGTTCACGCAATGCGGTGTGGGGGGCTTCAAAACCCAGCTCGCCAAAGGTGTCGTTTTCAAGCAACCAGCAACCGGACTGCTCCAGCAGGTGTGCCACGTCGAGACGCTCGTCGATTGACATGGCCACCCCGCTGGGCAGGCTGACGGAAGACGAGAGCAACACCAGATGCACCGGCTCATCACGCAACAGCTTCCCCAGCACAGTTCGATCCAGACGACCCTCCGGCGTCCAGGGCAACTCGATGATGCGCACCCCGGCGTCCTGCAACAGGCGCAGGATCAGCCAGTCGCAGGGCGACTCGACAATCACGGTGGTGCCCCGCAGGCCCAGCACTTCGATCAGGATATCCAGCACGCCGCGCAGGTCGGCGCCGATGTACACGTCGTCGGCATGCCAGCAGCGCATGGGCGACGAGGTATAGCGCGCGGCCAGGGCTGCGCGTAATTCCCATACACCGCAGGGCTGGGACCAGGGCTGCAAATGCGACGGGTACTGGCGCACCAGTTCCCGCTCGAGCCGCAGCAGTGTTTCATCCAGGGAGCCCAGCAATGCCGGCTCGTCACCACTGAGTACCAGCATGCCGGGGCGCCGGGCCGCCGCGTAGAGGCGATCAAGCAGATCCCCGCCGGCCCAGGCCAGCGGGTTTGCCGACATCGGCCAGGCGTAATAGCCGGATTTGGCCACCGAATACACCCTGCCCTCCTTCTCCAGCAGCGCATAGGCGTACTGGATCGTTGAAATGGACACGTTCAGGCGTCCGGCCAACTGCCGTAACGACGGCAGTTTTACCCGGGTGTCGGTACTGACCTCGTTGATCAGGCTGATCATGTAGCGATAGACCGCCTGATACGCGAAATCCGCCTGACGCTCGCCGCGCAGGGTCATCGCCCGAACAATGGCACGGCCTGCGCGGCGCCCTGGGCCGCAGCGGCGCGACACATGCCGTTTTCTCTGGCCAGCGGCCGTTTGCGGTACAGGTGCTGCAACAAGGGCATCGGCAAACCGCTGGTGTCCGTTACCCACTGCTGCAGCATTTCGGCGGAACCGTTGCCCTGGAGGACTTTGTGCAACTCAGGCAACGCCACCAGCATGCCCGGGTGACATTGGCGCAAATAACCTTCCAGTCGCTCTCCGTGATGAACAAAGGGTGAAAACAGCAGGCAGGTCAGCTGGGTCTCATCCAAGCCGAAGAACTCCTGGGCGTAGGTACTCCAGAGCATGCGCCCTTCGCGGGTCCCGGCCTGAATGAGCAAGTCGTCGGGCATGCGCAAATGGCGCATGTACGCGGCGGCCTGCTGCACAAAGCCTTCGACGCCGTCCTCATAATCCAGCGCACGCAGGGATTCGGCCTGCAACCCACGTAGGTGAGCCATCAGCAACGGATTGGAATAGGCCGGATGGCTGAAGTGAAAGCCCAGTGGATCGGGAGCGTAGGCCATGAACTCGGCCAGCAGGGAGGTCGACGCGATGTCGACATCCTCCAGCAGGTCGGCGATGCCGATGTAGGCCAAGTGACGATGCCCCGCCGTGCTGGGGTTATCGCTGGCCACGTAATGCTCACCGAACACATCCTGGTAATAAGCGGTGCTCCACTCGTCCATGTGGGCGAACAACGCGTTGAGCGACAGCGGATGGCCCTTGGGAACTCGGACGCCTGCGCCCTGGGCGGTTTTCTTGAGCCAGGCAAGAAACTGACTTTGCCTGCGCGGGGAGTCACCACTGACCAGCGCGTGGACGCCGCCATTGCACGTGGTGACACGCTGGTAAAAATCACCGACGGCCAGGTAAGTGTCGTTGCACAGGGTGGCGCGGCAGTCCCCGGCACTCACATGGCCCATCATCAACATATTGCGCTGGCTGATCTTTCGCCCGATCGCTGAGGCCGGACGCTGGTGATTGAAGGGTTGTACCTCCTGGTTTTCCACCATCAACAACTCGACACGCGGGTCGTCGTGGAGAAACAGCCGGCCGTAGCCGCGATTCAGGGTATCGAGCTGCCCCTCGGTCATGCCCGCGTGCCGTAACGTCGCGACCCTCAGTTGAAAGGTACGTGGCGCACGACCGGCAATGGTCAGTTGAGCAGCTCGCAGCAGCGCCAGGGTATAGCTGCTGACTTCACCGCCACCATGGGCCACCAGTACCTTGAAGTCCCCCACCTGTTCCATCCCGCCTGCCGCGACAATGATTCGCTGGACCAGTAACTGGAGAGCGGTACGTCCCGCGCGACTGAAGTGCCCGATCAGACGTTGCAGAACTTGCTGGTAAACATGATTCATAGCCTGTTCGTGAATAGTGCTCATAGTTCTACTACCCGAGTTGAAATATCAGTTTCAAGCAACTGCTGACAGTGTTTGCTTGACCTATTTTGCGTGTAGGAAAATCGCGCCTCGCATTGTGCGCCGATGATTAAACACTAGCACCACGCAACAAAACGACAGGGATTGCCGGGAAGCATCTTTTACCCGCACACTCGCATAACCTAATGAAAGTACTGGTAAAAATTTCTAAAAGGTTAGCCTTAGGAGTCTTCCGACAAGGTCCTACGCGTTTTTAACCAGCCTTTTAAAGAAGTGTCCGACAATAGGCTCAAACAACTTTTCCATTTGCATGGCCGGTACGCTTTATGAAAGTACCTGTCTTGCTGAGTACACCTGTGGGCCGCGTCGATAGTTCGAGCAACTATCAGCAGCCGAGTCATGGATTCAATCATTGCTCAGTCCTTGAGATGAAAGTGAAGGCGCAATTATCAGTGTTGGAATAATGATTAATAGATACAGAAGCGGGCCGAAAACCAGTTCAGATGAACAACCGATGTCGCGTAAAAGGCGCACATGCAACGACGCCGCACTGGGATTCAGGGCGGCGTCAGGGAGAGAGGGCCGGATTTGTGGGCTAAAGTGCCAGGTCGGCAGCTTCTGGGGCGGGCGGGTTAAGCCCTGTCAAATGGCGCATTTGCCCCATTCACTCAGGCGTCGGAGCGCTCATTTACGAATACTCCTACAGCTCAAACAGCCGCAACCTGCAACGCAACCCGCTCGCGGCACGGGCATTCATCCATGTAACGGTGGGCTTCGACAAACTGATTGAACGGAAACACCGTGGTTTTCAGGGGCACGAGCACACGATCGGCGGTCAGTTGGTTGATGTCACGCAACGCACGCTGCAACGCCACCTGATCCTGGATGATGCCCAGCTCCGGCTTGCCGGTGAAGTTGCCGATACAGTGCACGAAGAACTGAATGTTCTTCTGGAACGCCGCGCACGCCGGGAACGGTGTCTGGTTACCACCCTGCAAGCCATACAGCACCAGGCTGCCACGGGGCGCCAGCACATCACCGAGCAGCGACATCTGCGGGCCCCCCAAGCCATCGAACACCACATCGACACCGCGGTTGTCGGTGAACTTGTTGATTTGCATCAGCAGGTCCTGTTCCTCGGTGACAATGACTTTTTCTGCGCCAAGAGAAAGCAGGTACTCGCGCTCAGCGCTGTCCTTGGTGGCGGCAATCACCCGCACACCCAGGGCCTTGCCCAGTTGCACAAACGAAGGGCCGGCGCAATGGCTGGCGTCGGTCACCAGGGCAAACTGCCCGGGCTTGACCCGTGCCAGGTCCACATACGCAAAGTAGGCAATCAGCAGCGGCGTGTAGTGCACGCTGGCTTCGATGGGGCTCAGGACGTCCGGATAGCGGGTCAGGGCCGAACGGGGCAGGACGATCTGTTCGCCATACACCGGGTAATCATTGGGGCTCTCGGCCGGAAAACTGGCCACTTTATCGCCCACTGCCAAGTCATCCACGCCCTCGCCCAAGGCAACGACCACCCCGGCCATCTCATGGCCAAGGCCGGATGGAAGACGTGCGTGGGAAGACGCCAGGTTCTGGCGCCACAAAATGTCATACCAGCTGATGCCAATCGCCTCGACACGGACCTGCACTTCGCCCGGTGCGGGCTGCGCGGCTGCATGCTCTTCGCACTTGAGCACCTCGGCCGGACCAAACTTGTGAAAACGGATCGTGCGGGACATCGCAAACCTCGTCAAAGTAACCTCTATTGCCATGAACTCTATCTGGGCTTTCCGGCTAAGGCCACCGGTCGCCGTTAATAGTCGACATGTCTGTCATTGATTCCGCATCTGAGGAATAGACCTCAAGTATCGTAGGAAAACTCAATTAGCCGGTGCAGAGTACCAGCCTTTCCCCGTAAGATTCATACCGGTCACGCGTCTGAATGGACCTTCAGGGCTCTTATATCGCCGTTCTCGTCAAATAAAGCTGACTCTTCCAGGACACAAGATGAACCGTAACGACCTGCGTCGTGTCGACCTTAACCTCTTGATCGTATTCGAAACCTTGATGCATGAGCGCAGTGTGACCCGCGCCGCCGAGAAATTGTTCCTCGGCCAACCAGCCATCAGCGCCGCGTTGTCGCGCCTGCGTGGGCTGTTCGACGACCCCCTGTTCGTGCGCACCGGCCGCAGCATGGAACCCTCGGCCCGGGCCGTGGAAATCTTCGCCCTGCTCTCCCCGGCCCTGGACTCGATTTCCACCGCCGTCAGCCGCGCCGCCGAGTTCGACCCGGCCACCAGCACCGCGGTGTTCCGCATCGGCCTGTCCGACGACGTCGAATTCGCCCTGCTGCCCCAACTGCTAAAACGCCTGCGCGCGGAAGCGCCCGGCATCGTATTGGTAGTGCGCCGCGTCAACTACATCCTGATGCCCGGCCTGCTCGCCTCCGGCGAAATTTCCATCGGCGTCAGCTACACCGCCGACCTGCCGGCCAACGCCAAGCGCAAAGTACTGCGCCGCAGCCTGCCGAAGCTGCTGCGCGCCGACAGCGTCCCGGGCTCCCTGAGCCTGGACGACTTCTGCGCTCGTCCCCACGCCCTGGTGTCGTTCGCCGGCGACTTGAGCGGGTTCATCGATGAAGAACTGGAGAAACTCGACCGCAAGCGCCATGTGGTGCTGGCGGTGCCGCAGTTCAACGGGCTGGGGACATTGCTGGCAGGCACGGACATTGTCGCCATTGTGCCGGACTATGCCGCCGAGGCACTGACCGCCGCAGGGGGGGTGCGCGCGGAAGAACCGCCGTTGCCGGTGCGTTCGTTCGAGCTGCATATGGCTTGGCGTGGGTCGCAGGACAATGATCCGGGGGAGCGGTGGTTGCGGTCGCGGATACAGATGTTTTTTGGCGACCCTGAGAG
>Ga0207713_1002615_pt1 | contig 12962 bp, 17 predicted proteins | sample KBSS64metaG_FD_184404 | JGI IMG/M metagenome (GOLD analysis project Ga0207713, IMG submission 184404) | Switchgrass rhizosphere microbial communities from Kellogg Biological Station, Michigan, USA - KBS S6-4 metaG (SPAdes) (version 2) | ecosystem: Host-associated > Plants > Roots > Rhizosphere >...
CGAGGCCCTGAAGGATCGAGTCTTGGCAATCGAGGCGCCTGTTGACGAAGCAATCAAGGCCGAAGAAAAACGCGTAGCTGACGCCAAGGCCGAGCGCGAGCGTGTCGAGGCTGAACGTGTCGAAGCCATCCGGGCGAAGATTACCCGCTTCAGCTCTGTCGCCGCTGCATATGCAAGCCGTAGCGCCGCCGATATCGCCGACATCCTGCAAGGCGTCAAGGTGTCGGTGATCCTGCCCGAAGAGTATGCCGAGTTCGAAGCTGAAGGCACCATCGCTCGCGACAACGCTATTGAGCAACTGGAAACGCTGCACAAGTCGGCCGTTGAACGAGAAGAGGCTGCCGCCAAGCTGCTGGCCCAGCAGAAAGAACTCGACGAGCTGCGCGAAAAGCAACGCATCGCCGACGCGGAAGCTGAGGAACTGCGCAAGCAGCGAGCCGAAGAAGACCGCCTGCGTTTGAAGAAGCAGCAGGACGAGCTGGACCAGCAACGCCGCGACATGGAAGCACAGCAACGCCAACAGCGTGAGCAGCAGGAAGAACAACAGCGCCAGCAGCGCGAGCGCGACGCACAGTATCAGCGTGACCAGGAAGAACTGGCCCGTCTGCGCGCCCAGGCCGCCGCGCCAGTTCCAGTCACCCCGGTGGCTGCGCCAGTGGTCGCAGAGAAGGTCGAAGTCGTGCCCATCGGCGCACATGCAGCCGCTGCTCAATCCGACGACGTGACTACGACCGCCCCATCGGTTGACGACATTGTCGAAGTTGTAGCCCTGGGTTTCGACGTGGACCTCGACACTGCTCGCGCCTGGCTTCAAGCCATCCGCTTCTAACCATCCTTTCCATCTAACGGCCGACCCGCTCCTTGTCGGCCACGGAGAGCGCAATGAACGAATCAGATACTCAAGCACCAACCGGCCTCGCCACTTACAGCGATCCATCGCACAACGCGGCAGCGCTCATTCTTGATCCAGGCACGATGAGGTCGATGACTGATCTTGCGACCATGATGGCTGATGGGAAAACGACGGTTCCTGAACACCTGCGGGGCAACAAGGCCGACTGTATGGCGATCGTCTTGCAGGCCATGCAGTGGCAAATGAACCCATTCGCGGTGGCTCAGAAAACGTTCATCGTGAAAGGTGGCGCGCTGAGCTATGAAGCCCAGCTGGTCAACGCCGTAATCACATCCAAAGCTCCAACCATCGACCGCCTGCACTATGACTGGTTTGGTCCTTGGGAAAAGATAGTTGGCAAATTCCTCGTTAAGAAAAACGCTGAAAACAAGGAGTACCGTGTTCCTGGCTGGGGCTTGCTCGACGAAGTGGGCTTGGGCGTCAGGGTGTGGGCAACCTTCCGCGGAGAGAATGAGCCGCGAGTGCTTGAGACACTCATGGCGCAAGCTCGTACTCGTAACTCCACACTTTGGGCTGACGACCCAAAGCAGCAAATCGCCTATCTCGCTACAAAGAAGTGGGCTCGCCTGTTTTGCCCAGACGTGATCCTGGGTGTTTACACGCCTGACGAGTTCGAAGGCTCCTACGGAAACGAGATCGATATCACTCCTGCCGCGCAGGCTAACAACACTGCCGCCGCCTCCAGCGTATCGTTCGGCCCGAAATCCCCATCGCCGGAGATCGACGGGGTATTCGCAGACCTCTTGGTCGTCGCGAAACAGCAGGACATCGAAGCCTATGCAACAGCCTGGGCAGGCCTCAAGCCTAAACAGCGTGCAGCTATCGGCCTTGAATGCCACGAAGCGCTGAAGAACATGGCGGCAACCGTTGATGGCGACTTCACCGACATAACTGGCACCCACGACGACCTGTCTCAGGCCGAGGAAGCGGCGTAGTGAGAACGGAACTTCAAGGCACTGAGAAGTGGAATGCAGACCGATCTGGGCGAGTAACCGCCAGCCGGTTTAAAGACGTGGTGGCATGGGGTAAGCCCGACAAAAATGGCAAGCGCGAGCCGATGCAAGCGCGTACCTCCTACATGCGCGAACTGTGCTTCGAGCGACTGGCAAAGAAGTCCAAGCACAACGTCAGCAGCGCTTCCATGAAGTGGGGTCACACCGAAGAACAGAAGGCTCAGGACGCCTACGAGATGTTGACCGGCAACATCGTCGTACCGTCCGCGTTCATTGTCCACCCGAAGTACGACTGGCTCGGCTGCTCTCCAGACGGCCTGATCAACGATGACGGGGGCACCGAGTCGAAGTGCCCCTTCAATGAGGCGATTCACGTCAGGACATGGCTCGAAGGCATGCCCGAGGAACACATGCCGCAGGTCCAAGGCTGCATGTTCGTTACGGGCCGGAAATGGTGGGACTTTCTGTCGTTCGATTCTCGCCAAGATGAAGAGTGCCAGCTCTACATCGAGACGATTCACCGCGACGAAGACTACATCGCCAACCTGCACAAAGAGCTGGTCCAGTTCAACCTGGAACTGAATCGCATGGTTGATGAAGTCGCGGACAAAGCCAGGGCGCAAGCCCATCGTTTAGGAGCCTGATCATGATCAGCAACCACCTCAACTTGGTCGAGCAGCAGCGGCAGAACGCTGAATCAATCTCCAGCCGGACAGCCGAGTTTCTGGCCGCCGGCGGGCAAATCGCCCAACTGAAAAGCCCGCCGCGCAACCCGCTGCCGCCTCCCCGCTCGCAGAAAATTGACCCCGGCACGGTCCTCAAGAGAAAGCCCAAGGCGTTGACCGCCGCTGATCGAAAGGCCCTCCGATTAATGGCGGACTCAATATGAGCAAGCGCAAACCCAACAACATGCGCGCCCGAGTCGAGCGATCGTGCCGGGCACTGCTCAACACCAACCACGTCGCAGTGGTGAACATCGATCCCAGCGGCCACCAGGGCATGATCAATTACAAGTCGCTGAAGAACATCGCTCCCGGGAAGATTGGCCAGGCCGTGTGCGGCATCCCCCACCGCTGGACGATCTACCTCAGCGCTCTCTGTATTGATGCTCGCGGCGACCGCTATAGCAAGTCGGTTGAGGTGGCGCCGGACGGCGTCTATCTCTCAGACCACCTGGAAGACGTGATCGAGCATTGCTACAAGAAGCTGCGTGACTCCGCCAATCAAAGCCAGATGGTGGCTTCTGGTTGGATCGCAATTCCGGAGTCCATATCGCTCGACGAGGCTCACGCTGCGCGGATTTTTGAAGCGGTCGGAGCCTGGAACCAGGTCAAGGTAGCAGCGTGAGACGGTTCCGCGTTCAGCAACGAAAACGACAAACCTGGCTGGCGATGCCGGCCAGCGGCATAGAAGAGGTTGGCCATGGCCAAGAGCAATGCGGAACGCTCAGCGAAAGCCGCGGCGAAGAAGAAGGAGCGCGGCGAAGAAGAGATACGGCTGCACTGCCTGCCCGGCACTCGCCAAGCCCTTGCTGAGCTGATGGCCTGGAGCGGAATCGAGGAACAGGGCGAGGCCATCACCCTGATGATTCATCACCTTCATGCAATGGGGCCTCAAAAGTGCCTGCCGATGCTGGATCCGCCGCGACACGTTATTGAGGTATCACAAAACGTGTCGCTGGCTTTTCACCGCAAGAGCCTGATGATGATTCAGAAGGATCCTGGAGATGAAGTGATTTCCCCGGCGACTATCTCCGCTTAGGGGGAGGCGCCGCTGGTGCTGGAGGCCTAACGACTGTTGGGTTTGCCGGATTTGCGTTATTCGTTTGCGGGGCCCTACTAGGGCGTACGACTCCAGCAGGTGGTGGAGTTGGGGCTTTACTCGTCATTTGTCTTTCCACGTTTTTGGAGTGAATTCAACCCACTCAACCTTCGTCACGTCTATCACGAAAAGCTCAGCGAGCATTGGGATTTCAGTGCCGTCATCGTTAAGCCATGCGGGCTCATGAAGTACGAACTGCCCTTGGGTTGGCTCAGTAGGCCATTCCAATGGCCAACCGTAAATACGCCGCTCATCGACAAGGTTTAGAACCACAAAACGCTTGTGCTTTGTAAAAGCACTGTACCACTCGGTCGGATAAGAGGTTTTCGAACTGAAGCCAATCTTGCGAAGGAGCGAATGCAGAGAGTCGTTATAAGCCAGGCAGCACGAAAGAAGTCCGACGAGCACGGCCACGATAAATGACCATATGGAGATCGCTTTGCTGTCCCAATAGCCAAATTCAACCCCGTATTTTTCACCGATCCAGAGGAACAGTTCGCCAAGCCCTACGACCACACCGTGAATTATAAAAGTGAATACCAGCGCTTGGACGATTTGTCCGAATGTGTCCGGTCGCTTGAAGGCTGTAAGTGAGTAGAAAATCCAAGCCGTCAGGAATCCAGGAATCAAATACTGCAGTAGCGGTATTACTTCTTTGACCAAATCATCCATCGTTATCCGCTCCTTGTGCAGCCACGCATCAAACATCATCCCATCCCAAAATGCCACTGTCGCATCCGGTCACGGAGGGCGGCGCCTACCTGAGGTAATCGCAATGCCCGTTCTCCATAGCGTGATTCATAAGATCGACAAGAAGCCCGACGGCAGCCCGGCTGTACTATTCCTCGGCGGTGCCGAGCAGGTCGAAAGTCAGGCTCGGGACGATCTAATGAGCCAGCTCAACGAAAGCTACAACGCCACCGCCGGCAAGGGCTGGGGTTTCTTCCACGCTGAATCTGGTGCGCACCCGCTCAGCGGCTGGCTCGGCAAGTACCTGGCAGGCGGCTCCGATTTCCTCGACTTCAGCGTCACCGCCGTCGAGCACCTGACCAAGTTGATGGAAGAGTCGAACCTGACCACCGGCGGGCACGCCCTCTTCTGCCATTACCAGCAAGGCCTGACCCAATACCTGGCCATCGCCCTGGTGCAGGAAACGGAAGCGGTGACCATGACCGAAGAGCTGCACCTGATGACGGTCAAGCGCCTGGACCTAGACCATATCCGCCTGGCCGCGCGCATCAACCTCAGCGAGTGGAAAAACAACCCACAGTCGCGTCAGTACATCTCGTACCTGAAGGGTAAGCAGGGCCGCAGACTCAACGAGTACTTCCGCGACTTCATCGGTTGCCAGGAAGGGATCGACGGCCCGAGCGAAACCCGCACCCTGCTCAAGGCGTTCAGCGACTTCGTTGAAAGCGAAGACCTCGGCGAGGAATCAGCTCGCGAGAAGACCAACGCCTTGGTCAGCTATGCGATGGCCCAGGCCAAGCTCGGCGAGCCGCTTACCCTCGACGAGTTGTCCGAAGCGCTCGACGACGACCAGCCAAAGGCGTTTGCCGACTTCATCCGCGACAAGGATTACGGCCTGTCGGCTTCGCTCCCGCCGGACAAAAAGACCCTGAACAAATTTCGGCGCTTCACCGGCCGGATCGATGGCTTGTCGATCAGCTTCGAGCAGCACCTTTTGGGATCAAAAGTCGAGTTTGACGAAGTCGGTGGCACGCTGACGCTGCGGGGACTGCCCCGACAGCTCGTAGATCAACTCAAGGGTAGTGGCTTAATGCATGGATACAAGTAAGCCCCAAACTGAATTGAGGCTTAGATTGCTTATTTTTTTTGCTGTGAATATACAAAAAGACGCCAAACAATTGGTTTCGCATCCGTATGTTGATGATGATTTTGGGGTGGCAAGACATGACCTTCTGCTATCGCAATTTCATCACCGCAGTTTTTGCACTTATAAATGCCATGCCATTCGGCTTTATTGCCAGGACTGAATTCCTTATCAAAGGCAACATCATTACTTTGCGTAACTCCAGCGTATTTATATAAAGCCATAGTTCCCTCTACTTATTTAAATTGCGACGTTTTTGTCACGAGCATCTGAGCACGAGGAGGCACTTAGCCACAATACTGGTTTTTTAGTCACGAAATGTAATCACATACCATTCATAATCGTATTGTCTGATTGGAAATCACTTATGACCCCTTCCCACCAGATACTGGTCGGCGACTGCATCGACATGATGCGGACTTTGCCAGATCGGTCGGTGCAGTGCTGCGTGACCAGTCCACCCTACTTCGGGTTGCGGGATTACGGCGTCGACGGCCAGATAGGCCTGGAGCAAACACCGGCCGAGTTCATCACCCGCCTGGTCGATGTATTCCGGGAAGTGCGTCGAGTACTCCGCGACGATGGCACAGCCTGGGTGAACATGGGCGACAGCTACGCAGCGCGCTCCACCGGCAACCTGTCGTTTCGCCGCGATAGAGCTTCCGTCTCGCCAGACCGCGTGCCGCTGACAGAAGGGATCAAGGTCAAGGACATGATGGGCATGCCCTGGCGACTGGCTTTTGCGCTCCAGGACGATGGCTGGTATCTGCGGCAAGACATCATCTGGCACAAACCGAACCCCATGCCGGAGAGCGTGCGCGACCGGTGCACCAAGTCCCACGAGTACATCTTCCTGTTGAGCAAATCGCAGAAGTACTACTTCGACCAGGGCGCAATCCTTGAACCCTGCTCCCCGAACACCCACAACCGATTGTCGCAGGATGTTCTCGCTCAGATCGGCAGTGAGCGTGCCAATGGTGGCGCCAAAACCAACGGCAACATGAAAGCAGTGGCCAGGAAGTCGAACGGCGTTGGGTGGGGGCATGGCACGGACGAAAAAGAGCGTTGCCGCGGCAGGATCAAGGACAACGAGTCGATGGACTCAGCGCTGGCAGTAATGCCCAGCGAACGGAACAAGCGGAGTGTTTGGACGGTGGCCACCCACAGCTTCAAGGGCGCCCACTTCGCAACCTTCCCGCCTGACCTGATCCGGCCTTGCGTTTTAGCAGGGGCACCGCGCGGCGGCATCGTGCTGGACCCGTTCGGCGGTGCCGGTACCACGGCGGTGGTCGCCATGCAGGAAGGCCGCAGGTCGATCCTGTGCGAACTCAACCCGGACTATGCAGCTATGGCCGAACGCAGGATCGCGGCGGCGTGGCTCGACGGAGCGGCGCAAATGGACGTGTTTCACGACTCTGCGCCGGCCGCCTGACCGCTTAAGCAGAAACTCCGTGTTTGGTGCAGAAATCATAAAGAGCTGTGCTCGCTTCCGCGGCTTCCTTCTGAAGTTGCTCAAAGACTTCCAGCGCATCTGGTTTTGAAAGATCAAGATTCCGACGTCGAAAATCATCCTTTTGTTTGATTTTCTCATCCATAAACACTCGGAGCCTCTTCCCGTTCCTAATTGCTTCTTCCTGCGTCAATGCCTGGCCTCCCATTCAAAATTTCCGAACACAAATACTCCACTTCAACGAATCACGCCAGCCGGCGAGTTGACGATCGCTATTCCTGCTTGTGGAGGATCGATGAAATAGCAGAGATCACGATATCCACGTGTTCTTTCTTCGACAACCCGACTCGTGGCCATTTGTGTTGAGGGTCAATGCTTACTAACTGACCAGTTTCGAGACGAAGCCGTTCCACAAGCGAGGTAATGGAAGCTGCTGACTGCCCAGCTTTCGCCGCAAAGTTTGCTACCTCGAATGCTAATTCCGCCAGATTGCCAGAAGCGATGTTGCGCGAGTAAAGGGTCGCTAGGCCTTTCGATCCTGACCTAAATCGAACTCCATTTCTGCTATCCAGTGGCTGAGCCGCTCCGAGCAACTCGGAAAGCTGTTCCTGTGCATCGCTGAATACACCCATTTACGAATCTCCCTTTCAAAAAATCACATCGCAATACAACGGCGAGGATACGTCTATGTCCGCACAACAGAAGAAACACCCCTTCGATTTCAAAACTCAATACGGACTCGGCTTAAGCACTCAGGATGATGAAATCGTAGTCGACTTCTTCTGTGGTGGTGGCGGTGCTGGTACCGGGCTTGAGATGGGTCTGGGCCGCGCGGTGAATATCGCGAAGAACCACAGCCCTCAAGCAATCAGCATGCACGCCGTCAATCACCCGGGTGCCGTGCACTACACCACCGACGTATTCGACGGCGATCCGGATACCGAGTGCGGCGGCAAGGCGGTGGGTTGGTTCCACATGTCACCGGATTGCACGCATCACAGCCAGGCCGCTGGTGGTCAGCCACGCAAGCGCGAAATTCGCAACCTGTCGTGGATCGGCCTAAAGTGGGCCGGCAAGAAGAAGCCTCGAGTCATCAGCCTGGAGAACGTGAAGCAGATCCTCCAGTGGGGGCCGCTAATTGCCAAGCGCTGCAAGTCCACCGGTCGCGTCGTCAAGTTAGGCGGCGGTGTTGCCGAGCCAGGTGAGGTTGTACCGGTCGGCCAGCAGTTCCTGGTGCCCGACCCGAAGCGTCGCGGTCAGACCTGGGCAACTTTCGTCGCCGAGCTGCAGCACCTGGGTTACGTCGTTGAATGGCGAGTCATCAAGGCCTGCGACTTCGGCGCACCGACCAGCCGCGAACGCCTGTTCATGATCGCCCGCTGCGATGATCAGCCGATCAATTGGCCTGAGCCGACCCACGCGAAGAATCCGGTCAAAGGTCAGCAGAAGTGGCGCACCGCCGCCGAGTGCATCGACTGGACGATCCCGAGCAAAAGCATTTTCGACCGACCGAAGCCACTGGCACCGGCCACCCTGCGGCGGATCGCCAAGGGTATGAAGAAGTTCGTCATCGATGCTGCTGACCCGTTTATCGTGCCGATCGCGAACTGGTCCGGTGAAAGCGTTCAGTCAGCACACGACCCGCTGCGCACCGTGACCTCTTGGCCGCGCGGTGGTTCGTTCGCCATGGCCAGCCCCATCATCGCGCCAGCCACGCACCAGGGCAGCGACCGGATCAACGATCCACACGCCCCGCTGCCGACAGTGACATGCGCCAACCGCGGCGAGCTGACGTTGATCAGTCCGGTGCTGGTCGGTGCCGGCGGACCTGAATACTCAGGCAAGCCGGTGGCCGTCGATCAGCCGGCCGGGACTCTGATGACCCAGAATCATCGCGCGATCGCAGCGGCGCACCTGGTGAAGTTCCGGTTTGCTGATGAGGGCAAGGCGCTCAACGAGCCGCTACCTACCATCACCAGCGGCGGCAATTATCAGCGCCCGGCAGGTGCCGCCCACGCGATGGGTGTATCGACGGTGTTCATGGCCCAGATGAATGGCGGTTTCAACACCACCGATGCCAAGAGCATTGAAGACCCGATAACCACGGTAACCAATACCGGCAGCCAGCAGCAGCTCGTGACCGCGAACCTGGTGCACCTGCGCGGCAATTGCGATGCACGGGATGTCGCTGATCCACTTCACACCATCAGCGCCGGCGGAACTCACCACGGGCTGGTCACCGCGTTCATGGAACGCCAGTTCGGCGCCAGCGTTGGCCAGGCTGTCGACGAGCCAGCGCCAACCATCACGGCGGGCGGCGGCGGTAAAAGCTCACTGGTTGAGTTTCAACTTTCGCCGGAGGTTGAAGCCGGTGCGCTGCGCGTCGCGGCATTCCTGATCAGCTATTACGGAACCGAGAACGTGAGCGGTGCCGTCGAGCCAGCGCCGACCATCACAACCAAAGACCGCTTGGGCTTGGTCACTGTGACGATCAAAGGCACGCCGTACGTAATTGTCGACATCTGCCTGCGCATGCTGCAACCGGCCGAGTTATACAAGGCTCAGGGCTTCCCCGCCGACTACATCATCAGCCATGGAGCCGACGGCAAGCCGTTCACCAAGACTCAGCAGGTACACATGTGCGGCAACAGCGTTAGCCCGCCGCCGATGGCTGCACTGGCCCGGTCCAATGATCCGTGGAGAATCACATCTATGAGCTCGCTGGCGGCTTAGTATCTTCCGGGAAATAGAATACGCCCGTGACGAAGCTTTGGTTTATTTCAGGCGTATTCCCATTTATAAAAAGATGCCGTACATCATCCACATCATCAGAAAACATTTTTATCCTGTCGTTACCCTCACCTTTAAAGTGTGTCCGATGGGGTGGAACTGTAATCGCGATTCTGTATTCGCTCTCAACCGAGTAAACATCTCTCTTATAAAAAAGAATGCTATCCAAGTCCGGAAACGCATCAGACATTATTGAAGGATAATAATTAACATCCCTGTGAACTACAGCCATCCCCTCAAACTTCTCCACCGCCACAGACAAAAACTGTAAAAGGTTTTCCAAATCAATCTCTAAGCACACATCAGCTTGGAACCGCTCAAACAGCACAGGATCATTAGACTTACTGCTTAAGCAAACACAATAGCATCTGTCGACAGGCATAGTTAGAGAGGGGCCGCCCACCATATCCATGGGATTTATCTGCCGATCATTCACATACAGCTTGAAAGATTCTTTCGACAACTCAAACACTTTCGTACGCTCATCATCCCTCATTAACTCATTCTCCATAATGGAGTAATGAATTATGTCGCTAAAACGCAACCCCGATTTACCGGAAATTAAATCCTTCAAAAACCTTTTCTTTCCATAAAGATACTTTTTCACTTCCGGTCCTTAGATTGAAATTGGAGGAACATCATGCCGTCTGGTCGATTACGCAGCAAACGAATTTATGTCAGCGGTCCCATGACCGGCCTGCCCAGCCTCAACTTCCCCGCCTTCGCTGCAATGACCGCCAGCCAGCGCGCCGACGGAGGTCATTAACTCGGATCTGAGTAATGTCAGGGGTTAGTAGGTTGTGCAATTTGTCTGTGAGCCGAAACTGTTGCAATAAGTGGTTTTAGGCGTGGAATTTTGAAGACTTTGAATGGTGTTTTGCATCGCCTGTTGTTCTGCTTGAGCGTTCGCAGCATTTATTTGCTGCTGTTGCCTCATTTCGGCGACACGCATAGCCAGCCCATTGCAAATTTTTATCATCTCTGGATTTTTTGAAGAATCCGAATCTGCCAGACCTTTATCCAAAATAGAGCTGACCCCTGTCATCGCTGAACGTAATCTTTCTGGGTAGTACCTGTAGGAATTCAATTGATAATTCATTTGGATTTTTCCGTACGCCACAACTTCCGGAGAGGTGTAGCCAAGAACTCCACATCGATCGATCGTCGCAAAAAATGCGCCGAACTGTTGATACTGATAATCCGAAAGCATTGGTGCCGGGGTTGTGGAACAGGCCTGCAACAAAAAGGCAGGAATCACCAAAAGCAAATGGTGCTTTTTCATATTCTGAACTTCTTCCTGAAATGAACGTTTAGCTACCTGATACGCCTCTTCCTGCGCCCAGGATGTTTTGGCTAGCAACGATACTAAATTGCCACACCAAAACCCAGCGGTAACCCCCTCCCCCCTCAAAAGTCAGCCGCTATAGCGGCAAAGGAACAGTCATGCCTAGAGATCAGCTCGCAGCACAACTGAACGGAATTCAGTACCCAGCGCACCGCGCCATCACCAAAGACCAGATCGCGGCCGCCAAAGCTGCCGGCCTCGTGATCGTTTTCGGCGCCAGCGATGACCTCATGGAATTCGAAGGTGCCATCCGTGATGAGTTCGGCTGCTACAACGGCGGCACTGCCTGGATAGATGCTAAAGGCCTGCTGGACAGATCGCAGATTGACGATGACGACGATGAAGCGATTGCTGATTTCGTAAAACGCAGAACGAGTGCCGAATCCATCCTGGCTATTTGGGATCAGGACGGGTTCAGCTGGATCTACGAAACAGACATCCCGCATGCCACGTTCGATGTCTTTGAAGGTGAGGACGGCTACTGCAAAGGGATTGTTTTCGCACTGTTCGACCTCAAACAGCAGGTGACGCCATGATCCTCCCCGCCCTCGCCTACATGGCCTGGCTCATCTACCCGGGGCCGCGTCGATGAAGGCCCGCATCGAGAAGAAGCTCAGCAGGCGCCTGGTAGAAATTGCCCCGTCGATATTCGTTGGCGTCTGGATCGACAAAGACGAGCCGAGCGAACTTGCGTACAAGCAGCGCACCCGCGTTAGCCACGTATGGAGTGTCGGTGGCGGTACCGACTACTGGGGTGAAGGACAGGACGCATATACCGCATGGGCAGACTGGAAGATGAATTGGCCCTGGCATGGCCCGTTCGAATCTTTCCCGGAAGGTCATGAGTTTGAATGCTATCCCGACACCGGAAGCTTCAGGCCGACAACCCTCAACCTTTTGAAACTGGCCGCTGACTGCGAGCTGGTCTCCAAAGCAACAGCCTAACCCCCTCTTCCACCTACCAGCCTGCCGGTGAACGGTCATCGACACCACTGCGTCTCACACGGTATCCCGTCGTCGTCTCCGTCCATTTCCATTCCCGGGCAATTCTGCAGAAAGTTTTTAGCCTCTGCGCATGAGGTCATCTGCGAACAGCGCTTGCGGCCATCACATTTGAATCGAGCCGCAACGGGCTTCTGCGCAGTCATCACTTGTGAGGTTACCTGTTGATTCGATAGCCTCGCCTCAGTCCATGACTGTACGTCAGGGGAAAACTTCCAAGCCAACAGACCAACAACAAGCACTAACCAAATCAGTTTCATTTGATTCATCCGTGATGAGAGATCGTTTGCATTCTCACGCCGCCTGCTTTCCAGCGTATCCCATTAATCCACATACAGCCTGCCGGTGAACGGCGGGCGAGGAATCGCTATGTCCGATTTTCAAACGGAATCCACGCCCACCGCTCGCAAGCAGCATAAATGCTGTGAGTGCTGCGGGCCGATTCATCCAGGTCAGCAGTATCAGCTCATCACCGGCTGCTGGGATGGTGACATGGCCAGTTTCAAAACATGTCCCGATTGCCTTGCTGCCCGCACTTGGGCCACCGCCCAGCCTGAATGGGGCGGCGATGGTGAACACCTCTACTACTTCGGTCAGTTGGAAGAAGACCTTTCGTACCTCGCGCCAGAGATTAATCCCGGCGACGGTCGACGCTTCAAAGCTTGCCGGCTGCAAGTGCACATCAGCAGGAAACGTCTTGCAGCAACAGAGACCCGCAAAGCGGCTTAACCCTCCCCACCTTCTGCCGCCACGCGCGGCATGGACAGCTCATGAGCATTCAATTTTTATCGCATGAAGAGGTTTGCGAACTGACCGGCGCGCGGACCAAAGCAGGACAGATCCTCAACCTCAAG
>Ga0207713_1002622_pt1 | contig 12934 bp, 17 predicted proteins | sample KBSS64metaG_FD_184404 | JGI IMG/M metagenome (GOLD analysis project Ga0207713, IMG submission 184404) | Switchgrass rhizosphere microbial communities from Kellogg Biological Station, Michigan, USA - KBS S6-4 metaG (SPAdes) (version 2) | ecosystem: Host-associated > Plants > Roots > Rhizosphere >...
AACTTGTTTTTTTAGTTACTATCGCACGCCTTGGTGAGGTGTCCGAGTGGCTTAAGGAGCACGCCTGGAAAGTGTGTATACGTTTGCGCGTATCGAGGGTTCGAATCCCTCTCTCACCGCCAGAATTGAAATTTAAAGAGGCTTAAACCTAATGGGTTTAGGCTTTTTTATTAGCCCAAAAATTAAAAACAGCTTCAAAAAGACCGATAACTTTCTCATCTTATTTAAGCCCCAGATTAAATTAAATATTTCAACTCAATGAAAAATCTCACTTCTTTAGCTAAGAAAGTAATTCACTCCCATAACAATTTAAATTTACCCTTTTCAATTTATTCAGCTTATAAAGAACAAAAAATTAGAAATGTTCCGATTACGAAACCGTTACTCATCGCTATTTTAAGTGGCATTAAAGAGTTAGGGAAAACTGAAAACATTGTATGTGGAACTGGCTCTTTTATATTTTTATCAAATAGCGCCAGCATTGATATGCGCAATATTCCAAATCAAGAAGAATATTTCGCGCTCCTCATCGAGTTCGACTTTGATGACTTTAAAGACCTTCCTAACCCTTCAGGAACTCCTAAAAAGTTTGTACAAGGCCAACTCAACTCCTTACTCGAAAATGCACTTTCTCAATTTATAGATTTTTCTCTCATTGCCCCGCCTTCTGTTTTTAAATTTAGAAGAAGAGAACTTTTAGAGCTTATTTATCATTCTGGTTATACCGATATCTCTAGCCTGAATATGACTACAAGCTTGAGTGAAAAAGTTCAGGCATTAATTTCTGATCATTTATCTACAGAACTCACAGCTGAATTTATTGCTTCCCAACTTTTCATGAGTTCATCGACTCTAAGAAGAAAGCTGAAAAGTGAGGGAAACAGTATTCAAGATATTCGTAATAGAGTAAGACTGGGGCATGGATTGCACTTAATTCAAACCACCAATAACAGCATTGGAAATATTGCATTTGAGTGTGGCTATCAATCTCAATCTAGATTTACTGAACAATTTAAAAATTTGTTTGGGATCACCCCTCGTGAACTACGTAAGACCAAAATGCTCACTTAAGGCGAATTTATGGCAAATCTGCGTATAAAAAAATTTAAGAAGAAAACTTAAGATCTTTTGCACACTTAAAAAGGTTCTTAAGAAAGCAGATGAAAAAAGTAGCAGTGATTTTATCGGGTTGTGGTTATTTAGATGGTTCTGAAATTAGAGAATCTGTTTTAACCCTCTTGGCCTTAGACACAGCCAATATTGAATATCAATTTTTTGCACCCGATGAGCCTTTGTTTCATGTCATCGACCATGTGAGTGGAGAAATAAGCGAAGGTGAAAGCAGAAATATTTTACAAGAAGCGGGAAGAATTGCTCGAGGTGAAATTTCAACACTCGATAAACTTGATGAAAATGAATTTGATGGACTTATTATTCCCGGTGGGTTTGGAGTAGCCAAAAATTTATCAACTTTTGCCTTTAAAGGAGCAGAAGCAAGAGTACATTCTACAGTCGCTTCAATTCTAAAAGCGTTTCATCAAAGTAAGAAACCGATCGGGGCAATATGTATCTCCCCTGCACTATTGGCACTGACTTTTGGAAACTTACACCCAAATATCACTTTAGGATCTGACACAAACATTGCTAAGGAAATTGAAAAAACTGGTGCAATTCATCATGTCTGTCAAACCTCAGACTGCGTGGTAGATAAACAAAACTTATTTGTTACTACTCCTGCTTATATGGATGATAAAGCTCATTTAAAAGATATGTATACAGGGATTACAAGCTTGGTTGAGGCGATGACAACTTTAGCAAATTAAGATGTTTGGTTAGGGATAGAGATTTCTATCCCTCATTTTATTACGTTCTTTTATATAGAGCCTAGATCAATTAATTTAATCAACTATCAATAATTTCGCACCATTCAGGCTAAAAGACTGGTGTGGCTCCGAATTATCTCCTACTTGATAACTCATGCCTGAAGTTAAAGTAAATCTTCGCCCGTCTTTCAATCTACTTTCTAACTCACCTTCTAGGCAAAATAAAATATGTCCTTTTTCACACCAATGGTCTGCCAAGTAGTTTGCTGAGTACTCTACAAGTCTTACTCTAATTTTATTTGTTTCTCCACCAAAAAATTGGGTTTTCCAATAAGCTTTTCCAGTTTCACCGCTATATTCAGTGACTTCAATTTCTTCCCAGTTTGTAATTTGAAATGGAAAAGGCGCGATATTCATAGTTTTTCCAACGACGTATTATTGTATTTTCAACTTATAGATAAAATTGGTTTTTGCAAATGTTTGATTCAGAGATTTAAAAGAAAAGTGATCAACTGCTCTTTAACTTTTTATCATTTAAGAGCAGCATCCATAAATATTAATTTGCATTCTTAACAATGTTTGAAACTACATTTTGCATTTCTGATTCACTAAGAGACATAGATGATACTGAAAACATCTTTCCATCCTGAATAAAATCAGCACTATAAAGTGTTCCATTTTCAGTTGGGACAGCCTGCCAAGTCATTGGTTTTTCGCTAATAGTTTTATTTAAACTTTCTGAAAAAACATCAACTACAGTATTATTTTTAGGATTTAAATACATTTCATTTACTTCAATTTTTCTTCCATCCGAGCCTTCATAAAGACGATAATAAGAGTTATAGCCATCTGACTCATCATGTGTACCTGAGTAATATTTACCAGTAAGTTTAAGATCACTTGGCACAAAATATTGCGCGTCTAAAGGTTGAAAAGCCAACTTTTCATTTTTACCCAACATTCCACGAAACTTATCTAAATTTTGAAATTCATTAGTTACTTTATCAGCACTCAAATTTCCATATTGATGTAAATTATCAAACTTCTTTTGAAGTGCTTCTTTAGCTGCTGCTGGAAGATCTGAATCTTTCAAACTTAATAATCTCACCCCATCAGGGAATTTTCTCCTTAGATCTGAAAAATCTTCGAATTCTCTTTTTTCATTTTTTAAAGTTTCATTGATATTCTGCATTGACTCAGCGTTTTTGGATGCAGTTGAAGTATTCTGATTCAGTTCAGGCTCTACTTGTACACCTGCATTCGAAAATGAGATTGTTTTTTGAATGGGTCGCATGCTCCATAAGAGCATTGCAACCGAACTAATCAGGACTATTAAAAAAACAATCTTAATTATTTGTCTTTTATTAAATTTCATAGGCAATTAATTATAAAAACTGGCTAATATCAATATTACAAGTCGTAGCTCGAGAATTTGATCTTACTACAGATCCATTATTTAGAACTTCATAGTGGCTACCTGATACAGTCCATTTTCGGGTGTCAGAAAATGGATCAGTATAACCTGCATATGCTCGATAGCCATTTGGCTGATAACCTGTTTTACCACGCGTATTACTATTATTTGCAATTTGACTCGTGGTGGCACTCATATTGTGGGACCCAGTTAATGCATCATAAGAAATTGACTCATTAAAATATCCTGAACCCATACCAGGCCAAGCAAATGTGCAATTTGCACGACTAAATGTTTGGGCTGGTACAGTTGCAGCTGTAGAAAATTGATTAACAGTGGATAATGCCACCGCAAAGATGAATAAAATTCTTTTCACCATTATTCTCCAAATAAGATTAAGCTAAGCTTTTTTATAAAGTATTAATCAAAAAAATTATTATATATGTGATAATAGATGTTGATTATATTTTTAGCAACTATAATTAAAAATTAAATTATTTTAATTTTAAAAACAAAATTAATAATAAAGCAAAAAAGTTAGTTTTTCTTAATAAATATTAATTAATCTAAAATAACTCCTAAAATTGAACAATCTGAATAAATAACTTTATATAGAAGATAATTTTTAAACTTCTAATCACTTCATTTTTTTTATGAAAAGACCCAAACCCTCACGCTTAGGCCTTTCCCATCTTAAAACTTACTTAGACAACTCTAATAATTTCTGAACATACTGAATCGCATTATTGTCTATGTCTTGATGAGTCGGAATATCGTCATCTTCTGAAGGGTTCGTGTCTAAACCATAAAATGCATGAAGCGGTTGATAGACTGCCCCAACATATAAAGCTGTTAGCTCAAAGGGAGTAAAAATCTTCTCCAAAGAAATTTGATAGTCACCAGTTTCTGAATAAACTTGTTCTTGCCCACCAGCAGATAAAGCCAGCATAAACTTTTTATTTTTGAGCTTGTCGCCTTGTGAACCGTAAGCCCAACCATACGCCAAAACTTCATCTAACCATTGTTTCAAAAGCGGCGGACAGTTAAACCAATACACTGGAAATTGAAATACTAAATTTTCGTGTTCTTCTACAAGCGCTTGCTCTTTTGCGACATCAATCATCCCATCTGGGTAGGCTTGATAAATTTGGTGAACCGTAAATTGATCGGGATGTTTTTGTAGTTCCTCAATCCATCTTTTATTTACAACAGACTGGTCTATGTGAGGATGGGTAACAATCACCAATGTCTTTTTCATTATGAAAACACTCTTATCGAAAAGTAGATAAATTGATTATAGAAGTGTGCTTTCCTAAATATAAGTACGGTAATTTATGTTATATACTATACTAAAAGATAGTGTAGATTTTAAAAATGGACGACTGCATTCCAACTTATACGCCATTAGAAGATACAGGTTTTGGCTACACCCTTTCTTTGATTAATGGCAAATATAAAATGATTATTATGTATTGGCTTTATGGAAAAACCGTCATGCGTTTTAATGAGCTGCAACGCTGCATTGGCAATATTTCTTTTAGAACGCTCAGCAATACACTTAAAGAATTAGAAAGAGATGGACTGATTCATCGCAAGGAATATCCTCAAATTCCGCCAAAAGTTGAGTATCGGCTTTCAGAAAGAGGACAGTCTTTAATTCCTTTGTTAGATATGATGTGTGAATGGGGCGAGCGCAATAAGCCGTCTTAGTTTTATGACTTGAAGTGATACTAAATATGAGAAATGAGTTAAGAGAAATTTTTATTAAGGGATGCGACGATAAAATTGAAAAGAAGGGAGACAATGTTGGTCTATCTTTTTATGCTTTTTTTAAAAATAAGAATGATAACCCTGAGTTATTGATGGAAGCAGCCCATTGGTGGATCATGTTGCATAAGCTAGATCACTTCGAGAAGGCGGTTAAGATTAAGCAGTTGGTTTTGAGTGAGCAATAAAGGTTAGAGGAAAAGACTATTCAGAAAGAGGATAGTCTTTAATTTCTATACTAGAGATAAACTGTGAAAGGATAACAATGTTTATAAATGCTTTATCTAATTTTCTTGAAAAATTAGCTTCAGAAAAAGATTTAGATGAATGGTATTTATCTGCCTTCATTGATGAAAATGTTTGTGTACTATCTCCAGCAAAAGCATTTGAAGTCTCTTCACATGTTATAGAGCTTCTTACAGATGAGGCTCAATCAGACTATATATATGAATTGCTAACCATTTTATTAGCTCTACAACACCAGTCTGACACAACACAAATACCTGAAATTCTAAAAAATAGTCCTAATTTTTTTGATGGAATTATTAAAAAAAATCCTGAAAAATATATTATAAGCTTAGTGCATAAATTAGCTAAAAAATATAATCTAAAATGATATTTAAAATATTCAAAAACTTGAGTACTACTTTTTTATCAACTCAAATTATCCTTAAAGTTTTTTACTTATATGGTCACAATAAAAAATTGAATGGATTCGATTTAAAGCTTTCTTATTGACCTAAACCAACTTGATTCGATATTCAAATTTAAAAAGGATATAAAATTATATCCTTTTTAGCATATCTATTGGCTTTCTTATTAAATACTATAAAACTTATACTAAAAAAACCATTTATATAAGAATCTTTAATTCACTAAGAATTAGACCTCAATGTTAAAATGCTTTTTCCTTGACTTATTCTAATATTATCTACATCACTAGCCTCAAATAATATTTGATTAGGAAAAGAGAAATTTACCTCTTCTATACTTTCAATAGGAGGTCTTATATACTTATTAACAAATATTCCCATTGTTTTTCCAGCAGCTAATTTCATATGCTCCCAAGCATCACTCCCTAAATATACAGATCCACCATTGTCAATATAGGCCTTACTTAAATCTTTTAATCTATGGGAATGAGTAGGATCTAGTACAAGTAATATTGGTGTTATACCAGCTCGCTTACATTCAGCAGGAAAAGATAATTCCTCTCCCCATCGTCCTTGGCCACTAGCTGCTATAGTTACACGTAACTTTAACTCATATGCCTTTTTTTCATCCTCTATATAGCAATCAATTTGTCTGCCATTCTCAGTAACCATACCATTAATATCTATTCTTTTTACTGGAGAGTTCTGTGCTGCTACTGCTTGCCCACCTAAACTAGAGTTAAGAATAGGTTCAAATAAATAACCAGTTTCCTGCGCTGATCTATTGTCCAAATCATAAAACCATTTTCTCCAACGCAACCAATTACTTACTATATTAATATCTCCAGATCCAAACTCTAGTAAAATACGAGGACCAACCTGTTCAACAGTTGGAAATTTTTGAGTTTTTAATATATTAAAAAATTTAACGCGCCTTCTATGTAAAGCTGTTAAATTGGAAAAGTACAATTGAAAATCTTCATTTTCTTCTAAAAAATTCATTATACATTGATAATTTTCCTCAATAGAAATTACTACTCCATTAGGATTATCAACAAAAAAACTTAAAGGAATTTTATAATAGTCAAAAGATGGTAAATTTATATCATCTCTTAGTTTATAAGAACAAAGATTCAAATCATAGGCTACTAAACTCAAAAGTATATAAAGCTCATAATCACTTAGCATGACCTGTGCTTCTTTAGTCCCATGTGTTTTGCATTTACTATAATATTGCTTCAGATTTTTCGAATATAAAATCATTCTGATAGATTGCCCCACGTTTTTTTAAGTTGTTCAAAAGTTTGAAAGTATTTTCTAGAGCTGGACTCATAGCTTGAGCTTTAGTTAGAGAAAAATCTTGTAAACCAGCAATTATATTAACATCATTAACTTTATCCATACCTAGTGAAGAAATATGTAAAGCAAATACTCTTGCCAAATTTGGCGGAATAGCGTTTCCAATCTGTTGAATAACTTGCTGATTATTTCCTTTAAAAATAAAGTTATCAGGAAAAGTTTGAATACGTGCGCACTCTCTAATGGTTAGAGGTCTATTTTCTTCTGGATGTATAAATTCTCTAATAGCAGCACTTGTAATTGTCAAACTAGGTTCATTAATTTTTAAACGTTTTAAACCTGAAGGTGCTCCGCCCCTCTTCTCAGAAGGCATACCGTCAGCTACTCGTCGATTAGCTCGTTTTTTAAAAGATTCGTGCTGCAACTCTTCAGGAAGATCCTTCATGGTTTGTCCTGGCTTCAATAAGGAAATTCTTTTTAGGTTAATTTCACTCACATTAGGATATTCATGGTTAGTAATAGTATGTTTTTCTTTTGGAGAAGGAAGGCCTTTTAGTACCTCACCTACAGAAACGCCATTATTAAAGATTGAATTCGTCAAAATATGTTGTGGCTCGGGCAAAGATATTTTTATACCTAAATTATTTCCCCAAATAAAAATTCGCTTTCTTCTTTGTGGCACGCCATATTCTTGAGCATAGATTTTATCGACTCTAAAACTATAGCCCAAATTCTCAAGCTCTTTAAGAGTTTCATGGAGGAACTCTCCATTTTTTAGAGTAAGTAGCCCTTCTACATTTTCCATTAAAAACCATTTAGGTTTAATAACTAACAATGCTTTTAAGTAGCTTTTTAATAGTTGATTTCTCGGGTCAGTATCTTGTCGAGAACCTGCTGTACTAAAACCTTGGCATGGAGGGCCTCCTATTAAAATATCTACCTCCCCTTCCTTAAGATTTATCTCCGACAAAACCAATTTAAAATCAATAACATTGATATCTCTATCATCTAACAAAGTAAAAGGGAAATTATTCTTATATGTTTCTACAGCAGAGTTACTAATTTCATTAGCATAGACAATTTTAAAGCCAGCTTGAGTAAATCCTAACGAACAACCGCCTGCCCCTGCAAATAGGCTAATAGCTTTCAACTCTCTCATATAAACCTCATTCAACTATAGAAACATCCTAACAAAATATTGAGCTTATGCTATAAAATAATTAAGAAGATGCAGACAGGTTAAATTATACTTAACCTCAAATACTATATTCAAACTCCTAGGTACTCTTTCTCAAATTATTTCATTAGCGAAAGCCCAACTCTCATCGGGCCTTCACCCCATCAAACCCGACTTAAAAAGTATTCAAGTAATGCATCCCTTTCATCGGTGTTATTGGCCCCCAAAAGCTGAACCATGGCTCCATCAATCACAAATAAAAACATGTGTGCATCCTCAACTGTAGCAATCGCTTTTACAGTTAAAAGCAGTTTATGAATTTCTTTAATGAACCAGTTTCGATAGTCAATGACGAGTTTATAAGCTGCTGGATAAAGCTTTTCAATTTCAAAAATCGCTTTAAATGGCAACCGATAAAAGCCCTCTAAGTTCGCATGTAAAAGGTAAATTTTCTTGAGTTTATCGAAGGCCATGAGTTCACGGTACGAATGAATAATTGAAAACACCTCATGTTTTAATGCATCTATTTGAAAAGTTAAGCTCATCTGAATGAGCCTTTCTTTGGAGTGAAAATAGTTATAAAAAGTGGCTTTGGGGATTTTAGCTTCCTCAATAATTCGATCTATCCCGATGTAAAACCCATTTTGATTAAATAAATCTTTTGCCGCGTGGAGCACTTGTAGTGCTTTAAATGATGCTTCTAAATTTGGCATTTTTATACCGTTTAAAATAATTTTTTGTTGTATGTAAAAGAGATAGAAATGCCGTCGCTCTTAAATTGAGCGCTAAAAACAGGCATGCGAAAACGACACAAAAATGGTGTGCTCGCCTATCTCGGGTTTTATTGTTGCTATGATTTTTTAGTCGTAATGACCTATGGCTTAAAACCTAGAGTCGGTTAAACCGTTTTAAAGACCAGTTGGGTATAGAGGTAAAGATTTTGGCAAAGGTTGCCAACGAGAGAGATGAAATAGTACGCATATGACGGATTCCTGTACAAATAAGGATTCTGCCGATCTCTGCTAAAAGATGGTGGCAGAACGAAAGGGGGTTAGCAGACTGGGTACAGAACCAGCACACCCGAAGGTGTCCCCCTCTCGCCCTACCGCAACGTGAGGGAGACGAGCTGAATACAAGCAGACCTCTCCCTCAGAAGGAATAAATCTGATGTAATCTGTACCGCGGCCTGCTAAGACCGACTGGCAATGTGGCCAGCAGGCAAAGGATAATCCGCGAGTTTTTGAGTGTCAATGTGATATTGGCTATTCATTCATAAAGATTATTTTTATTTTTCATTGGCATAGTGATTTAACAATACATTTTCGTAAAGTTTAGTTTGTCTGGTTATTTCATTGTTAATTTATCATTCACTTTCAAACTGCTTAAATGAACCGATTGATCGCGCTATAAATAAAAGCTACAGTAAATAAAGTTTGAATTTTATAACTTTAAACAAATTGATGGCTCACGCAGGCAAAGACATGGAAACCATACATGATTTTTATCGCCGCTTTTCTTTAACCAGAGATAGCAATTACTCGGTTCCATCGACTTCGTTTGGACATTTTAATGTGTTCCAACGCGATGCCTGCTCGTTTCTCACGCCTTACAGCCGCCGCGATTATTATAAAATTTCACTGGTTTTAGGCACAGGCGACCTTCATTACGCCAACCGCTGGATTCGGGTAGATCGCCCTGCTTTACTGTTTTCAAACCCAATGGTTCCCTACGCTTGGGAAATTAATTCGCCCGAACAAGCTGGCTGGTTTTGTCTATTTACCGAAGAGTTTGTAAACCAAGAATCAAGACAAAGTTTTTTAAAAGACTCACCGCTGTTTAAAGTCGACGGCGACCCGTTGTATTTTTTAAACGACCAACAGGTTGATGAAATTTCATTTATTTTCAAAAAGATGATGACTGAAATAAATTCAGACTATATTCATAAATACAACGTTTTAAGAAACTATTTGCACCTGATTGTGCATGAAGCCATGAAAATGCAACCGACCCAACAGTTTGAAAAACATAGCAATGCTGCGGTGCGCATTTGCCATTTATTCTTTGAGTTATTAGAGCGTCAGTTCCCCATCGACTCGCCCCATTTTCAGCTTAAACTCAAAACTGCAAATGACTATGCCTATGGCTTGTCGGTGCATGTGAACCATTTAAACCGAGCTGTAAAAGAAGCTACAGGCAAAACCACGTCTGAGCATATTAGCTCGCGCATTACGCAAGAAGCCAAAGCGCTGCTACAACACACCAGTTGGAATATTTCCGAAATTGCCTATAGCTTAGGCTTTGAATATTCAGCGTATTTCACCAATTTCTTTAAGAAAAATACGGGTTTTTCGCCTAAAAAGTTCCGTGAAGACTGTGTAGCCTAAAAAAAGATTGTTTGAATTTTATAATTATTGGTTTGAATGTTATACGTCAATTTGAGCCAAAGCATTTTATAGTTTTTCTACTCAAGTGATTTTGCAAAAAGAGTGTGAAAAATGAAATATAGAACTTTAGGACAAACAGGCGAAAAAGTATCAGCACTTGGTTTAGGTTGCATGGGAATGAGCTTTGCCTATGGTGCCTCAGACGACACACAAAGCATTGCAACCCTAGAAAAAGCCTTAGACCTCGGCATTAACTTTTGGGACACTGCCGACATGTATGGCAACGGCGCAAACGAAGTTCTGCTCTCAAAAGTTTTAGAAAAACATCGCGACAAAGTATTTTTGGCGACCAAATTCGGCTTTCGCTATAAAGAAGACAACCTCAACCCACAAAACTCATTAGAGTCTTATATCGACGGTTCTCCAGAATGGATTAAAGTTGCGGTCGAAAACAGTTTAAGACGCTTAAATACAGACGTGATTGATTTGTATTATGCACACCGCATTGACCCAAACATTCCAGTTGAAGACACGATTGGTGCTATGGCTGACTTGGTCCAACAAGGTAAAGTTCGTTACCTAGGACTCAGTGAAGCGTCGGCTGAAACCATTCGTAAAGCGCATGCGATTCACCCGATTGCAGCGGTTCAACATGAATATTCACTGTTAACTCGTGATTTTGAGCAAACCCATTTGCAAACTATTCGTGAGTTAGGCATTAGCCTTGTGCCGTATTCACCGCTTTCGCGCGGTTTAATTACCAACACGCTTGATGTAAGCACCCTAGACGAAAGTGATTTCCGTCGCCAGTTACCACGTTATCAGGGCGATAACTGGAAAAATAACCAAAGCTTGGCGCAAGCATTTAGCGAATTTGCCCAAAGCAAAAACGCGACAGCGGCTCAACTGGCTTTAGCGTGGATTTTGGCACAAGGTGAAGACATTATTCCAATTCCGGGCACGCGTAAAATCGAGCGCCTTGTAGAAAATGCTGGCGCTGTAGACCTTGATTTAACAGCGGTAGATTTGGCAGAAATCGACGCGATTATTGCGAGATATCCAAACATGGGCGCACGCTATAACGCTGAGCAACTTGCTGCGGTGAATCATTAAAATATGAGCTATAAAAAAGTCCGACTTAGTGTCGGACTTTTTAATTTAGTCTTTGCTATAACTGCCTTGCTGGCGTCCATCGTTCCAAGTTACATCTAACGATTTTTCAGAAATAGTCAGACTTTCAGGAAATATACTTAAATTCTTTTTGAATTTAGAGTCAGGTTTTAAACCAATACAGTTGCCATTTTTCCACCATGTTCCTTCGGCATATTGGTCTAAAGCGCCATAAGCTAACATCCATTTAAACTTGCCGTCTGGCTGAAGTAAAAGTTCTGAACCAACTTCCATCACACCATTTAAATAATAGTGTCCACTCCAAGTCTGTTCAGCTTGCTGAAATTTCACTTCTTTGCATGTGCTGGTTGGCTCTGCATAAATTTGAGATGAAATCGCAATCGTAGAAAGTAATAGCAACCGTGCAAATATATTCATTATTTAATTCCCTATATTTTTAGACTTATTTTCCAGACTCAACTTTTAAATAAGTTCCATCTGCATACACATTGTGTCCAAAGCCACACCCTGAATCACCGCTGTCTTGTTTTGCCTGAATGTAGTTTCCTAATTTCGTATTGGTTTTAAAGTCGAGTTGAATGCGGCAATCTTGATCTTTATAGACGATTTGCTTTTTATTGCTCGGCATTGTGGTGCCAAACTCACCCATGTTCGGACCGTAAATTAAGCTTCTAAGGCCCATATATAAGCCAGCATAGCTGATTGCATATTGCCCCTTCTCACGGCTTACCGTGATGTGATCCCATTCGCCAAAACCTGAGTAACGCACATATTCACCAGACAAGTCATTTGATGCTTTAGGTTTTGGTAATTGCTTAAGGTTAAATTGGCTAGATTTTGATTTTTCATCGAGCATAAACCACGATCTTGCCCAAAGTGGCTGACCCAGTTTTGCATAGGCTAGGCCCACATTATTGTTAGCAACTTCAACATCTCGGTCAGTAAATTTAACCGTGGTTTCATCTGCATTGGCTTTACAAAACGCTGTCCAAGAGGCTTGATTCTGGAAATTTTCTAGCGCTTTTTTATATTGTTTTTGGTCGTAGTTTTTCTTACCTAAACTCGCGTATTGCTTCACTTTATTACAGCTTTGCTGTAGCTCTTGTGCAAAAGAAAATTCTGCATGCGTAACCGACAACGCCGAAAGTGTGAGAACCGCGCAACCTGAAATAATAGATTTAATCATTTTTAAAATTCTTTAATAATTAACTAATTATATAATATGAGCTAGTTCTATAAATCACAATTCTCTGCAACAAAAGTCCATTAGAATGGCTTATTAAAAT
>Ga0207713_1002623_pt1 | contig 12933 bp, 10 predicted proteins | sample KBSS64metaG_FD_184404 | JGI IMG/M metagenome (GOLD analysis project Ga0207713, IMG submission 184404) | Switchgrass rhizosphere microbial communities from Kellogg Biological Station, Michigan, USA - KBS S6-4 metaG (SPAdes) (version 2) | ecosystem: Host-associated > Plants > Roots > Rhizosphere >...
AGGCCTTGGCGAAACGGGTCGGGGACAGGCATTGGCGATGCTCTTGTTGTTTTCAGATTTTTGGTGGCCCGGGGTAGCCGCAGGCGGCCCAGGACTCGGGGCGTTCGTACCAGGCCATCTGCATCAACTGCAGCAACGAGGCGTGGCCCATGCGCAGCAGGTTCAGCGAACTGTCCTGCCAACGCTGCAGGAAGGCCGTGACTTGCGCAGGGCTGGCCTGTGCCCAGGCGCCCCATACACCGGTCAGGGGGCCACGGGTGAGTGGCAGGCTGAGCACGTCGAACAATTGCCGGGTGAGCTTGAGCATTTCCGGCGACAGCGCCGCCAGCTTGTGGTCGAGGCTGTGCAGCACCAAGTGCTCGGAGGCCTGCGTACCGGCGAGTACCACCGGGATCAGCGCCCGCAGCAGCGGCAGGTCGTCGTCGCGCAGTACCTGATAGCCCGTCGCCGCTGTTTGTGCGCTGCAGCCAACCAGGCTGGCGCCCGCCATAAAGGCGCTGGCGCCAAGACTGAAACGCAGCAGGTCGCGGCGGTGCACAGGCCGGCGCTCAGCGGATGAACAGCTTGTAGACCAAGCGCTGCAAGGCTTTGCCATAAGGCGGATAGATCAGCCGTGCGGCGTTGAAACGTTGCTTGGCGAGTACGGCCTTGGCCTTGCTGAAGGTCAGAAAACCGTCGTGGCCATGGTAGTGGCCCATGCCCGAAGGGCCGATGCCGCCGAAGGGCAGGTCGTCCTGGGCGACATGCAGCAGGGTGTCGTTCAGGCATACCCCGCCGGAGTGGGTGTGGCGCAGCACATGCTCCTGGCCGGCCCGGTCATAACCGAAGTAGTACAGCGCCAGCGGGCGCGGGCGCTGGTTGATGTAGGCCAGCGCCTGGTCGAGGCTGTCGTAGGGCACCAGCGGCAGCAGCGGGCCGAAGATTTCGTCCTGCATCACCTGCATGCTGTCGTTCACGTCCAGCAGCAGGTGCGGTGGCAGGCGCCGCCCCTGACGGCTTTCGCCTGGGTACAGGTCAAGCACCTGCGCACCTTTGCTGTGGGCATCGTCCAGCAGGTGCTGCAGGCGCTGCAGCTGGCGGGGGTTGATGATGGCGGTGTAGTCGGGGTTGTCGGCAATGCGCGGGTACAGGCGGCGCACGGCGCGCTGGTAGGCGTCGCTGAAGGCTGCCAGCCGGTCGCGCGGCACCAGCACATAGTCGGGGGCGACGCAGGTTTGCCCGGCGTTCAGGGTCTTGCCGAAGGCGATGCGCTCGGCGGCGCTGTCCAGTGGCACGTCGGCCGACACGATGGCCGGTGACTTGCCGCCCAGCTCCAGGGTAACCGGGGTCAGGTTCTGCGCCGCCGCCAGCATGACCTGCCGGCCCACGCTGGTGGCACCGGTGAACAGCAGGTGGTCGAAGGGCAAGCGGGCGAAGGCCTGGCCCACTTCGACCTCGCCCAGCACCACGCTGACCAGGTCGGTGGGAAACACCTGCTCCAGCAGGTGTTTCAAGGCCTGGGCGCTGGCGGGCGTGGCTTCGCTGAGCTTGAGCATGACCCGGTTGCCGGCGGCCAGGGCGCAGGTCAGCGGGCCGATGGCGAGGAACAGCGGGTAGTTCCACGGCACGATGATGCCCACCACCCCCAGCGGCTGATAACGCACCTGCGCGGTGGCCGGCTGGAAGGCCAGACCGACCCGTCGCCGGCTGGCGCGCATCCAGCGATGCAGGTGCCTTTCGGCGTGGCGCAGGCCCTGTACTGAGGGCAGCAGCTCGGCCAGCAGGGTCTCGTCGGCGCTGCGCCCGGAAAAATCCTCGCTGATGGCCTCGATCAACCCAGCCTGGTTGGCCAGCAAGGCTTCGCGCAGGCCTCTCAGCCATTGCAGTCGCTGGGCCGCCGGCGGCAGGGGGTTGCCGGCGAAGGCCTGGCGCTGGGCAGCGAACATCGCCGCAAGGTCGAGGTCGGATTGCACAGGGGTCAAGGCACTGGGCGCGTTCATGGCGGCGTTTGATCCGGGCAGGAAATGTCTAGAGCCTATACTCTAATCGGGACGATGGTGCGAATTTTTCCGCACCGCCGAACGGTGCATTCCACCTGTAATACGCCGTAAGATGACCCTTTGATGAAGCCCGCAGACTGGGAGCTGAGCATGGCCCCGCGCATGAAGACCCGAGAGCGCATCGTGCAGAACAGCCTGGAGCTGTTCAACCAGCAGGGCGAACGCAGCGTCAGTACCAACCACATTGCCGCGCACATGGAAATCTCGCCCGGCAACCTGTATTACCACTTCCCCAACAAGCAGGCGATCATTGCCCTGTTGTTCAGCCAGTATGAAGAACTGGTAGACAGCTTCCTGCGCCCGCCGCAAGGCCGCCAGGCAACCGTGGAGGACAAGCGCTTCTACCTCAAGGCCTTGCTGGCGGCGATGTGGAACTACCGCTTCCTGCACCGCGACCTGGAGCACCTGCTGGACAGCGACGCAGAGCTGGCCGCCCGTTACCGGCGTTTTTCCGAGCGCTGCCTGCGCCAGGGCCAGGCGATCTACCGCGGCTTTGTCGAGGCGGGCATCCTGACCATGGCGCCGGCGCAGATCGAATCGCTGACCATCAATGCCTGGATCGTGCTGACATCCTGGGTGCGGTTTCTAAGCACCACGCGTGAACATTCCGCGCACCTGGGTGAAGAAGCCTTCAAGCGGGGCGTCTACCAGGTACTGGTGCTGGAACTCGGCTACGTCACCGACCGTGCGCGCAGTGCTGTGGACGCCCTGTGCCAGGAATTCCATGTACCGTTCAACCAGGCTCTGGAACATTGACCCAGGGCCCTAGTGCCATCGATCAGGAGATTGTCATGCCCCTTGCGCAATTGATCACCCCGCAGCAGTTGGCCGAGCGTCTGGGCTCGCCCAAGTTGGTGATCCTCGACTGTCGCTTTGCCCTCGAGGATGTGGACTATGGCCAACGCAGCTATGCCCAGGGGCATATTGCCGGGGCGCATTTTGCCGACCTGGACCGCGACCTCAGCGGGCCGGTGAGCAAGGGGCGCACCGGTCGTCATCCACTGCCCGATGCGCAGCGGCTGGTGGAGCGCCTGCGCGAGTGGGGCGTGGACAACGACAGCGAAGTGGTGCTTTACGACGACGGCCCCGGCGCCTTTGCCGCCAGGGCCTGGTGGCTGCTGGTCTGGCTTGGCAAGCGCAACGGCGTGGCGATCCTCGATGGTGGCCTGAAGGCCTGGCATGCGGCGCACCTGCCGTTGAGCCTGGACTCACCGCCCAAACGCGAAGGCACCTTCAGTGGTGAGCCGGATGCCAAGTTGCTGATCGATGCCGACCACTTGGGCAAGCGCCTGGGTAGCCCGGACCTGACCTTGATCGATGCGCGAGCCTTGCCGCGGTTTCGCGGTGAAGTGGAGCCGATCGACCCGGTGGCGGGGCATATTCCCGGGGCCCAGTGCGCGGCGTTTACCGACAACATTGGGGCAGATGGGCGTTTTCTGCCGGCGGATCAGCTCAAGCAGCGCTTTGCCGAAAAGCTCGGTGGGCGGGCGCCGGAGCAGCTGGTGTCTTACTGCGGGTCTGGGGTGACGGCTTGCCATAACCTGTTTGCGATGGCACTGGCGGGGTATCCGCTGGGCAAGCTGTACGCCGGGTCGTGGAGCGAGTGGATCAACAACCCGCAGCATGCCGTGGCCACCGGCGAGTAAGCAGGCGGCCTCATCGCCGGCAAGCCAGCTCCCACAGGTACATCACTGCCCATCAGGGCTGTGCCCTACCTGAGGGAGCTATTGCCTTGCTCACATTCCAAAGCTTGCGCGATCCCTGTGGGAGCTGGCTTGCCGGCGATGAGGCCGGTACTGCCAATGGAAACTGCGGTTCTTACTGGCCTTCGACCAGCCACTGCGGAATCCGCCGCTCCAGGTAGTACCCCGGGTTGCGCAGGGTGCCATCGACAAACCCCACATGGCCACCGCGACGATGCAGTTCGAAGCGGGTCTGGGGTGCCAGTTCACGGGCCGTAGGCAAGCTCTGGCCAGCCACGAACGGGTCATCGCTGGAATGGATGATCAGCGTCGGCGTGCGGTTCTGGCCGAGGAAGAAGTGGCTCGATGAGCGGCGATAGTAGTCGTGCACATCGCGAAAGCCGTTGAGCGGTGCCGTGACTTTGCCGTCGAAGTCCCAGAACGTGCGCAAGTTGGTCAGTTGCCCCAGGCGCTCCAGCGTCGCCAGCCGGTCATGCTCGCCCTGCTCTTGGAAGTGCCGCTGCTTGAGCTGAACATACGCCAGCATCTCGCGCATGAAGTGCGCTTGGTACACCTTGGAAAAGCCCTGGCCGATGCGGTCGGCACAATGGTCCAGGCGAAAGGGCACCGACACTGCAACTGCCGCCTGCAGCTGGCTGGCAACGCCGCTCTCGCCCAGGTATTTCAACAGTACATTGCCACCCAGCGAGTAACCCACCGCATACAGCGGCGCCAATGGGCGCTGGGCACGCAGGTGGCTGACAATTTCCGCCAGGTCTTCGCTGGCGCCGGAATGGTAGCTGCGCGGCAGCAGGTTGGGTTCGCCTGAGCAACCACGCCAGTTCACCGCCACGCTGGCCCAACCGCGGTTTTGCAGCGCTTGCTGCAACCCTTTGACGTAGGGTGAATGGGACGAGCCGGTCAGCCCATGTAGCACGAGCACCAGTGGCGCCTGTGCCTGATGCGGGCCATGCCAGTCGAGATCGATGAAATCGCCGTCGGCCAGCCACAGGCGCTCGCGGTTGCGCTGCAGCTCAGGCAGCTTGCGCCACAGGGGGCCCCACAACGTCTGCAGGTGGGGGTTGGACAGGCCGATGGCCGGACGGAAGGTGGCGTTTGGGCTGGGCATGCTGGGCAACTCATGATGTGCTTGCCTAGAGTGCCATGAAAAAGCGCCACGGTACCTGCGCTATTGGTCGGTGGCCGGCAGTGGTTGTTGCTCGGTGGGTGGGCCGACACTGACGCGTACTGCCTGGCTCAAATCGAGCTGACGCTGCATGACGGCGCGGACATCTGCCGGTGTCAGCCTGGCGAGGCGCTCGATGTAGCTGTCGAGAAAGTCGGCGGGCTGGCGTTGATGGTTAATTTGTGTGAGCAAGGCTGCCAGCAGCTTGTTCTGTGCCACATCGCGCAGCAGTTGCCCTGCCAGTTGCTTGCGCGCCACTTGCAGCTCGGCCTGGGTTGGCCCTTGTTCGATGAACTCGCGCAGCAAGGTTTCAACCAGTACTTGAGAGCCTTCGACGTACTCTGGCGCGATATCCCATTCGGCGCTGAACAGGCCACCTGCGCTCAAGGCATTTACCCGTGTGTAGATGCCGTACGTCAGCCCGCGGCGGTGTCGCAGTTCATTCATCAAGCGTGACGCGATTCCCGACCCCAATACTTCACTGGCCAACACCAGGGCCGGATATTGCGGATGATTGGCTGGCATGTTCATGGGTGATGCAATCAGGACGGCAGTGCTTGCGCCAGGCTGTTCGACATTGAGCGTGGCGCCGGCTGCTGGAGCAGCGGCCGGCAGCTCGATTGCGGACCAGCCTTGGGGCAGTGCCTGACTGATCTGTTGTGAAACGGCCTGGGCCTGTGCAAGGGAAAGGTCCCCCACTACTACGATGTCCAGGTTACTGGCGCAGTAGGCACGTTGGTGGAAGCGCCTCAGGTCCTCAGGGGTAGCCTGGTCTATCCCTTGCTGAGTGCTGCCCAATGGGTTGCCATATTGATGACCACTGAACATATGCCGAAAGGCTTCGCTACGCGCCCTCAAGCGGGGGTGGTGCTCGCGAGATGCATTGTGCCGCAGCAGTTGGCTTTTTATCTTGGCTAGCGCGTCAGCGGTGAAGGCAGGGCGTGCTACCAGGTCAATGAAAAGCGCCAGGGCCGGATCGAGCAGCGCTTCGGTGCTCAAGCTTCGCAGGCTCAGGGTCGCGTGCTCTAGGCGTATCTGTTTTTCCATGACCGCGCCCAGGCGCTCCAGTTGCTCTGCTTGCTGGGTGGCTGTGTGCTGCTGGCTGCCTTCGTCGAGCATGTAGAACGCCAGGGATGCCAGGCCGGGGAGCACGGTGTCCTGGGTTGTACCGGCCCTGAATTGCAGCACGATATCGACTATTGGCAGCCCTCGGGCTTCGACGAACTTCACGGCGGTGCCGCTATCCGTTGTCCACGCCTTCACCTGGGTATCAATGGGTTCGAAGAGGTCCAGATCAACCCCCTGGGCCGACACCAGGCCACCATGAACAGGGCTGTCTGCAGCGGGGTATGAATTCGAGTCATTCATCAGCGCTTTCCTTGTGATGCGTAAAGGTGATGGTGGTCCGGGATTCGGTCAGGAAGTCATAAGCCGCCAGGCCTACCTGCTCGGCTGTCACGGCTTCGATGGCGTGCCGTTCATCCTCCAGTGCAACAGGGTCCAGGCCGCAGGCAGCCTGCTTGCCGATGGCTTCTGCCTGCTTGCTGATATCGTCCCTGTCGAATAATTGCTCGGCCAGAAGCCGTGCCTTGGCGCGCTGGAGGTCTTCTTTGCTGGGCGCTGACTGGCGGAACGCTTCGATTTCCATCAGCAGCCGTTCTGCCGCCGCCTCGGGTGCAACCTGCGGGCTGCAGAACGCGTAAAACGTCAGCAGGCTGTCACCACGTTGCCAGGGCTCATAGTCCGACCACACACCTTGCAGTACCGGTTCATCGCGCACGAGCAGGCGCTGGAGGATGCTGGCCTGGCCTTGGGCAAGAATCTGGGGCAGCAGACGCAGTCCATACGCTTGTGAGTCAGACCGGGCGGTGCATTGACTGGGTAGGTTGAAACTGATGATCACGCCCGTGCGCAGGCCGTGCTGGCGCAAGGTTTGAACGCGCCGAACCAGGCTGGAGGGCTCTACAGGTATTTGCCGGGCCGGCAGGCGATGAGCGGGGATCGCTGCAAAGTGTCGCGTTACCAGCGTTTGCAGTTGCCCTACGGTAATGTCGCCGGCCACTGCCAGCGTCGCGTTGTTGGGGTGGTACCAGGTCTGGTACCACGTGCGTGCCGCTGCGGGGGTCATGTGGCCGAGGTCGGTCTTGTAGCCGATTACGGGCGTGCCATAGCCGCTGTTGTCATAGGCCAGCAGCAGGTGATGTTCCAAGGCCTGCGACCACGCGTCGTTATCGATATCCTCGCGTCGCTCGGCCATGACAACCGCCAGTTCGCGGGCAAAAGGCGCATCGCTGAGGGTGGCGCTGGCCATGATATCGGCCATGGCTTCCAGGGCGATCTCCAGGCGGTTGGCTGGCAACGTCAGCGGAAAGGCCGTGGCATCGGGGAGGGTGAATGCATTTGCCTCACCACCCAAGTGGGTCATGAGGGAGGAGTATTGCCCCCCAGCCAGTTTGCTGCTGCCTTCGAACAACAAATGTTCAAGGGCATGTGACAGGCCGGTGTGGCCTTCGGGCTCGTAGCTGGAACCCACGTGATACCAAAGCTGCACGCTGACCAGAGGTGCGCGGTGGTCTTCACGCAGACAGACGCGCAGGCCATTGGCGAAGGTAAAGGCGCTTACCCGGCTAGCCGGTGTGGGCGGGGAGGGGCGTTCGGTCATGGTTGAAGTGCTCCTTCAAGAAACAAAGGAGCAGCTTCAGCCACGCAGGCGGCGGGAGTGCGGTAACTAAGTAAGCCAAACCCGGTTTACGGGGTCATCCTCGCTGCCAGAGCGCGTAATGCACCTGGCCGGTTTTCTTCTCGCGGTGCAGGCGCCAGTTGCCGGGCATCGGCAGTGTTGACGGCGCCGCTTCGCTTTCGGTGTAGATCAGCGCCTGTTCGCCCAGCCACTGGTTCTGCTCCAGCAGGTTGCAGGTGTTGGCCAGCAGGTCCTGGTGGAACGGTGGGTCGAGGAACACCACGTCGAACTGCTGCTTGGCTGGGCCTTGCAGGTAGCGCAGGGCATCGGTTTGCAGGATTTGCCCGCGCGGGCAACGCAGGATCTCTAGGTTGTTCTTCAGGTTGCCGATCGCCGCAGGGTTGCTGTCCAGTGCCACGGCATCCTTGGCGCCGCGAGACAGGGCTTCGAGTACCAGGGCGCCGCTGCCGGTGAAGGCATCCAGTACCCGGGCACCCTCGATGTGCGGCGCCAGCCAGTTGAACAGGGTTTCGCGCACGCGGTCAGGCGTTGGCCGCAGGCCTTCGCCTTCCGGTACCGCCAGGCGGCGGCTACGCCACTCGCCGGCGATGATGCGCAGGTGGCCCTGGCCCTTGCTTTGGCCCGTTTGCGGGCGGGCGGGAGGGGTGGATCTTGGCATTAGTGCTCCGGTACCCCGAGCGCTTGCTCGGAGGGCTTGTCAGTGGGTGCTGGCAGCGGTTTTTGTGGCACTTTCGGGCCTACGGTGACGATCACCAGTTTATCGGCTGACAGGTGTTTGTTCATGGCCGCCTTGACCTGCTCGACGGTGAGGGCCTGGGACTGCTGCATGAAGTCCTCCAGCCAGGTCAGCGGCAGATTGTAGAAGCCGATTGCGCCCAACTGGCCGACGATGCTGGCGTTGCTGGCATTGGACAGCGGGAAGCTGCCGGCCAGTTCGCGCTTGGCGTCGTCCAGCTCCTGCTGGGTGGGGCCTGTCTTGAGGTAGTCGGCAAGAATGTCCTGCACCAGCTTGAGCGTGCCTTCACTGAGCTCGGCACGGGTCTGCAGGTTGATCATGAACGGGCCGCGCACCTGCATGGGGCTGAACACCGAGTACACGCCGTAGGTCAGGCCACGCTTTTCACGCACTTCGCTCATCAGCCGGGTACCGAAGGCGCCACCACCGAGGATCTGGTTACCCAACGACAAGGCTGGCCAATCCGGGTCCTGGCGGTCGATACCAAGCTCGGCCAGCATGAGGTGAGTCTGTTTGGACGGGAAGTCGATGTGGGTCAGGCCGGCCTTGGCTTCGCTGGGCTGGGCTGGCGCGGCAAGCGCCGGGCCCTTGGGCAGGCCCGCCGAAACCTGGGCGGCAATGGCTTCGGCCTCGGCACGGCTGAGGTCGCCGACCAGGGCGATTACTGCGTTGCCGCCGGTATAAGCCTTGGCGTGGAAGGCGCGCAGTTGTGCCAGGGTAATGCCGTTGATGGTTTCTGCGGTGCCATCGCTTGGGTGGGCGTAGGGGTGGTCGCCATAAAGGTTGCCGAACAGCGCCTTGCCAGCGATTTTGCCGGGGTTCTGCTTCTCGTATTCGAAGCCGGCCAGCATCTGGTTCTTGATGCGCTTGAGGGCGTCCTCGGGGAAGGTCGGCTTGCCGGCCACTTCGGTGAACAGCTTGAGCGCAGGTTCGCGCTTGTCCTTGATGCTGAGGCTGCGCAGCGACGCCACGGCCATGTCACGGTAGGAGCCGTTGCCAAAGTCTGCGCCCAGGCCTTCGAAACCTTCGGCGATGGCGGTCACGTCCTTGCCGGCCACACCCTCGTTGAGCATGGCGTTGGTCAGCGCCGCTACGCCGGGGTTTCCGGCGTCCTGGCTGCTGCCGGCGGCAAAGGTGACGCGCAGGTCGAACATCGGCAGTTCGCGGGCTTCCACGAACAGCACCCGGGCGCCTTCAGCGGTGCTCCAGTGCTGGATGTTCAGCTGGCGACGGCTGGGTGCCTTGCCATCCAGCTCGGCCAGCGACTGCAAGGTGTTGGCCGGGCGGGCGGCGCTGGTGTCCGCTTTGGCGGCGTTGTCGGCCATGGCCGGGGCGGCCAGCACTGCCGCCAGCGCCAGGGCGCGGATGCCCGTGGCCAGCAGGGTTGGGCGCGGTGCGCGACGATCACTCATGAGCGGACTCCTCGGGCAGTACATGGGCAACGCTCAGGCGTTCGCGGGTGAAGTAGGTGCGCGCGGCGTCCTGGATGTCCTGCGGGGTGACGCGCTTGAGCTCGTCCAGCTCGCTGTCGATCAGTTTCCAGGACAGGCCGACGGTTTCCAGCTGGCCGATGGTGGTGGCCTGGCTGCTGATGGAGTCGCGGTCGTAGACCAGGCCGGCAATGACCTGGGCGCGTACGCGTTCGAGCTCTTCGGGGCTGGGCGGGGTGGTCTTGAGTTCTTCAAGCAACTGCCAGATGCCTTTCTCGACATCGTCGAGGGTTTTCTGCTTTTGCACATTCGGCGTGGCCGAGATCAGGAACAGGCTGTCGCCGCGGGTGAAGGCGTTGTAGCTGGACGAGGCGCCGGCCACCAGCTCTTGGCCACGCTCCAGGCGTGCTGGCATGCGGGCGCTGTAGCCGCCGTCGAGCAGTGCCGAGATCAGGCGCAGGGCATGCACAGTGCGCGGGTCCTTGGCGGTGGGCAGGCCGGGCACGTTGAAGCCATAGATCAGGCTGGGCAGCTGGGTGCGTACGTGCAGGGTCAGCTGGCGCTGGCCAGGCTCGGCCAGCTCCAGTGGCAGCTTGGCCGGTGGTACGGCGCGCTTTGGAATGCTGCCGAAATACTTCTGTGCCAGGTACTTGACCTCGTCGGCGGTGACATCACCGACCACCACCAGGGTGGCATTGTTGGGGGCGTACCAGGACTCGTACCAGTGGCGCAGTTCTTCGACCTTCATGCGCTCCAGGTCCGCCATCCAGCCGATGGTCGGCGTGTGGTAGCCGCTGGCCGGGTAGGCCATGGCGCGGAACAGCTCAAACGCCTTGGAGTTGGGCTGATCGTCGGTGCGCAGGCGGCGTTCTTCCTTGATTACCTCGATTTCGCGGCTGAACTCGTCGGCCGGCAGGCGCAGGCTGGCCAGGCGGTCGGCCTCCAGCTCCAGGGCGACCGGCAGGCGGTCGCGGGCAAGCACCTGGTAATAGGCGGTGTAGTCGTCGCTGGTGAAGGCGTTTTCTTCGGCACCCAGGTCACGCAGGATGCGCGAAGCTTCGCCGGGGCCGACTTTGGCGCTGCCCTTGAACATCATGTGTTCCAGCGCATGGGACAAACCGGTCTGGCCCGGGGTTTCGTAGCTGGAGCCGACCTTGTACCAGATCTGCGAGACCACTACCGGGGCGCGATGGTCTTCGCGCACGACCACCTTCAGGCCATTGTCGAGGATGAATTCGTGGGTGGGTTGCACATCGGCGGCGAAGGCCGCGAGCGGCAGGCAGAGCGTGCCGAGCAACAGGCCAGCGGCGCGGCGGGCTAGAGCATTCATAAGGTGTTTAACCTGTTCGGCGGCCCGCTGGGTTTAGCGTCGGCGGGCCAGGAGGTGCTAGGATACTGATCCGGTTGCCTGGCGACCATGCCTGTCGCCGTTCTGGCCCGCAGGACACTAAGACAAAACGTTGCGCATGAACCAGCAGGCTTCAAGATAGTCTGTTCTGCGTAGAGAGAATTCCCGATGGGCCGTTGCTGGCTCATCGCTACCCTGAGATAGCCGTCCTCCATGTTTGGTTCCAACGACGACAAGAAAGCGCCGGCCGAGGCTGGCGAGAAGAAAGGCCTGTTCAGCTGGTTTCGCAAGAAGCCGCAGCAACCTGTCGCCGAACAGCCACAAGCCCCTGAATCCCAGGCCGCAGAGCCGGTAGCGCCGCCATCCGCCGTCGAGCACGCTGAAGCTGCTCCGGTCGAGCCGGTGGTTGCTGAAGCACCTGCACCTGCAGCTGAGGCCCCTCTGGCTGCTGAGGCAGCAGTGGCCCCTGAACCTGTACCTGCCCCGGTGGTCGCCCCAGTCTTTGAGCCTGCACCTGCTCCGGTGGCTGCGCCGGTCCCTGAGGCTGCGTCTGCGCCAGTAGTGGTCACCCCAGCGCCTGAGCCTGCCCCCACCCCTGTGGGAGCGGGCGTGCCCGCGAATGCGGAGCCTGCCGCCCCGCAGCTCGAAACCCCTGCGCCAGTAGCAGCCCCGGCCATTCAAGCCGTCGAACCCCCGGTCAGCAACCTGGTACTGCCCGTTGCCGAGGAGCCCGTCGCTCTCGTCCCTGACCTGGAGCCAAAAGTCCCGCCAGCGATCCCCGAGCGTCCGGCAGCAGAGCCCGTGCAACCAGAGCCCGAGCCCGAGCCCGAGCCTGTGGCTGCGGCTGCGGCTGCAACCGTTACCGAACAAGCCAGACCCGGCTTCTTTGCCCGCCTCAAGCAGGGCCTGTCCAAGACCAGCGCCAGCATCGGCGAAGGCATGGCCAGCCTGTTCCTCGGCAAGAAGGTCATTGACGACGACCTGCTCGACGAAATCGAGACCCGCCTGCTGACCGCCGACGTCGGTGTGGAAGCCACCTCGGCCATCGTCCAGAACCTGACTCAAAAGGTTGCCCGCAAGCAGTTGGCCGACGCCGACGCGCTTTACAAGTCGTTGCAGGAAGAACTGGCCGCGTTGCTGCGCCCGGTCGAGCAGCCGCTGAAAGTGCAGGCGCAGAACAAACCCTATGTCATCCTCGTGGTTGGCGTGAACGGCGCCGGCAAGACCACCACCATCGGCAAGCTGGCGAAAAAGCTGCAGCTGGAAGGCAAGAAAGTCATGCTGGCTGCCGGTGACACCTTCCGTGCCGCTGCGGTCGAGCAACTGCAGGTGTGGGGCGAGCGTAACCAGATTCCGGTGATCGCCCAGCACACCGGCGCCGACTCTGCGTCGGTGATCTTCGACGCCGTGCAGGCCGCCAAGGCCCGTGGCGCCGACGTGCTGATCGCCGACACTGCCGGCCGCCTGCACACCAAAGACAACCTGATGGAAGAGCTGAAGAAGGTCCGTCGGGTAATCGGCAAGCTCGACGCCGATGCGCCACACGAGGTGCTGCTGGTGCTCGACGCCGGCACCGGCCAGAACGCCATCAGCCAGGCCAAGTACTTCAACCAGAGCGTTGAACTGACCGGCCTGGCCCTGACCAAGCTGGACGGCACTGCCAAAGGCGGGGTGATCTTCGCCCTGGCCAAGCAGTTCAACATCCCGATCCGCTTCATCGGTGTTGGTGAAGGCATCGACGACCTGCGTACCTTCGAAGCCGAGCCGTTCGTCAAGGCTCTGTTCGCCGAGCGAGACTGACCATGATCCGA
>Ga0207713_1002624_pt1 | contig 12928 bp, 21 predicted proteins | sample KBSS64metaG_FD_184404 | JGI IMG/M metagenome (GOLD analysis project Ga0207713, IMG submission 184404) | Switchgrass rhizosphere microbial communities from Kellogg Biological Station, Michigan, USA - KBS S6-4 metaG (SPAdes) (version 2) | ecosystem: Host-associated > Plants > Roots > Rhizosphere >...
TGGCTTCTCATCCCGGTTGCCACACCCCCTTTATAAAAAACTAAGGTCGCTCTATTGGAAAAGGTTCCCCCTCCCGTTCCCCAGCCATCGTTTTAAAAATTTATTAAGTGGGGGGGATTGCTTTTTCTCTCCATTGTTCGCCCAAAGGGGTTAATTCATCAGTTTCTCGATTGTGCATCTTGCCATGACACTTCGTACAGAAGCTAATTAGGTTCCAGTTGGTTAATCGCAAGTCTGGTCTTTCTCTGAATGGATGCATGTGATGTACAGTGTTTGCAGGTATTCGTTTGCCATATCGTTTACACTCTTGGCATAAGTATTGATCACGTCTTAATATGTTTTTACGTTTACTTTCCCATCTGATTGTCTTATAAAAGTTCATGACTTATTATCCTTTCATATCAATAAAAAAAGCATTCTATAAAGAATGCCTTTTATAATTATTAATTTTTATTCATGTAACTTTTACACATTTCAATGACTTCATTAGTGAGGGAATCATGTGACTTCAAAGTTACCCAAGGAATAAGTGCATTTTTCTTTCTTTCGATTGCCATTCCTTTATAGACATCATCTGCTGAACTAGCAATTTGTATCTCCCAGTTCCAAGTTACAGTTTGAGTTCCATGGCTACCAAATGGTTCAACCTTATCGATTTGCACTAGCTCATTACTATAAATTGTAAATTTGCGAACGTTATACATTTTCTCACCTCCTCGTCCCAATTATATCGGACAAAAGAGATGATTTAATATATTTTCTCAAAACAAAAACACCCTCGAAAGGATGCTCTTTGAAATGAAATTACTGGTATTTAGCTCTGTTGATAAATAGTTCTTGTTTTATCTCTGGATATGACTTTCCTAATAAAAGAAGAACTGAAATAGTTTTTTCTACTTTTACTACTTTTCTTAAATCTTCAGTAGTAAAAGAATCCCGGAGTGCTTCATTCTTTCCTAACTCATACAATACCTTCAGTTGAGCTGCGCTCATATCAAAAATTATGTCATATACTAAATTGGTAAATACAGCATATTGTTGACCATCTTTGAAATTCCCAATATAAAAATCTTTGATAGCGTCAGTCAGTTGTCTTCTATCCCTTTTACTAATTTCGCGTTCGATAGCCCAACGTTTTTGTTCTTCATCAGAAACTTCTTCGATATTGAGCAAGTAGTTACGAACAGTTTTTGCCACTTCAGAATCGGTTAATAGCATTCCTAATCTGAGTAACCCTCTTCGGTTAAGTAGAGTCAGAGATGGTGCTGCTTTTATGTCTGGTTCATCCTGAACTAGACCTTCTTTAAACTCTCTTAATAACTTTCCTTTAAGAAGTCTCATCTCACCATAATCGTTAAATTCAACTCTGTGGCGCTTAACCACTGTCCTTATAGTCTCAACAGAAACTTCATAATAATCTGCAGCACTTTGAAGAGTCATCTCGAAATCTTCTGTAATAAAAGTTACTGCTTTTACTTTCTCTAATACCTCATCTCTATAAACATGTTGATCACGCATCGTTCGACTTTCGATGAGAACTAGCAAATTCTCTTGAGAAATATCTGCTTCCAATTGTTTATTCTTTTTAGTCATACAACTCCTCCTCTCGACCTAATTATGGGTCAAAAGGATTATATAGACAATATTTGTCGTTCGACAATTATTGACAAAAGTAAATTATTTATTTCCTCTTCATAGCTCCACCACGACCACGTTTCAATGTCTGCCTATTCGTTCCCATGATGTCCTTCCAGTTAACCTTTTCTTTACGTTTACCTATCTTTTCTAGGTGACTCAATTGATCTGTGTTAAGATGATTTTTAACTTTCATTGAGATCACCTTCTTAATAAATTTCGAGCCTTCATATTCACTCATATGACGTTTTAAATAAGTTTCAATATAAATCATTCAGACATAACAAAAGCGCTCCTACAGCTAAGGAACGCTCTCTCTTTGATATTTTCTTGATAATATAAATTTATCATGTATTAAAGCAAGTACCACGACTTATTTTCGAGTTTTTTTCGATTTATTTTAGGAATGTTTTTGGATTATTTTTCCCGCTACGAATTTTTAAGAACAACCAAGCTTAGATTGAGAGCTAGTTTATAAAAAGCTTTCCACCTAATCTTCGAGTACGTCTTTTCAGAAATAGGTGGTTGGAACTTAAAACTATAAACATTGTAGTCTGTTAAATATTCCGTTTCTAAGGACATGTATCTTTCTTCGATTAAGAATCTTTCCATCTTAGGCAGCCTGTTCACTGCTCTTTCTACACGAAAGCAGAAGTCTTTTCTTATCCCTTCCTGGTCGACATTATAAGCAGCAATGGAACCTGTTTGGTCACTCGTTTCATTTGTTGGGCCATGATAACGAATTTCAGAGCTAGCAGTAATGGGTGCTTCTCTCTCTTCAAAGGATAAGTACTTAAACAATCTATATTTTTCTAAAGCATCTTCTACTGCTTGTTGTGTCACTTTTCTGTCTATCTCAGGAAGCATAAATGATAATTGGTTTCCCACTTTTGGATCCCTCCTGTGCTAAAATGTAAATACGGTGATCAAGAGAAATCTTGGTCTTTTTTTGTTTAATTGAGTTATAATATTTTTTGTGCACATACACATCTAGTACAACTTTGCTAAGGGATGCTCTTTCGAGGGCATCTTTTTTTATTTATCCCTACATGAGGCCAACCTAAAGCTAAGTCGTTATAAGTGACTAGCCCGGCTGCGGAGTTCGAATTGAAGCGTTAGGAGAACCCATTAAGCTGTGAGCAATCAAACCGCCTTTTACATATTTATTGTACTTTCTTTTACCTGTTCAGCTATCGCACTAGCAACAGCAGCCACTTGAATTAACTCCTTATATAAATCATCTGCATCCGTTTCTTTCATACTTGTTAAGCCTAATGTTCCTTGCATGGCTTGAGAAACTTCTCCAAACTCTTCGGCTAAGATAGCTAACCAAGCACCCATATGATGACGTTGAACTCCCCATTTTTCGTTTTGACTAATACGTTCAGCAAGAACAGCCTTATTTACATCGTTCATTAATTCTGTTACTTGTTCCATCTTAATTCCCGCCCTTCGTTTTATAAAAATCGCGCTTAATTTTATCCAGTGCATTGTTTTTCTTCACATGATCCTTTTGACTACGTTTTAATTTAAGAGACGTTTGAGCATAGCTTCTTTTTAAAGTAAGGTGTTCTTTAGATAAGCTCTCATGATTTCTTTGCAGCTGCTCATTTTCTTCAGATAGACTTTCAATCTTATGAATCATCCAATTGAAGTCATTAGCACTTAAAACATCTACATATAAGCCGTTACCATGTTCTGTTGTAAAATCAGTACTCCTTTTGATTAGCTCCAATCTCTCCATCCCTTGTCCCCTCCAATGACAAGGAGCCTAAGCTCCCTGCTGTTATTTATTTCACTACTTTTAATTTATGGTCTGACCCCTCTTTATCAAGTGAAAGTTGTCCTTCAGGCACTGATACACTTCCGTCACTTTCCACATTGTATTCAATGCCTTCATGATCACCTTCATAAAACTCATCAATCGTCATTTGTGAAGGCTGTAATCCAAGGGATACATTTGAACCGGCATGAGGATATAACTTATTTACCTTGCCCTTTGCATCACGTTTGATATTAAATTTAAGAACAGTTTTCTTATTATCACGTTGGATTGAAACAAACTCTGCTCCAACCTCTCCGGCTTCACTTTCTTCCACATTTAGAAGAGCGATAGATCCTGGCATTTTTAACAATTCATCTGCATGTGGTAACTCATCGCTTAGTACATGGAACATAAGAACTTCCTTTTTATCATCCTTCTGCATTTTCTTGAAAAGAACGCTTAATTTAATCATGTGGTTTCCCCATTTCATATTAGTTTTGTGATGTTTTTACTTCTTCATAAATCTCCTGTAATTTAGAAATATCTAATTCGTACAATTGCAAACCATCTGGTGTTTTGAAATAACCCATTTTAAGCAATTCACTCCGGTAATAATCTTCCATGTGCTGAATAAGTATCATGTTTGTCCTCCTTTCAGCATAAGAATTAAAAGACTCCTGTTTTAAGATAATGTTTCGCTTGATAATAAAAATGGTGATAGATCCAATTGCCACTATATTTTTGATCTACATATACAATTTCAAAGTTGTACCTTGCTTTGAAAGTATTCAATCGACCAAGTAAAGCTAATGGATTGTATTTTGAACGATAATTACCTTTAAGCATCTTTTCATATCCATGTAGGTCCTCTACGATTAATGTAAAAGGAATATCCTTTGAACGAATCAATTCATTTTCAAATGCTGTTTGCGTATCTTTTTGCAAATTCCCTGTTATCTCGTCCATGTGTGCTTTTCGTTCTACTCGGCTATTTAGAAATATGTCACGGGTAATGCCGAGATCTTCATTTTTTGGAATCATGCAACCATAATCGCCAGTATCTAATTTTTTAATTTTTACAGGGATATCTTTTTGACGTAAATAATCAAGAATATGTCCATTTACATTTTCACGAGTATCTATTACTATCGTGAGTGTTTTAAGTATTTTATTTAGTTCTGAATCTGTGTAATGATAAGAAATCAATTATTTACACCTTCTTTGCCTTCATATATGTGACAGCTCGCTGATATAAATCTTTTGCAATTACATCAGATTCAGCAGTCTCATATTGCCGATAATCATCATAGATATCCTTCCAACCTTTTTTCGCAAGAACGATTGTCCAATCGATAAACAACATTAGAGAATCTTCTTCAGCGCAAAACCATTCATTTATTTTTTCATTAGGCTGCCATCCACAAAATTGATGAATCATTTTCATAATTGTAATTTTTTCGTTGTTAGCATTCTTCCATGACTTGAACCAATCATCAATTGCTTGAAAGTTTTGTTCAGCAACTTGCATAACTTCGGCTGGAATCATTTTTTGATTTTTTATTGCTACACGATCATCCGTTTCATCAAGATAAATATCTGCACCCGATTTCCAAATCAAGCTTAGAATTTTTAAAACCTGCAAATCTATCACCTCTGTTATCAAAAGCTACTAAAAAGTGTTACTGAAAAACACCTAAAATCGGTATGTGTTACTAAAAAGTAACACCTTTCAGACCTAGAGCCACAAGGGATTGAAGCACTTGTGTTACTTATGTTACCTAATTTGAGCATTAACGCCCCTAATAGAATATATATATTTATATTTTTTGTTTATATATATATTTAGTAACAAAAGTAACAAAAACAGTATAAAAAGCATCTTAAACCCTTGTTACATAAGGGTTTTAAGTGATTTTAAATGTGTTATTTTTAGTAACATTTTCGCTAATTTCATCATTGTTTAGTAACTTTTGCTGAAAAAAAGTATTTTTTCGCTCCACTAAAGTAACACCTTTGATGAAATACTTATTTCTATTGCCACGTTCTCTCTTCAAACCCTGTGATTCTAAAATCCGATAAAATGCTCGATTTTTTAATTGATGTTCACCATTTCTAAAGCACCAGTTGGAGTAAACCTCATACAATTCTTTCGCTTCAATTTGAACATCTTCTCTTTTAAAGCAGCATTCGAACATAAACGGTCCCAGTATATCCATTTCTTCTTTATAATCGCCTGTTGCTTTCATTACGATTGCTGGATCTTTCAACCCCGACTTCTGCCACTTCATACAACCCTCAATCGCCCAATTTAGAATGCCGGGCATTTCTAAACTTAATTTTTCAGGAAGTTTCTTATCACGCTTTTCTTTTGGAAGCTGCAGGTTGAATGGAACCAATCGAATACGTCTCCAAATACCTTCATCTACGCCTTTAATGACCGGTTTATGGTTTGTAGTGAAAAATACTTTGAACTCTGGAATAAACTCGAAGTATTCTTGTCTAAGGAATCGGGCCAGTACCGGCTCACCACCTGTTATCTGCTTTACAAAGGCTTCTGATAGCTGTTCACCATCTTCACTTTCGATTGCAGAAACAAAACGAGATCCTACTAATCTGGCAATATCGTTATTTGCACCGGTCTCTTTTTTCTTGATGAAAGTATCTGATTTCGCTTGCTTACCATACTCGCCCATGAGGTCCTTAATGGTGTTAATAAAAGTTGATTTACCATTAGATCCTCCACCAATAAGAAACACCATAATTTGCTCTGAAATTTCCCCAGTGAGTGAATAACCGATTAATCGTTGCATGTATTCCATGAGCTCTTTGTCCCCTTGGAAAATTTGTTCTAAGAAGCTTAACCATTCTGGGCATTTTGCTTTTTCATCAAATTCAATATTAGTTATTTTAGTAAGACCAAGTTCTCTATCGTGTGGCTGTAGCTTACCTGTTCTTAAATCAACAATGCCATTGTCAGCATTGAATAAGTATTTGTGCCGATCAAAGTCTTCTCGCTCCCCTGGAACTAATGGCATAAGGTCCTTAATACTATTCATTCGAATATTTCTGCGCTCGCACATTCGGGCCCATTTAGTTTCAGATTCATCTTCTGATTTATAAAGACCGCGAAGGACTTTTGCTGTAATGCGCTCAATTTCTTTTTTCGTGTCAAGTTTCCATCGCTTTCCGTCCCATATAAACCAACCTATGTCCGAAACATATTTAATAACGTGACCATATTCATAAGCAATTCGTTCAGCATTTCCAAGTTCAGTTAAACGAAATTTCTTTTTGGTTTTTTCTTTCACAACCTCTTCTGCATCCCCAGTATGAAAGTCAAAAGAAAATTCTTTGAATTGCTCTTTGTTGTCTAAGATAGTTGTGGAAGTAGAAGAAATTGCAGTCGCTATGGTTCTTTCACCATATGTTTCATTTGTTTCTCTAAAATGAATAACATCCCACTTGTCACGCATAAGCCCTGTCTCTCGGAACATCGTATCCATTCGAGTTGCCGATTTACCTGTCCAAAAAGCAAGATGATTACATAATGCTAAGTCACTTGCTGAATGATCATTATTGATTAAATTGCCGTTACACAATGACCGAATTTCATCACCATTTTTAGACCGAAATATTCTTTCCCATAGAGCTTCATTTGAAATTTTTATTTCATCTTTTTCAAACTCGGCTAGATTTACACGACCTTGAATGTCACTATCATCAAAATATTGCTCAAATACTTCTGAAAGTTCGTCTGTTCGCTCATAAACATCATTAGAGTTTTCTCGATTCCCAGTGAAACTGAAATATCGACCATATGAATAAATTTCTAAGCCGTGCTTAGTGTTTTTTCGTCCTGTACCTAAAACAGATTGTGGAAGATTCCCCTTGATAATGATATGTATGCCTTTCCCAGATGGAGAGAATTCTGTATAACTGTCTAAGGTGTCAATAATCTCTGTTGCGAAAGTATTTGCTTTTCCATCCGCAACGCATTTATCAATATCAATTCCGATGTAATTATCTTGCCTGCTAAATACAAACCCTATGCCGTCATAATCGCCTTCTAAATAGAATTTGACTGCTGTTGCAAATGTCGACCAGGTACGCCTATTATTCGCCTGTGCCATTTCACCATTTACTTGATAAGGCACCTTTGTTGGCTTGTTATTACGCTTTTCTGCTCTCCACAATATCCATTGAGGAAGGGCTTTTAATTCGGCAGGGATCTCGTTAAAATTGTATGGATTTTCTTTCATTTCGCCCTCCGATAAATTTATATTTATCTATAAAAAAGAGAAGCTAGTACAATACCAACTTCTCTATTTAGTTTCCTAGAATGGTAAATCATCATCACCGATGTTTATTCCTCCGCCTTGGGAAATTGGATTCACATCTGTTACATCATAATATTTAGCTTTTGCAGCAGTACGTTTTTGTTTCTCACCGTCGACCACTTTTTCATACTCTTCATGTTTAACAGTAATTTTTAAGTTTTTATTGATTAGCTCTTTCGCTAATTCATCTGGTGAATTAAAAACATGATTGTTAGAGAATCCGCATGCTTTCAACAAGGAGTTAACAATTCTTACTGAAACTTCGTGTTCAAATGTAAAAGTGTTATAAAGGACCTTCGCACCTTGATGATTTTGAGGAACATCACTACGAATCTCAAAGTCTATTGATAATTTAGGCTTTTTAGCTTGTGTCTGCCCTGCTTCCGCATTCACAATTACTGCTTCATATTTACCTTCTGCAACTAATTCAAATCCTGTGCTTGCGTTTGATTCATCAAATTTAAAGAATGACATTATTTATTTCCTCCTATGTTTTCGTTTTTGGATGATACTAATAATTCGTCTTGTACGCAGCCACTACGTTTATCTAAATGATTTTTAGCAAAAATACTTTGATTACCCTCTAAAATGAATCCCCTTGTACCATCTGCTTTTCTAACCAATCGAGCAACAACATGTACAATCCCCATTACGTGATTGACAATTTTATCTCGAATATCGGGAATAAATTGATTGTATTGCTGGCCATCATCATGAATGATACTGCGTGTAGTTTCCCAAGCAGTGTATATGACGTTGGCATCTAATCCATTAAATGTTTCAACAACTTTTAACAAGTGATTATCGAATAAGGCGTAGTCTTTTAATTCAGGCATGCCACTTTTTGTTTTTTCACCTCTATTCATCAACCAAAGCTTTTGGTAATGAGTAAGGTTGTCCACAAAGACATTGTCATAGTTTGCTATATTTGCTTTTGCATGGGCATAAAAATCTAAAATACTTTGATGAGGATCAGCTACATTGATTTTTGCGACATCAATATTGGAATAACCCTCTAACACTTGGCTTGTCCCATCAATATCAAACACTAATGTTTTACCTGGCAGCAAACCAGCAACCGTTGTTTTGCCGTCTCCAGGTTTGGAGTAGATGATGATTTTTGCTTTTTTACTTTTCTTAATTTCAGCCCCATTTGTGATTTCCAAGGTTACACCTCCACTTTAAAGCTCAAGCTTGCAGGCTCAATTTCTACGCCTTCCACAATCGTTCCATTTTCATCGATGACCACTGGATGCCCATCTACTTCATGAATGTGGAGGACCTTCTTCAGGTCGCCCCATTTCACTTCTTCTTTAATAAATTCAGTCATGCCCGTTTCTTTCACATGCTGCAAGAGCTTGTCCTTATCAACAGCTTTAGGTTGCTCTTTTGTAGCACGGCTTTTTGATTTACCGTAAGGTGTAGAAATGGTTTTAGCTTTCGGATTTTCTTCTAATTGCTTAGCATGATAAGATGAGACAAGACTCTCAAAGTAATTTTTATCACTGTGGAGAGCAATTAACTCACGATTCTCCCAGTCATTGATTCTTGTCCGTTCCACATCAGCTAATTGCTTGACTTCTTTTTCTTTCTCTGATAAAGCAGCTAATTTACGGAAAACCCAGTTTAAACTTTCTATATCAGTAACCTGAAAAGATTCTCTTTCAGACTGTTCAGTATTTTCAACCTCTAAAATCTCCATTTGTTGAAGTTGGTTCATTTATAGAACATCCCTTCTATATTGAATTTTCTTCCTAAGTATGGTAAAAATAAGTTGTCATCCATGTAAGTCCACTCCGCCAAGTGGGCTTTTTATTGTTCACCTGCTATTTTTTTAATTGAATCTCTACGAACGTATTTCGCTATACATCTTGAGTCATCATGAAGATGAACAGTACCCCAGTCAAGCATTCCTTGACCTTCCACAATGTTGTGATTACAACCATCACATAAGGATATAACTTCAGGCTCTTTCTCTTGCGGATCTGCAATACCATAGCCGTTTTTTTCAACCGTCTGATTTTCAACTTCAGTCACTTTACCGCCTCCTTTAAGGTAAAGGTTCCAGTATCGTTCATGTTGCTTTCTAGCGAATTCAGCGATTTTTGCACGACCACCAAGCACCATATTCATTTCAACTTTTATAAAGAAGTTAGAAAGCTCTAATGCCCCCATGTTATTCATATCAACTAACCACCCTTTTTAGTTAATTGGTTGTTCCTCTAACCACATAAGAAGAAAATTCTCTGCCGCGCCTGCTGGAAAATACCACTTGCCTCCAATTTTTCTTTTTGGAAACCTTTCATCGTAAAAGAATTTTTCTTTAACGGTATTTTCACTCATGCAGGTTTGACGGCAAAGCTCTTTCATATCCCATAATGTCCTACGTTGTTCAATATAACTAAGACGCTTTTTCAACTCCTCAATAAAGCGTTGTTCGATTGCTTGCTCATCTAAATGAAGAGTTAGCATCGGGTATCACCACCTCAACTTATTATTTTATGTTCCTTTTTAGGAACAATAGGTTCAAAAAAATAGGCGATCGGTACGCCAAGCTGGTAATGCATATACTTTGCTTCTTCCAATGTAAAGTCTCCACCAAAACCATTTAACTTCTTACTGATAGTATTGGGTTTCATCTTTAAAAGGCCAGCAACATCTTGATGTTTAATTTCATTTTCAACCAAGAACGCTTTTATTTTGTTATAAGGCTGTCTTCTTCGCGACATTTTTTAGATCACCACCTTTCGTTCCATTTTAGGAACATTTTAAATATAAATCACATTTTTTGTCATGTCAACCAAAAAAGTTCCTTTATAGGAATATTTTTTGGATAAATTGTTGCATTTGTGGAACTGGTATTATAAAATATTCCCATAACAGGAATATCGATAGAGGAGAATGAGAAGAGATGAATACTTTTGGTGAACGGCTCAGAGAGCTTAGAAACAAAAAAAAATTAAGTATTGATGAACTAGTTGCAGAATTAAATAATATATATGAAACAACTATTAGCAAAAGTATGATTTCCAGATATGAAAATGGAAAAGGCGATCCTAAGATGGAGAACGTAAGAATTATTTCTGATTATTTTAAAGTTTCTTCCGATTACTTATTAGGTATATCTAATACAACTACTAAATCTTCTGAATTGGAACTTACAGCTAAAGATGAAAGAGATATTCAAAAAGAATTACAGAAAATGATTGATGGTTTATCCTCTAATAACGGGTACGCGGCTTTTGATGGTGGCACTTTTGAAGATATGGATGAAGAAGATAAAGAGCTTTTAATAGCAAGCTTAGAGAATTCTTTAAGACTAGCCAAAAGATTAGCCAAACAAAAGTTTACTCCAAACAAATATCGTAAATAGAGAGAGGATTATATTTATGGAGCCTGTTTTACAAAAAATTAAAGCACTGATTAATCAATACGGTACTAATTGCCCCTTTAAAATAGCCAAGCACTTAGGGATAGAAATATGTTTTGAAAACCTGGGAAAGTCGCTAGGCTATTTTAGCCATTCATTTAGGATTAAAATCATCCACATTAATGAAAATGCCTCAGAACATCAAAAAAAGTTCATCTGCGCGCATGAATTAGCTCATGCAATTTTTCATGCTGATGCTAATACCCCTTTTCTTAAAAGAAATACTCTATTCTCCACTAATAAAATTGAATTGGAGGCTAACTATTTCGCTGTACAGCTTTTATTTTCAGAACATTTTTTCAATGATCAGATAAGCTTGAATGATGCAGTGAAATATTATGGAATTCCAAAAGAATTCATCTTGAATAACTTGAAAGGAGATTTAATTTATGGCGACATTCCACAAATACAAAAAGAAAGGATCTAACAAAGATTTCTGGGAATATAGGATATATTATAAAGATCCAATAACGAGAAAAACGCGAGAAAAATCTAAAAAAGGGTTCAAGAGTAAACCAGAGGCTAAGTTAGCAGCTGAAGAAGTAGAGCGTCAAATTCGTGAAGGATATGAAACTACTGAAGAACCTTTAAAATCTTTTTTAACTAATTGGTTAGTAGAATATAAGAAAGACAGTGTAGCGAAGAATACATTTGAATTACATGAACGCAATATAAAGAATCATATAACTCCTTATTTTAAAAACATCCTTTTGAAAGATGTAAAGCCAATTATGTATCAGAAATTTATCAATCATCTTTCAGGACAAGGTTACAGTAAACGCACTATAGAAATCATTCACGGGACCATGTACAGTTCTTTTGAAAAGGCTGTTTTATTAGGCAAAGTTCAAAAGAATCCATGTTATGGAGTAACTATAAAAGGTGTGGAAAAAGAACGTGAAGTGAAATTCATTGAATCTGAACATATCGCCAAGTTTTTAAAGACAGCTTATGAATATGATTATATTTACTGGATATTTTATAAAGTCTTAATTGAAACAGGTATGCGTAAGGGAGAAGCAGCAGCCCTCCAGTGGACAGATATTGATTTCAAAGATAAAACCATTAATATAAACAAATCGTTGGATTTTAAGGAAGCCAGTAAGGATAAACAAAAGATATTTGGAGATGTAAAGACTTATAATTCAAAGCGTGTTATTACAATGAGCCAAGCTCTTGCTAATGATCTACACTTTCACAAGAAATTTCAAAATCAAAATAAAACTGCATTGAACGAAGATTATCACTTTGATTTAAATTTAGTCTTATGTAGAAATGATGGCAACTATATGCCAAAATCAAGTTTATTTAATTCTTTTGCTAAGATTTTAAAGAAATGTGGACTGCCTTCTCTTCCTATTCACTCAACTAGACATACACATGCTGTATTATTATTAGAATCTGGAGCAGATATGAAATATGTTCAAGAAAGACTTGGACATGGTAGTATACAAATAACGTCAGATGTTTATTCGCACATTAGCAAAAAAATTGAAAAAGACAGAATGGACAAGTTCGAAAATTATATGAAAAATGTTCTTGAATAATTTTTTTGATGTAAAATCGGGCAATTATCGGGCAGATGTAAAAACCACTTATTCAATCTACTAAATACCCGAATATAAAAAAGCCCTGACACCAGAGGTATCAAGGCTTCTATTAATTAATATTGGCTCATGTATTGGTCACGTTCCCAAGGATGAACTTGTGTACGGAACATATCCCATTCGATTTCTTTCGCTTCAACGAAGTGCTCTGCTA
>Ga0207713_1002625_pt1 | contig 12928 bp, 11 predicted proteins | sample KBSS64metaG_FD_184404 | JGI IMG/M metagenome (GOLD analysis project Ga0207713, IMG submission 184404) | Switchgrass rhizosphere microbial communities from Kellogg Biological Station, Michigan, USA - KBS S6-4 metaG (SPAdes) (version 2) | ecosystem: Host-associated > Plants > Roots > Rhizosphere >...
TTCTGTCTTAAATAACGTGCACGTTTGAACGTTCCCTCATATGCCCACTTACCTAATTCTTTAGGGTGAACTTCGTCTTTTATTGCTTCTGGAATATCTCCACCAGTTAAATGAATACTATCCGTATCACAATAAATGATTCTGTCATAGCACTTCTGAGCAGTAGTGATTGTTGTATATCTAGCCCATGATGTAATGAAAACACCCATTGGTGTATAAATCGGATCTTTCAATTCATCTTCACCCATTGCAAAACCACAGCTTCCGTCTTCTCGTAAAAATGGTACTTTTCCTGTTACGTTTGGATTTGTTGCAAATTTACCGTATAAAGAGTTCAACATAAGTTTTGCTAATAACTTAATAGCACCGTCATTATTGATTTTTATTTCTGTCCAATAATCAATATAATCATTAAACAATCCTGTTTTCTGTCTGAACTTATACCCTCCAAGATATTCAACGTCATAAAGATGATAATGTTCTTTCATTAATTCAAGGTCTATATTTGAAACAAAAAGGTCTACAACTTCGCCTTTACTATCTTTTAAGTACTCGTTCGCTTTAAACAACATGTTACGTTTGATTTGGATTGTTGGAATTTTACCATCCTTCAATTCAAATTCACATCTAATGTGTTGGATAAACAACGGGTATAAATCATCTTGTTTGTATTCACCTTTGAATGGCAGCGGTGCACCATACGGTAAAGGTCTGTAATACATTTGAGCAGGGTAAAGACTATTTACATCAAAAACGATACCTGTTTCAATGTCTTTTCCAGCGTACTTATCGTTTAACCAAGTAAACCCTCCACGATATGCCCATCGTACCTGTTCATTTAATTTATGATTAAAAACAGGAAAATGTTTCTCAAAAACCTTTTTCCCTATAATATCTTTAAAGCCTGCTAATGCATCAGAACCATTGGTCATTTTCTTTAACCCTTGTTCAAACTGTTGTTCTAATGCAATTGCAATGATTTCTATATCATTCTTAATGTATTCAAATTCTTCTTGAGTTATGGTATGATTAGGTGAGCGGTATGCTTTATAATCAATATCGCCTTTTTTGATTTCAAGTTTGAAATCTTCTGCAATTTTCTTAACTGGAAACGGTAGCTTTTTCAAACTATCATAAATAACCGTATGCAATTTTTGCTTACGTTTTCCAGTACCTGTGACACCATAACAAATATCTATCATATACCATTGTCCCATATTGGATATAATAACATTAAAGGTGTTCGCCCCACCTTTTTTATCAAACGTGTAACCGTTCTTTAATAACCAATTGACAATAAATTCACCATCGAATTTTAAGTTATGGAAATAGAGGTCAGCTTGTACCTCTTTCGCCCATTCCATAAACTCATCAAGGTTATTGCCAATATGAAAGTTTTCACGTTTGCCAATTTCCATATATCCATACGCCCAAACACGACAATCGTCAATATCTGTTGTGGTTTCAAAGTCACAGCTAAATTTTTTACGTTTATCTTTACTCATTAAAAGCACCTCTTTTAAAAACCTTTTAGACTCATATCAATTTCGCCTTTTTGATATTTGTCAACATAACTATTTATCATCCCTAGCCGTCCACTGGTTGGGGATTCTTTATCTTCTGTATAATGATAATCGAAATTCATTTCATCAAACATTAAGTACATTTCATAAAAATCTTGTGCAGGTATGTCTTTGAATTTATCGACTAAGAAATCTGCATCACTGTTGAAGGTTGTATTCAACGCTTTCAAGTAATTCTCTTTCATAACCTCCATACGCTTATCAAAGAAATCGGGTTGCGCCCTTTTTTCTAAATTCTCCAATTTCCTTTCCAAACGACTAGGACGGTCAATGTTATCGAAGTTAAAGCCTAGAGGATTCTCATAACCTAAAATGTCGGGACGTTTGAACATGTTTTGATATTGTTCAACGCTTAGAAGTTGTTTCTGTCCTCCACTATAAAAAGGTCTGTCCATGAATTCTTTCTTCTTTTGCTTCGCATATTTAGCACCTAACTTCTCATTTCTCACAGCTTCTTGAAAAGTCTTTTTCGTGATAACTAAACCATGTTTATTTTTCATGAACTGATAATTCAGATTTCCACGATTAGTAAACGAACCTACTGACTTTTTCCATTCGTTATACTCTTTACGTGTTTGAAACGATTCAATATTTTTAGGTGTTTCGACTACACTTGATAAGTCAACACCATAATTCTTTCTTGTACGATTTACTTTAGATTTTACGTTACGTGACAAACGCTGAAAATCGGCTTTGTCCTTTTTTGTTATACGAATTGGTGTAACTTTAGCCATAAAATTTATACCCCTTGCCCTATAGTAGAGAAGAAAAAACGCAACCTCAGAAACAAGGTTGCGTATTCAATTCATTATCCAATTAATTTAAGGTCAACGTAGTTGTACTGTCTACCCTTCTTCGTTACAGCTTGAACGATTAACGCTTCGTCCTTGTCGTAATGAGGTTCACCGAACACAACAAAGAATTTCTTTAATGTGTGGTATACACTTTTTGAAGAAGTAACAAAGGCGATTCCGTCTTGATCGATTAAGTAAGTAACAACACCGTATTCGATTTCACCAGTATCTTCATTAACTTTATCGTATGGTTGAAAGATAACGTCTGCGATTTCGATTTGGTGACCAATATGTTCTTTTAATGGTTGTGCTTCTGAATCATCAGATAGTAAATTTACTAATGCAATTTTTTGTTCACGTGTTACAGCTTGAACACTTGAAAATGCTGTATAGATTGCTTTACGTTGAAATTTACCGTTTTCTGCTTTTGTTACTTCGTAGTTTTCTTGGTTATTTGTATTCATGATTTCGTTTGACATTTTTAATTTCCACCTTTTAATAGAAGTATTTTATATAAATTTTATAACTAATAAATTAAGTAAGAATTATGCTTGCTCGTTTGAATCCTCTTTTGAATCTTCTTTGATTTCAGCAATTTTAATAAATTCTTCAACTGGTAACTCATAAACTTGTGTATTTGTTTCTACGTCAAATACTGTAACATTTCTACCAGCAAATTCTTTTGCAATAATTCTTTGAGCTTTTTCAAGTGAAACATTTCCTAATAGTGTAACATCTTCTAAACGTTCTGCTACTGGTTGACCATCAACACTTTTTACCTCAGTTACTTTTACGATTGTTTTCGTTACTTCTTTAGTCATTGTTTTACGCATTTTAACATGCCCCTTTATATGGTTAATTTTTAATTACTAACTTGTTTACTCTTATGATTCTAAATGATTGAATCAATAATGTCAACTATTTTTAAAACAAATTTTTAATTAATTTTTGAAACATATTTATGTAACATTATTGAAACACATTTATCTAGTAACCTAACAAACTAGGCTACAAGACTTATTATAAAGAAAGATTTAACAAAAAACAAGCAAAATTCGACAAAAGTTCTACATTATTCGACATTATTCGACAAAGTTCGACACAAACAAGCTTTTCCATGTTATACTATTACTAGTGATACGGGGAATCACTGGAAAACATAATCTATAAGACAAATGAACAAAAAATTCTATTAAAGTGAGGTGAAGTTCTCACAATGCCTTTAGAACGTGAACACCACGAAAACCTATTGAACGAACTTTTACAAAGTGACTTGGAACAAAGTAGACGCACAGAAATCTTACAAGAGTTGCGCGTTGACTATGGAACAGTCCTTGCAGATTTCAATCAACTAAATGAAACAAATACGAAACTGCAAAAGAACAACGATGATTTAATCGTTTCAAACAGCCAGCTTTTTAGACAAGTTGGAATTACTGGTAACCCTGAATTGGAAAAGAAGGAAGAAGAAAAAACCTTTTCCGAAACAATTACATTAGAATCATTAGAAAAGTAGGAGGAAAGACATGCGTATTACAATTAGTAACGTAAAAACATCTTTAGGCATTACACAAACGTATGACATTGTGAATGCTATTCGTAACAGCGCAGGCGATAGCTTTAAAACATATGTTCCTTTAGCTGACGCAAGCAACGTTGCAGACATCGGTGCAGGTATTTTACAAAACCAAACAATTCAAAATGAGTTCATTACTTCATTAGTAGACCGTATTGGTTTAGTCGTATTAAAAACTGTTTCACTGGAAAACCCTTTGAAGAAATTCAAAAAAGGACAAATGCCACAAGGAAGAACCATTGAAGAAATCTTTACTGACATTACAACAGCGAAAAAGTACGACCCATTTGACGCAGAACAAACAGTGTTTAAACGTCAAATTCCAAACGTAAAAACTCTTTTCCATGAACGTAACCGTCAAGAATTGTATCAACAAACAATTCAAGACGAATCATTAAAAAGTGCTTTTACATCTTGGGGAAATTTTGAAGGGTTCGTTTCTTCTATTATTAATGCGATCTATAACAGCGCAGAAGTAGACGAATATAAATATATGCGTCTATTAGTAGATAACTACTATTCAAAAGGTCTTTTCAAAGTTATTCCTGTTACAGCTCCTGACACTGAAACAGCTACACGTGAGTTTGTAAAAAAATTACGTGCAACTGCAAGACGTATGACTTTACCAATGGGTACACGTGATTATAATGCACTTGCTGTTCATACACGTTCTGATATGGAAGATTTACATTTAATCATTGACGCTGAGTTGGAAGCAACTTTAGACGTTGACGTTTTAGCAAAAGCATTCAATATGGATAGAACAAACTTTGTTGGTCATGTAACTGTTATTGACGGTTTCGCATCAAGTGGTTTAGAAGCTGTTCTGATTGACCGTGATTGGTTTATGGTTTATGACAATCTTCAAAAGATGGAAACAATCCGAAACCCTAAAGGTCTTTATTGGAATTACTACTATCACATTTGGCAAACATTATCCGTTTCACGTTTTGCAAATGCAGTAGCGTTTGTAAGTGGAACAGTACCAGCAGTAACACAAGTTATTGTAGACCCTACAATTTTATCTATTAAACAAGGTGGAACATTTGCATATAAAGCATATGTACGTGCGACTGATACACTTGACCATCCTGTTACATGGAAAGTAGTTGCGGCTACTGGTAGCACACTTGCAAGTGGTACAGCGATTGACACAAATGGTGTACTAACAATTGGAGCAACTCAAGTTGGAGAACTTAGCGTGACTGCTGAAGTTACCCTGGCTGATTCTTCAAAAGTAAAAGGTGAATCAATCGTAACGGTTATTCCATCATAAGGAGGAATAGCGAATGGCTGTTGTACCTAGTTCGGGAACGAATATTCGACTTTTGTCGGGTATTCCTTTCTCGAATGATTATAAACATACAAGGTGGTTTGATACTCAATCAGAGCAAACCACCTATTTTACAAATAAACCTGCTGTTCATTCTATGAGTGAAGCAACCTTTCAAAAAATTGAAGGAAAAAACTTTGTTTCTGTTAACAAGTCGATTGACGAACTATGGAACGTGAATTATTTAATGTTTCAGAACGCTCAATATAACAGCAAATGGTTTTATGCATTTGTGACCAAACTTGAATACAAAAATAAAAATGTAACCTATGTTCATTTTCAAATCGATGTTTTTCAAACATGGAAATTTATGATGAACTTCAAACCTTCTTTTGTTGTCAGAGAACATTGTAAACTATGGAACGATGACGGTTCACCCGTTATTAACACAGTAGATGAAGGTCTTGCATACGGAACGGAATATGACATTGTGAATGTGAAAAATTATATTCCATTTGGAAACATTCAATTTCTCGTAATTGTAGCCAAACAGAAAATGCACGATGATGTGAACACTGGTGAGGAAACAAACCCTAGTGAAGAAACAACAAAAATCAAAGCAACTGTAAACGGTGTTCCGCAACCTTTAGCGTATTATGTTCACCCATTCAAGTCAGACGGTTCTGACGTTGATTCAAACATCGGAATCAGTAATGTAAAAACAGTCTTAAAAGGATTGTATACACAAGATGATGCAGTAAATAACATTGTCTCTATTTTCATTACGGATTATGTAGGAGCAGGCGTTACATTAAGTGGAAGTACACTGACATTCGATGAAGATATGTATGAGCTTGCTGGAGTTGCCGATGATAAAGCCGAAAACTTTAATACCATTTACGTAAAAGAAATTAAAGAATACGAAATGATACGAAAAGATTTTGGTAACAAGTATGATGATTATGTTTCTGTCACAGAATCAAAATTACTCATGCATCCGTACACAGTTTTAACATTAGATGATTTCAAAGGAAACAGACGAGATTTCAAAAATGAATACATCTTTGCTGACTTTCTAGAAATAAACGTTCGTGGTTCAATGGGAACAAGTAATAAGGTTTCTTATACGGTAGCGAACTACAATGTTGGACAAAGTGTACCCATTGGTGAACTTGGCGACAAAGTTATGTTAGAAGGTTCAATTATTAATAATAATCCTAGTGATGTTCCTATTTTAAACGACTTTCTAGCAGCCTACTTGCAGGGTAATAGAAACAGCATTTCTAACCAACAAAACAGCATTATGTTTAACGGGGTAGCAAACGGATTATCTACTGCAGTAAGTGGTGGGGTAAGTGCCAGTAGAAGAAATCCTGTAGGTGTTGCACAAGCTGGAATCGAAGGTGTCCAAGGAGCAGGAAATACCGTTTTAGATTTACAAGCCATTCAAGCCAAACAACAAGATATTGCAAATATCCCTCCTTCAATTAGTAAGATGGGAAGCAATACCGCCTTTGAATTTGGTAACGGGTACAGAGGGTTATTTCTATTAAAGAAACAAATCAAACCCGAATATCGTAAAAAATTGACCGCCTTCTTTAATATGTATGGGTACAAGTTGAATGAAGTAAAAGTGCCAAACTTCCATACACGTCAAAACTGGAATTTCGTTCAAACCGTTTCTTGTGTGATTACAGGAAGCTTTAACAATGAGGATTTGAAAGAACTAAAAGCCGTTTTCGATAATGGTATTACATTATGGCATACAGATGATATTGGAAACTATGCGCTTAGTAATGAGGTGATTTAATGGGAAGAAAAAACCCGAATGAGATACAGCGCAGGAAAGGGAATCGGTGGTATCAGCATTACAATCAATATTTATGCTCCATCGCCTATCAACTTTTCGAGTGGGAAGGTTTACCCGATAGCGTAGACCCAAGATTTTTAGAAATGACATTACATCAATATGGATTTGTCGGTTTCTACTACGATCAAAATTTAGGTTACATTGCTACACAAGGCGCACTAGGTGGAGAAATTGACCATTATAATTTGCCTACTGTTTTTCAAGCGAGTTCACCTAGATATAACGAGAAATTTAAGCTGTTCAACTATTCAGATATGAAAGAAGATGATATGGGTGTCGTTATTTGGAACAATGATTTCCATTTTCCTACTACTCCTTCTCTTGAAATGTTTGCTACTGATTTAGCTGAATTAAAAGAAATTATATCAGTGAACCAAAACGCACAAAAGACACCCGTATTGATTTCTGCGAATGACAATACAAGATTTAGCATTCAGCAAATTTATAATCAATATGAAGGAAATGCACCTGTCATTATTACTCATGAGTCAATTGACCCTGACTCAATCAAAGTATTTAAAACAGACGCTCCATATGTGGTTGACAAGTTGAATACACAGAAAAATGCAGTTTGGAATGAGGTCATGACTTACTTGGGTATTAAAAATGCCAATCAAGAAAAGCGTGAACGAATGATAACCGCAGAAGCTGAGAGCAATAATGAGCAGATTTCGAATAGTGGAAATGTGTACTTGAAAGCCCGTTTGGAAGCTTGCGAGAAAATCAATGAGTTATACGGGTTAGATTTGAATGTCAAGTTTAGAAGTGAAGCTGTCGAACAGTTATTACAAAATGTACAACCTGTTTCTTCTATAAAAGAAGGTGCAAACAATGGCTAATTACACGATGGAATTACGTGAATACATTGAACAGTTTTCACAGTATGAAGAGTTACCAGTGAGAAACAGAATCGAACAAGGTAGACAACATTTATTTGATTTTGAATATCCGATATTTGACGAATCCTATCGTAACGTTTTTGAAACACATTTTATTCGTAACTTTTATATGAGGGAAATTGGTTTTGAAAGTGAGGGTTTATTCAAGTTTCAACTTGAAACGTGGTTAAACATCAATATGCCCTACTACAATAAATTGTTTGAAAGTGAATTATTGAAGTATGACCCGTTAACAAATACCAGCCATAACGAAACATTCACCCGTGAATATGAAAGCACGAAAAATGATACAAAAGACAAAACTGGAAATGTGAAGTCTGCTGATAAAATGCATGATGAAGGTACAACGAATCAAAGTAAAACAGCACATGAGGATTTCGACTCCACAACAAATAAAACAAGTGATTCTACTTCACAAAATGACGTTACACAACATTCAACAAGTAAAACAGATGTTGACGAATCCGTTCACAATACTGGTGAAACTCATTCCGACACTGACAACAGTTCACATGTAACGAACAATGGTAGTTCATTTGATAGAAATTTAACAAGTGATACCCCTGACAGCCGACTTGCCATTACAACAAATGACGGTTCGGGCGTTATCGAATATGCAAGCGAAATAAAAGAAAACACAAACAAAAATAGTCAATCATCTGATACAACTGGTAGTAGTTCAACAGACGGAACATCAAAAGATGATTCTACTAGAGACTCAACTACAAACGTAACAAGTGACGATAAGATTGACAATGATACAACAACTCATTCCAGTGAAAAAGACACGTTCACATCTGATAAAGATAATACGGAAACTGTCACTGGTAGTCATAAGAACGATGGAACAAAAGATTCTACGATTGATACCACTGGAAAAGAAACGGGATCTAGTTCAATTAAAAACCTAGAGGACTACGTGAATAGTAAGGTTGGTAAAATCGGTTCTGTCTCCTATGCTCAATTGGTTAATGAGTATAGAGGTTCATTGTTGCGTATCGAAAAACAACTATTTAATGAGATGAACGAACTGTTCATGCTCGTCTATTAAGGAGTGATTTTATGAGTGGCCCGACTATTTACGGGAGTAGTGGAAAAGAAGCATTTACAAAAGAAAACCCTGCAAAGGTGTCATTAGCTGATTCAGATATTCAAGTACCTATGCAGAAACAAAGCATTTTAACAAAATTGGTTCAAGTACACAATAACGTTTTGATTGCTCCTAACACATGGAATATTTCAACGGGTTGGATTGACTGTTCAAAATTCGATAAATTAGGAGTTACTTTTCTAAATGATGCTTCAACAAGTTCCGCAGTAAGTGTTTTATGGTCAAATGACCAATCTGTATCACATGGTGAAGAAGCTCTTTTAACCTCTGCTTCTGTTCTCAGACGTGCAGGAGTGGTTGATGTAAAAGCGCCATATGTAAAACTTTCAATTCAAAATGCTGATACGGCTGCGCACACTGTTAGTTCATGGATTTATCTAAAAGCATAGGAGGTTTACAAAATGGCTTACAATTCAACTGATTTTTATATTGCTCCTTTTGCAAGTGGAATCGTTCCTTTGTCACATGAGGAATGTGTGGAAGTTATCACAGCTTGCAAAGAAATTATTGAAGAATTTGAACCAACACGAGAAATGGAAGAAGCAACAGACACTTATGTTATTTCTACCTATAACCGTATTGACTGGAAAAAAGGAATCAATGGAGACACGTATTCTCAATTAAAAATGTATGACGTTGAAACAATGAGTGAGGGTTTACCGATAACGGTTGATGAAATCGCATGACACTACTAGCGATTAAAGACGCAAAGAAAAACTTATTCCCGAATACAGAACTTGAAAAAGGTGCATGGGTTGGAACACCTGCTGTGATAAACAAAGGGACACAGGAACAATCTTTGTTCCGTTCAATGAGTAAGTCTATTCGATTAAAAGCAGGAACGTATACTCTTTCATCAAATGCAGGTGTAACCATTGGAGCAGGTGTTCAGTTTTTTACAACCTTTGCTAACATTGTTATTTCGTCCAATGCGACTTTACCGCAAACATTTACATTAACTGCTGACGCAGATATATATTTTCATTTTAGAAGAAGCGATAGTAAAGCGTGGGATTTATCCAATAATTCCAACGATCTAAAAATACAACTGGAAAAAGGTTCAACGGTTACACCCTTTGAAACCTATCAAGAAATGCATCCTGTCCCAGAGGTTACACCTAGTCCGACTAAGTTTCCTAAAAAGAACGTGTTTAATGTGAACGGTGGAATCATGAAAAATCAAACGGGTAAAGGTTCGGGTTCATTTGGTGTCAACTGGAAAGATTATTTTACGTATTCAGGTACACGAATTTCGAGTGATTGGCTAACACCTGTTAAACCGTATACACAATATTCTTTATCATGGTTGGACAATTATTCTGTTGCGATTGGTGAAGTAGATAACAATGGAGCGTTACGAAACGATACAGGGTGGTTAGCCAAAAACACTACTTTTACCACAAAAGGTTTTACATCACATCTTGTTTTTGTAGTAAGAAGTAACCCCGATGGAGCAAATGTTTCACCATCTATTATAAATGCTTTAAAAATTCAATTAGAAGAAGGTTCGACAGTTACACCGTTTGAAGAGTATCAAGGGGTTGACGCTTCACCTACTCTTTACCCAAAAAAGAACTTGTTTGATAAAAAGAGTACACCATTTGAACTAGGCTCTATTAACAGCGCAGATGGTCAAAGTTCTACAAACAACTTACTGTTTGTTGTGAGGTCAAAAGGTTATGTTCCTATTAAACCAAACACTAGGTATACATTTAATAAAATTTTAACAGACTACAACTTTGTACAACCTTATTGTTATGATAGTAATTTTAATTATGTCGGACGTGCTCCTTCCTTTGTTTTTAACGGAGTTAGTGCTTCATTTAGTACAACGGTTAATACAACATATGTAAGATTACAATATAACCATATTTCAGCAAGTTATGTTATATCGGAAACTGAACGTAAAATATTTGACGATAAATTCCAATTAGAAGAAGGTTCAACAATGACAGATTTTGAACCATATACATTAAGCAACTTAAGGAGTGAATAAAATTGACAAAGCCGACTATTAATTCATTTGAAATGATAGCTCCTTTATTCGTCCAAAGGTATGAACGGTATTTACCGACTGCCTTTGATGAAAGTATGTCATTATTAGAAAAAACAAACAAAGTCATAGAGTTTATGAATCGAATCGGTGTGTTAGTCGGTGACGTTATCACACAATGGAATGAAGTCATGGATTGGGTTATGAGTGACGGAATAACTGAAACCATTAATGCCAAACTTGATGAAATGGTAGCAGATGGCACAATGGACGATATTATCAATCATAAAATCTTTGACGAACTAAATAAAAAAGTAGATTCATTGACTCTAAATGTAGTGACATTTGACGTGGTTGGTGATGGAACAACAGATGATACTGCGAATATCATCAAAGCTGTTCAGTTCGCCTATGACCATAAATGTAAATTACATTTTCCGAATGCTACTTATTTAATTAGTGGAATTATCCCTCATTTCCATGACATCAATACCACTGGTGAAGGTGTCTTAAAGCGTGGTTCAGACGCTTACTATATTACACCTAATGTAGACGCAACAAATATTTTGTATACGGGTTATGGTTCGTCTACTTCAAATGATGGGCTATCAAAAGCCTACCCTATGAGTATAGCACAAGTAAGAAACGCCCTTCAAAACCTTGGTGAAAAAGCAAGTAAAGGACAATGGAGAATTCAGTTTGTTGAGGGTGTTACCTATGAGACTGGACAAGTTTTCAATAACATGCCCTACTTCTCTAAACCCTTACAGGTATGGGGATATTACAACGGGGTTCAACATTTAAGTGTATGGGATGGAACAACTAGCCCTGCCGTTTATGCCTTTAGAGCAGACGCAAACAATAACACATTAAATGTAGAATTTAAGGATATCTTTTTCCAAAACTGGCGTTTAAGTGCTTCCAATGCTGGTGCGATTGTTGCATGGTATGGTGTAAACGTCACAACTGAAAACGTAAAAGTTGATAACGCTGCTGTTGGTGTTTGGTGTCGTGGTGGATTCTCAAAACACTATGGTGACACAATTAATAATTGTCGATGGGGTTATGGTTTCCAGTATAGTCACAGCGCACAAGTGGGTGCATCAAGCAAACCACGTAATAAAATTACAAACTGTGAAGCTGGTGTATTTGTTGGACGTGTTTCTATTGCTCACGTTGACTATACAGATTTCGATCTAAACCAATGCAATTTACAACTTCATCAAAAATCACGTGTTGCATCTGTTAACTCTTTCTTTAAAGGATGGAAAGACGTGTGCACATGGTTACAAGGTGACAGCCTTTTTGAAAATGACGGTTCAACATGGGACGAAAACAGTATCACTGATACAACACCTATTTACCGCTTCAATACAGGTTCTTCTGTTCCTGCTGTTCATATCGGTGAACTTCCTTATCGTGTAGCGCACTATGTATCGAATACAGGTTTTGCGGTTAACGGTGGAGAAAGTGACATTCTGATTTCAGCACAAGCCGAATTCGGTTCACCGCTACGAATTCCAAAGAACCTTCTATATAATAATGCGAGCATTCAAATCACTGTGAAATGTCGTGTGGATATGTCGGGGAACGATGGAGGAAAAACATTAAAGTTAGCTGGTGCGAATGCAACTAGTCAAGTGTTAGCTCAATTAGACATTCCTGCTGGCAGTGGTGGTGGTGGTTTAGGAGAAGCAACCTTCCAGATAACATTCCGTAATGGAGGTTCGGCACTTTGTAAAGCTAGTTACGAATCAAATAATACTAGCTTGAATACGGTGAAATTCACAACCATTGCAAGTTCAACAATGAATGCAGTACGAGATAAA
>Ga0207713_1002626_pt1 | contig 12928 bp, 9 predicted proteins | sample KBSS64metaG_FD_184404 | JGI IMG/M metagenome (GOLD analysis project Ga0207713, IMG submission 184404) | Switchgrass rhizosphere microbial communities from Kellogg Biological Station, Michigan, USA - KBS S6-4 metaG (SPAdes) (version 2) | ecosystem: Host-associated > Plants > Roots > Rhizosphere >...
GTTCACGCAGCGACTACTACACCGCTGGCGGCAACATTACCGGTTTCCAGAACGGTCTGGCGATTGCCGGCGACTTTATGTCGGCGGCCTCGTTTCTCGGTATTTCCGCACTGGTTTACACCTCCGGCTACGACGGGCTGATCTACTCGCTCGGTTTCCTTGTCGGCTGGCCGATTATTCTGTTCCTGATCGCCGAACGCCTGCGTAACCTCGGCCGCTACACGTTTGCCGACGTGGCCTCCTATCGTCTCAAACAGGGGCCGATTCGCACCCTTTCCGCCTGCGGTTCGCTGGTGGTAGTGGCGCTCTACCTCATCGCCCAGATGGTCGGCGCGGGTAAGCTGATTCAACTGCTGTTCGGCCTCAACTACCACGTCGCGGTAGTGCTTGTCGGCGTGCTGATGGTGCTCTACGTCCTGTTTGGCGGCATGCTCGCCACCACCTGGGTGCAGATTATTAAAGCGGTCCTGCTGCTGTTCGGCGCCAGCTTTATGGCCTTTATGGTGATGAAGCACGTCGGCTTCAGCTTCAATAATCTGTTCACCGAAGCAATGGCGGTGCACCCGAAAGGCTCGGCGATTATGAGCCCCGGCGGACTGGTAAAAGATCCGATATCGGCGCTCTCACTCGGCCTCGGGCTGATGTTCGGCACCGCGGGTCTGCCGCATATTCTGATGCGTTTCTTCACCGTGAGCGATGCCAAAGAAGCGCGTAAGAGCGTGTTCTATGCCACCGGCTTTATGGGTTACTTCTATATTCTGACCTTTATCATCGGCTTCGGCGCCATCATGCTGGTGGGGGCGAATCCGGCGTTCAAAGACGCGGCCGGGCAGCTTATCGGCGGCAACAATATGGCGGCGGTGCATCTGGCGGATGCGGTCGGCGGCAACCTGTTCCTTGGCTTTATCTCAGCGGTCGCCTTCGCCACGATTCTGGCGGTGGTTGCTGGCCTGACGCTGGCGGGCGCATCGGCGGTGTCTCACGACCTGTACGCTAACGTGTTCCGCAAAGGCGCGACCGAGCGTCAGGAGCTGAAGGTGTCGAAAATTACCGTACTGATCCTCGGCGTGGTGGCGATTCTGCTGGGTATCCTGTTCGAGAATCAGAACATCGCCTTTATGGTCGGCCTGGCGTTCTCCATCGCCGCCAGCTGTAACTTCCCGATTATCCTGTTGTCGATGTACTGGTCGAAGCTGACCACGCGCGGGGCGATGATTGGCGGCTGGCTGGGTCTGCTGACCGCGGTGATTTTGATGATCCTCGGCCCGACTATCTGGGTGCAGATCCTCGGTCACGAAAAGGCGATATTCCCGTATGAATATCCGGCGCTGTTCTCTATCGCCGTGGCCTTTATCGGTATCTGGTTCTTCTCGGCTACCGATAGCTCCGCGGAAGGCGCGCGCGAGCGTGAACTGTTCCGCGCCCAGTTTATTCGTTCTCAGACCGGGATCGGTATTGAGAAAGGTCAGGCGCATTAATGATTATCTCTACCCCGGCCTGGCGGCTGGGGTACGTGTGATTCTAGTTATAGATAAATGTTATCGTTCCGCTGGCGTTGGCCGTTCCAGGCGTCACTTCAGCCCCGGTTTTGTAATAGTTGGTTGAAAAGATGAGCGAGTTCGATGCGGCAGCGCCGCCGGGATTATTCGGATAGGTGAAGGTTGCGTAGCTGGCCTCAGCTCCGGCATTCAACGTTACACTTCTGCTGGATGTACTTAAATAAAAACTGGTGTTTAACGGTATGACCTTCCCGTTGAGGCTTAACTGCACACCCACACCGGTTGCTACGTTTTCCCCCGCCGTTAACGCAATAACGCTCCTGTTCGGATTATCGCCTTCGGCTTCAGTCGCCGTCACACGCATTGATATATTGGTTCCGGGTTCGCAGGAAAGCGTCAGCGTTTGCTGGGCGGAGCCGACTGTCGAGGAAAGAGAAAACTCACTCGTTTTCACGGAGCCCATAGGGAAATTCAGCGTGGTCGAACTCACGTTGCAGCCCATCGGCGTCAGCTGGATTTTGGTGCTTCCGGTGACGTGCAGTTGGGAAATGACCATCGTTCCGTGATCGTCTCTAACCGACACAGTGGATATCGGCTCCCCCAGCGTCAGCGTGCTGTTGCTGGCAATGGCTCCGCCAGTTGCCACGAGCTGCACCTGATATGTTGGCGCATAATATGTGCCTGCCCAAAAATCTAAAAGCCCGGTTGGCTTTCCAAGATAAAAATCCGCATCACCGATATGATGCTCGTTATAATCCGGAGTAAAATCGTTGTTATCACCATTATATTCGCCGGTAATATTCAGCCAGACCTTAACTCTGATACCGATACCCGGTACAGAGGTTGTATATATATTATCGCCAATCAACGAGCCGGCATTACCCGAACTCCATGCTAAATTTGAATATATTGATCCCTGACAGTTGATAAAAAAAGTTGTAGGATGCGTGAGCTTCCCGGAATCATAAAGTACGGTCCCGGTCGAATAACTGCCGGCATTAATCAATATTTTCGCGGGCAAATTAGCCATTGAAACATCGCCATAATTCGTTCCTGTCTCACACGCCCAGCTATAGATCGGAGCGAGACAGGCCAGCAATAATAAAATATATTTTTTCATATCTATCCCTGTCGCTGTGAATCACTTATATGACACGTTAAAGGTGACGGTAAAGGCGACTTTACCGGCTGCCACCCTTCCAGTAGGTGTATACATTCTGGCGAGCATATTAAAAACATTCCCATCAGCACTATCGTTGAATACATAGGTGTACCGATCGTTCGGCCCCAACGATTGCTGATCCTGGGCGCTCAAAAGCTGTAGCCCAACCTCTTTGGCACCATAGATAATTTCATTCACATAAATCGATTTAAAAGTATTATCAAAAGATAAACCGCTGAAAGTAATCGTTACGGAAGAAGTGCCAGTTGAACAGTTATCAAACACAAGGGAAAGCGCAGTGCTATCGCTGCTCGAGCCCGGCTTCCCGGTCAGACGTTGGTAAGAGACGGTTCCCAGATCGATTGCACTGGAAGGCTTAACCGACACCTCGCAGACGGGCTCTTCAATATTACCGGTAATATTTAAATTGACGGTACTATTCGCTTCGTAGGCCCGGGCCGGCATCATACTGTACAAAAAAATAAAGGTGCTGGTGAGGCTCAACCATCCTGCATATATTGCCAATCGCCTGATATTATTGATGCTCATCCCGGTCATCCTGATTTTTTGGCCTAATCCGAATATATTAAGTTCCATCATCGGCAATCCGCTGCATAAAAAACGATATCATCAACCGATTTATTGGCGGATAAATCGTAGTTAACAGAGCACTGGGTATTTTGGCTATCGCCCCACTTCACATATAAACGGCCTTTTTCTGGCAGCCCGGTCAAATAGGCCTGCCCGGAATCGCCAACAATAGCGCTGCGTTTTTGTTTATACTCCTGACTTTCATCCTCTAGCGTAATCACCGCGCCAAACGGCACATCTTTATGATGAAATTGCAAGGTCATCATGGCCTTATAGCCAATCCAGGTATCATATTTAACTTTTACGATCGCATTGCGCGTCGGGACCACCGTTCTGACGATATTATCTATTTCCGCTCCCGAGACCTGCTGTTCATCAAGGGAGAGATTGTTTTCATGATAAGGGCGAACGAAAGGCACTACAGCATACCCGGCAGAATCGGTCATGACGTTAGTCTGCCCGCGTACCGCGATATCCCTGACGCCAGGCGCTTCAATCAGCGCAACGCTCTCGCCCAGATAGCGTGACAGCGTGATCCCGCCGGAATGGGCGAGCATCCCACCGCGTAGCGAATAATTATAGTGGGCGCTGTTGCTGTCATAACCGTATCCGGCGGTGACTTCACCTTTTGAGCCCTGGTAGTTGAGGTTGATGTTCCCTGAGGTGCTTTTATCGCTGGCGTTATATCCCTCCTGCACGTTCCAGTTCAGAGAACGATCGGCGAAAGCGGAGCCATTTAAACCAAGACTGTGAGTGGTGTCTCCCACCCGGCTGCTGTTCATGTTGTAGCTGGCTGATATATCGGCGCCGAAAGGAATACTCACGGTTAGCGAAATAATGCTGTCGCTGGAAGGCGAGCTATTTTCATTCTGGCCGCTGCTCTGCACATTGCGGTTATAGGCGTAGTTAATGAAGTAGGACATCCGGCCAAACGTATTGCTATAACTCACGCCCAGCGACTCCATCCGCGAGTTATCCCAGTAAGACTCACTGACCAGCGAAAGGGAGAGTGAACCGAATCCGGAGAAAATCTGCGACGCTGAAGCGTCAAAGCGGTCTTTAGTCCGACCGGATGACGAACAGCAGGCGCGATGAGAGTCCGCCCGATCGATAAAGTTCTGCAGAGAATAATAACCATGCGTTGAGTAACGGTACCCGGCAACGGAAAAGTTTGTCCCCGTCTGTGGAAAATCTTTACTAAAGCGCACGCGGTATGACTGCCCTTCGCTGGATGAGGCGTTATCCGATGAGGAATTTTCTTTTATGTCAGCCCAGGACTGAGAAGCATCAAAAGAGAGCGCCCCGACTGAACCCAAATTAAACCCGGCCCCCAGCAGGAGATTACTGTATTTATCCTCTAATTGCTGAAAGCCGCCGTACAGCGTGACGTTGCTCAACGCTCCCCAGGCAACGTTGGATTGTAGAAACTGATACTCCTTTCCGCCCGCGCTTCCCGAGCGCGTCTTGCCGCCGCTGAAAGCGTAATCAACCTGCCCTTCACGTTGTAATATTGCCAGTGAAGCAAACGGCACCACAAAGCTCTGCTCACTACCGTCTGATTCTTTCACCGTCACGTAGAGATCGCCCGCGCTTCCCGTGGGATAAAGATCGTTTATCTCAAAGGCGCCGGGAGAGACCGTTGTTTTATATATGCTGTATCCGTTTTGATAAACCGTCACGTCTGCGGTCGAGCGCGCGATACCTTTTATGACCGGTGCGAAGCCGTTCAGGCTGTCCGGGAGCATCTCTTTATCAGAGTTCAGCTGCAGGCCGGTGAAGCTGATGCTGTCAAACACCGCCGAAGAAGTATAGGTTTGCCCCACTATCAGCTGACCTTTCAGGGCGTGGATATCGCGTGAAATATAGCTATAGACGGAGTCCCACTGGCTGCCATCGTCATTATGATTGAGGGTGCTGTAATTACGTAAACGCCACGGCCCAACGTTCAATCCCGGCTGCAGGCTGACAAACTGGCTGGAGGTGGAAACGCCTCCATCTCGCGGATCGGTTTTTTGCCCGGAAATGTTGTAATTCAATAGCCCGGCGGTAATGCCCTGCTGCCATCGGCTTTCCGGGACATACCCCCGCGGACGGTGCACTAAAGCCACCTGGGGTAAGGTAAAGTCGATTCGCTGTTGCGAGAGCTGTACCGCCGTCTCCCATCCGGGGATCGCAGACAGTTTTGCGCACTCCGAACCCGCCACGGTAAGCTCAGGATAATCTTCGGTTTTTATCGACCACTCTTTCAGGCGCGCGACGGAAAGACATGGCCGGGATGAAGCGGCGTTATTTTGATCCTGTCGCGTAAAAATGACGGACTCAGAAGCCACAAACGTATGGTTAATATAGACATCCAGGTTGTAGTCACCTGGCGGAATGGTCTCTTCAGAAATATAGGTTAAGTCAACGGCGGAGGTACCGGTTTCGTTTACCTCCAGCAGGTGGGGATTGAAGTACTCACCTGCCATCGCCGGGAGAGGTATTGTGGCAAAGCTGAAAATGAGGGCGGCATAGCCGCTGGTCAATAAAAAGGTATAACTCTTTCCAACGTTATTGAATGATGGCGGTATATTTCGGTCCAGGCATTCCATAATCATTGATCACGCTCCATGTGATTTTCTTTTTGCCCGCAGAAGAGGCATTTGCTACCGGTATTTTTATTGTTGAAAAGGGGGCAACAAACCACGCTTCAGGTACTGCTTTGCCGTTAACCAAAACTTCAGAGAAATTCATATATAGAGGAGAAACATTTTTCACTTTTATATCTCGCCCTTCAGCAGACCACTGCAGCTTTTCAGCAAAATTTTCTGGTATGGCGCTTTTCAATGCGGCGGGTCGAAAAATAAGCTTTATCCTGGAATTAATCGCAAACTGAACCATATTTTTGTCCGGTGCGTTCTCCATGGCGGGAATCCCTTTAATATTCAACCAGAACATGGATTCCCGATCCTCCGCTAAAGGTTTACCCGAACGTAGAATGCGTACAAATCCTTGCTCTCCGGATTTCAGGCGAAATAGCGGAGGCGTTGTGATGAATGAATCTTTCGCTGGCGAGGCCGCATCGACAACGGAGATCCAGGACTGAACGATATTGGTCACATTATCCTTATTTTGAACAGATACCGTCGTCGACTTTTGTGTGCCATCGAATATCACCCGCGTGCCGCCCACGACTACGCTTGCCTGCGCCGCAAACGCACACAAATAAAAACAAATAAAGTAGAATAATCTGTTCATAATGGAGTCCAGTAAGGGAAAGAGTTACCCTTTCCCTTGGTATTTATTAGCGTCTGAATTAATAGTACGTAACGTTGTAGGTTACCGTTGTCTGAACGGCGCCTTTAGTCGGTTCAGCACTGCCTGCTTTCGCCATTTTTACGGTGAAAGGAATGGTCGCAGCGCCGGAGGAAATATCCACATCGGCGCCTTCAGTATTATTTTTAAGCAGCGCACCCTGGTTATCAAAAATAGCCACGGCAACGCCCGTCGCAGGCGATGCGGAAGCCTGGTTCTTAAAGTAATCGCTGTTAGTTTCATCGGCTTCACCGCCAAAGGTGACTCTGGCCTTAGCGTTACCGCCATCAGCCACTTTCGGGCAACCGGTCAGGGTGAAAGAAAAACTCTTAGCCGCGCCATAGGTATTCGCCTTCAGATCCGCGACGGAGGAGGTCCCCATCTCAATGGATGAGACGCCGTTATCGATAGTGGCTGTACAGGTAGTATCAGAGACCGTGCCGGTAAAAGTAATGGTGTTATCCGCCTGCGCCATTGTCACCAGTGAGCAGCCCGCCGAGAAGGCGACTATTTTAGCCAGAGTTATTGCATTCATTTTCATTGGCATTCTCCTGTTTATTAAGATTAACAATCAGTCCATCAATTGTTTATGGCACTCTATTAGAGAAGGGAAACAGGCATCAACTCAATCTATAAGTTATATCAGCGCTTAGGGAAATAAACTGCCTGCTTACAATATTATTTTAAATATTGAAGCAAAAGCTCAAGCTCCACATGAATCCATTCAATAATAAAAGCTCACCTCAATAAGATATCCAAAAACAAGATTACCCTCAATAACTAATGAAGAATAATCCTAAAATCATAAATGAGATTAACCTATAAGATAAAGACATGATTTAAAAATAAACAAATAAAAACAACAGATTGCAAAAACCACTCATTCATACTGCAAATAAATATAGTGATTTATATTTGTGAATCAAGTTAAAATGAAGCGATTTTGAAACATTTAGTTACACTTAAATGTAAAATAAGTGAGATTAACATCGGTGGATAAACTTCATCTACTTTTACATGACTTCATGTTTTCAACGATTCAAGTGCTGATTATATTGGTTGAGGTATATCAAATATGAAATGACAACTGAAATAAATATTGATGATATATATTTTTTCTGTGGTCTATTTCCTTGCGGAGGATAAACCACAGAAAATAATAGTCAGAACATTGCCCAGCGCACCAGCGGCGCGGCCAATACCATCACAACGCCGGAAAGCATCATCACCAGGCTGGCGACGACGCCCTCCTGCGGCCCCAGTTCATAAGATCGCGCGGTACCGGCGCCGTGGGATGCCGCGCCGAAACCCGCTCCTTTAGCCATCCCTTCGCGAATAGAAAGACGCAGAAACAGCACATCACCCACCGCCATGCCGAATACCCCGGTGACCACGACAAACAGGGCGACTAAATCAGGCTGACCGCCCAGCGGTTTAGCTGCCGCCAGCGCAAAGGGCGTGGTCACTGAACGTACCGCCAGGCTACGCTGGATCTCATCGGGCAAGGTAAACAGTCGCGCCAGCCACACCGAACTGGTCACCGCAACAACCGACGCGGTCGTTACTCCGGCCGTCAGCGACATCCAGTGGCGTTTAATAATCGCCAGATTGTCATACACCGGCACGGCGAAAGCGATAGTCGCCGGGCCCAGCAGCCATAGCAGCCAGTGGGCCTCCCCCATATAGCTTTGATAAGAGATATGGCCGAATACCAGCATCATCACCAGCAGGATCGGGGTGAAAACCAGCGGCATCAGGGGCAGTTTATGGAAGCGGCGATAAAGCCGTTTATTGGCAAAATAGAGCCCCAGCGTGACAAGAAGACACAGGACGCTCAGCTGGAAATCACTCATGTTTCATCCTGCTGACTTCATAGCGATACACTTTATCAACCACCCATGCCGTCGCGCCCAGCACCATCATGGTACTTAAGCCAATCACCAGAAAGATGCGCCAGCCCTCCACCATCAGCAGTTGCGCGTAGTTGACGACCGCCACTACCGCCGGCACGAAGAACAGCAGCATCTCGGCCAGCAGCCAGCGGGCGCCGGCGCGTACCCAGTTTAAAGGGATCACCCGGCAGACTATCAGCGTCAACATCATCAGCATGCCGACAAGGTTCGCCGGAAGCGGCAGGTGCAGCCAGTTAACAAAATAGTCAGCGCAGACGAACAGTCCGGCGTAGATCAGTACCTGAACCGGTACCTGAAGACGTTGCATAACGAAGGGCGTCACGCGAGCTGGCGCAAAGGCCATGAGCGGTATTCCTGAAAAAGAAGACAGGCGAGCAGTATAGAGAGCCGCCGGGCCCGGCAGAAATGAATTAAAATCATCACAGGTATAGTCTCAGGGAATAATTATGGATATCCGAACGCTGCGCTATTTTGTCGAAGTGGTGCGCCAGCAAAGCTTTACCCGCGCAGCGGAGAAGTTGTTCGTCACGCAGCCGACCATCAGTAAGATGCTCAAGAATCTGGAAGATGAGCTGAACTGCACGCTGCTGATCCGCGACGGTCGTCGGCTGCTGCTGACCGATACCGGTCGGGTAGTTTTCGAGCGCGGACAGGCCATCCTTGGTGAATTTCATCAGCTGGAGTCGGAGCTAAGCGATATTAATCATCTGCATAAGGGCGTACTGCGTCTCGGCATTCCGCCGATGGTCGGGATGTTGATGGCCGAACCGATTAGCCGCTTTCGCCAGCGCTATGCGGGTGTGGAATTGAAAATCTCCGAATTCGGCGGGCTGACCGTGCAGCAGGCGGTAAGCAACGGTGAACTGGATTTAGCCATGACCGCGCTTCCCGTTGATGAGGCCAGCGGCTTAACCACGCTCTCGCTGTTCAGCCATCCGCTCTGCGTGCTGACGCCGAGAACGGCGCAGTGGGAAGGCATCAGTTCGTTGTCGCCGGAAGCGCTCGCCGCACATCCGCTGGTGATCTACAACGAGGATTTCGCCCTCAGCCAGCAGCTGATGCGGCTATTTACTCAGCATGAAGTTAAGCCGCGTATCGCCGTGCGCAGCGGACAGTGGGATTTTCTGGCCGCGATGGTACAGGCCGGAATTGGCGTCGCGATTTTACCGGAGCCGATTTGCCAGCGCCTCGACCCGCAGAGCTTTTGCTGGATACTGTTACAAAGCGATCTACGCTGGGAACTGGGAATGATTTGGCGGGAAGGCGTGTACATGTCGCACAGCGCGCGGGCGTGGCTGGAGTGCAGTAAGGCGTTCTGGCTGAAGTAAGATGCCGAAAGCGGCACGCTTAACCGCGGCGTCAACGCCTTATCCGGGCTACAGATTCCCAATCGTCTGAGGGGCGGTAGCCCGGACAAGGCGCCTCAGGCGCCGTCGCGGACGAGTACGGTGTTACTGATCCTCGATAAGCAGCGCTTCCAGCAGGTCGAGATCGTGCAGCAGCTTCTGCAGCGTCTCGTTACTGATCTGCCGGGTGGCGCGCAGATGGTACAGCTCCCCGCGTTCAGAACGCAGCGCCGCCAGACGGAACCGGCGCTCGAGGCTCTCTTCCAGCATCGAGGTTTCCACATCGTTACGCCCATCAACGCGACGGCGCAGGTTACCAATTACCCGCGAGCTGACCTCAGTCAGCAGCTGATTATCGATGTTTTCTTTGGTATCCGCCGCCAGACGCTCTTCCATTTTCTGAATCGCGACAATCGCCACATCCGCCGTTGCCGCCCGCGCCAGGCGCTCCTCTTTGCGCTGCTGTACATGGTCGGTCGACTCGATATGGCGCAGCAGAATCGGCAGCACAATCACGCCGACAAACAGAGAGAACAGAATCACCCCGGCGGCAAGGAATACCAGCTCATAGCGCGCCGGGAAGACGTTGCCGTCCGGCAGCAGCAGAGGAATCGACAGCACACCGGCAAGGGTAATAGCCCCGCGAACGCCGGCGACCGAGGAGATGAGCAGCTCGCGCGTGGTCCAGGAGCCGAACTCCATCGGTTTCTTTTTCAGGAAACGCTGGCTCAGCTTGCGCATCGTCCACAGCCAGCCAAAACGCACCAGCATCAGGGCGGCATAAATCAGGATGATATCGGTAAACAACATCCAGGTTTCGACGTTGGGATCCGCCTCTGCGGCCACCAGCGAGCTGGAGAGAATATCCGGCAGCTGCAGGCCCAACAGCAGGAACACCATGCCGTTAAACACGAACTCCAGCATCGCCCAGGTGCTATTGGCGCGCAGGCGCATCGCCAGCGGCGCGCTGCGCATCACGCCGGAACGGGTGATGGTCATCCCCGCCGCGACTGCCGCCAGGATGCCGGAAAAGCCGATGTGTTCAGCGATCAGGTAAGAGGCGAACGGCAGCAGGAACAGCAGCACAATTTGCGTTGCCGGTTCATCGCCGCCCCAGCGGCTAAGGAAGCGCATTGAACGCCCGTACAGCCAGCTGACCACAAAGCCCGCGAGAATACCGCCGACCGCCACCTTGAAGAACTCCACCGTCGCGCCGCCGACGGTAAAGACCATCGTGCCCATCGCCACCGCAACGGCAAACTTCAGGGAGACCAGGCCGGACGCATCGTTCATCAGCGCTTCGCCCTGCAAAATTCCCATAATTTTTTTCGGAATACGCCCTTCGCCGACGATGCCGGACAGCGCGACGGCATCCGTTGGCGACAGGACGGCCGCGAGGGCAAAAGCCGGAATCAGCGGGATACCGGGAACGATCCAGTAGATGAGATAGCCAATACCGACCACCGTCACCACCACTAACGCCAGCGCCAGACCGAAGATTTCTCGCCCATGCTCAATAAACTCGCGGGTCGGCGTCTTCCAGCCATCGGCAAATAGCAGCGGCGGGATGAACAGAACCAGAAAGAGTTCAGGATCGAATTCAACATGCAATCCGAAGGTAGGCCAGGCCAACAGCGCGCCGATGGCGATTTGGATTAAAGGTAGTGGAACCTGAAAGGGCAGTACGCGTGTAACCACCCCGGAGAGAGAGACCACGAGGGTCATGATGAGTATGGTAAAGAATATTTCCATGTGTTCCCTGTTTGCTGCGTTTTCTTTTTTACATCTGAGGCGTCATGTCTCGGCATAATACGCTACTCAGATTAACGCAAAAGGAAACAGGATGTGGCTTAAAAATTAAGCGGGCGGCCAAAGCCGCCCGTTGTTAGCAGGAAAAGTTAAATCGCCCAACCGCCAGCATAGAAGATGACCAGCGCCGCGGCGATAATCACCGTCCCCAGGTTCAGCTTACGCCATTCGCCGGATACCAGACGGCCAATCACCAGCGCCGCAAAACCAATCATGATGCCGGTAACGATGTTACAGGTCAGCACGATAAAGACCGCGGTGATGAGCCCCGCCATCGCATCAACAAAGTCGTTGAAATCGATTTTCGCCACGTTGCTCAGCATCAGCAGGCCGACGTACATCAGCGCCGGCGCGGTAGCATAAGCCGGAACCAGATAGGAGAGCGGAGAGAGGAACAGGATCAGCAGGAACAGCACGCCGACGGTCACTGCGGTCAGGCCGGTTTTACCGCCCGCCGCCGTACCGGCAGCAGACTCGATATACACTGCCGCCGGCGCCGCCCCGACCAGGCCGGAGAAGACGCTGCTCAGGGAGTCGGTGGTCAGCGCTTTGCCGCCGTTGATAATCTGCCCGTCTTTATCCAGCAGGTTCGCCTGACCGGCCACCGCGCGGATCGTGCCGGTGGCGTCAAACACCGCGGTCATCACCAGCGCAAGCACGCTTGGCAGCACGACCGGGTTGAGCGCGCCCACGATATCCAGGCTGCCGATCAGCGAGTTGCCTTTATCGTCGCTCAGCGACGGCATGGCGAAGATACCGGAGAAGTGAACGTTAGGATCGAAGATCAGGCCGATAATCGAAACGCCGATAATCGTCAGCAGGATACCGCCCGGCACTTTCAGTTTTTCGAGGCCAATAATCACTGCCAGCCCGACCAGCGACATAATCACCGGGAAACTGTCAAAATTACCCAGCGCCACCGGCAGACCGTCCAGCGGGTTTTTGATCACCAGACCAACGCCGTTGGCGGCAATCAGCAGCAGGAACAGACCGATACCAATCCCCGTGCCGTGCGCAACGCCCTGCGGCAAGTTACGCAGGATCCAGCTACGAATGCCGGTTGCGGAGATGACGGTAAACAGTACGCCCATCAGGAAGACCGCGCCCAGCGCGACCGGAATGCTGATCTGTTGGCCCAGCACCAGGCTAAAAGCGGTAAAAGCGGTCAGCGAGATGGCGCAGCCAATCGCCAGCGGCAGGTTCGCCCACAGCCCCATCACCAGCGAGCCGACGCCGGCAACCAGACAGGTGGAAACAAATACCGCAGCTGGCGGAAAACCCGCTTTGCCGAGCATCCCCGGCACCACGATGACG
>Ga0207713_1002629_pt1 | contig 12917 bp, 15 predicted proteins | sample KBSS64metaG_FD_184404 | JGI IMG/M metagenome (GOLD analysis project Ga0207713, IMG submission 184404) | Switchgrass rhizosphere microbial communities from Kellogg Biological Station, Michigan, USA - KBS S6-4 metaG (SPAdes) (version 2) | ecosystem: Host-associated > Plants > Roots > Rhizosphere >...
CCGCGAGCGCTCGGCGTTCGTCCAGCATGAGGGGCGCTGGTACTTCATCGACCCCACGGTCGGGCTGAAGGCCGGGCGCAACGACCCTTGCCCCTGCGCCAGCGGTCAGAAGTTCAAGAAATGCTGCAACAATTACCTACCAAAAGGTTGAGGTGGGTACGTCCGCATCATGAGCAAGGTTTTCAGCTACATCCGGTTCAGCAGTGCCAAGCAGTCAGCAGGCGACAGCTACGCCAGACAGGTGAAGGCAGCAACAGCCTTCTGCGATGAGAACGGCCTAGAAATGGCTGATCCTAGGGAATACCTGTTCTTCGACAAGGGACGTTCGGCCTTCAAGGGCAAGCACCTTGATGACACTGGCGAGCTAGCCCGTTTCCTCAGTTATGTAGAGGACGGCACGATCCCAGCGGGAAGCTATCTAGTCGTGGAGTCGCTGGACCGGCTATCACGAGAGCGAGTGCGTGATGCCCTTCCAAGGTTTCTCGACTTGCTGGCCAAGGGCATCAACGTCTACACCAGTGTGGACAAACGCCTGTACACGAAGGACTACAACGAACTCGACCTGATTATCTCGATAATCTCGATGTCGCGTGCTCATGAAGAATCGGCAACCAAAGGTGGCCGTGTGTCCTCTGCATGGCGTGCGAAACAGAAGGAAGCTCGCAGCACTGGAAAGCCCCTGGGCAAACTCCGTCCGCTCTGGTTGGATGTGACACCGGACGGCTATGTGTTGAACTCTGATAAATCTGCCGTGGTTCGCCGCATCTTCGAGTTGTCCACAAAGGGGCATGGCTCCCGCATCATTGCAGCAACATTGAATCAGGAAGGCATTCCCGCTTTCAGTGCTGGTCGCAAAAACTTCTCTGGCCTGTGGGGTTTCTCTACCGTGCGTCATATCCTCGACAGTCGGACGACCATTGGAGAGTATCAACCCCACATATTCATGGACGGCAAGAGGACGCCAGACGGCGATCCAATCAAGAACTACTTCCCTGCCGTGGTGACGGAGGATCAGTTCTACCTTGCCCAAGCGGCTCGAACCTCTCGCAAGACACACACCATTACCAAGGCCACCACCAATTTCAATGTACTGGCAGGCATCCTCAATTGCTACAAATGCGGCGCCGCTATGCACCTCCAAGGCCAACGTGGCCGCAAGTATTACAAGTGCTCCAAAACGACTAGAGGGCTGTGTGATGCAGGGCTCATCAGCGCCCCTCGCACAGAGGATGTGTTCCGAGAGGTTCTGGCGAAGGTAGATAGTCTGTCGCTGGTTCAAGACAGCTCTGGCAGCTTGCAGAAATCTTTGCAGATCGTAGAAGGCAGGATCGCTTCTCTAAAGGCTCGTCAAAGTGAAGCAGAGGCCTCGCACGCGGAATACCCATCCCGTATCACTGCGAAGCTATTACACGAGCTAGAAGGTGATATCGGGGCGCTTGAGTCCGAAAGCGCAGCCATCAGCGAACAGTTGGCGTCCGATAAGGTGATGAACAAAGATGATTTCTTCAAAAGACTCGATCTTGTGTCGTTTGAAGGTCGTGTAGCTGCGAACAACCTCATCAAGAGACTAGGCTTGTTTGTTTTCGCCCAAAAGCTCGGCAGGACAAATGAGCTGTACTGGATAACAAAGAACAACGCTATTCCACTACTGTTCAGTGCAGAGACTTCAAACCTGCTGTTCTACCTGACCCACCGAGGTGAGGAGATTCAGTTTGGAGCAATGCATGACGAGTATGTTGACCTTCAAATGGCCCAAGGCGAGATAAATGAGGTACAAGCTATCTTGCTCAAGACTGAAGATTGGGACGAGTTACCGCCGGATATCCTTACAATAGTTAAAGCGCATGAAGGTCTTGTATAAGGCGCCAAAGGTGCCTCTCAGCTATTGCCAATCATGCCTTACTCAAGGTGTGAGGGTGTAGAACATACGCACGCCCTTCTGCTGTCAAATCCCAATAAGTAAACCAATTGGCATCTCTGGTTGATGTCAGGAAAGAATTTGAAAGAAGTTCATCTATAGCTGCTTCAGTTGAAATCTTGGTCAGTTTAAGGTGGCGTGAAATATCTTCATTTGCCGGGTGGCAATTATTTTCTAGGAAGTCTGCAATGGTCATGATCACCGAATGGGCATTGGCACCCAGCTTGATAGTAGAAGGGTTTTTCAACTCTTCAATTTCAAGCAGAGCTTTTACCAGTTGATGCGAATGGCGCACGTTCAAGACGAAGAACAGAAGACCAAAGAACGCTAATGCACAGATTTGCCAAAGTGGCGTCGGGATGTCTTCCTGTAGGAAGTTTACGGCAGTTTTCACTCCGCTCCAGGCACTGGACAGGATCGCTAGGTCAAAATAAGAGTCAAGCAATTTGGTAGCGAGCCAACCAAGAAAGAAGACCAACACTGACCATCCAAGATTTCTCAGTGCGAATGAATGTCCTTGACCCTTCATTGAAGCTTCCTTGTCCGCAGGTGGCGATGGTGAGTCGTGAAAGCGTTTACTCGCACTGACACAGCAAACAAAGAAGAACTTTGAATTGTGTGAGTATATTTCATTTATCTGAGTAGAAAGCCGGATGCTGTGCTGTGGCTGCTGACGCAGCAGAGCATTATACGAACCACTGGAAATCTGTCAAGAGAAATATCTTGCATTTTCCGTAAAAAGGAGTATAGAGACCGCCTTTTCTGCACACTAAAACTGCCTCACACGCCACGAAACGCAGGGCTTTCAGCCAATTCTGTCCGTGTGGAACACGTCCCTAGCGTGTGACGGTATAGGGCGGATAATCTCCGCCCCATAGGCACATCACTCTACTCTTGTCTTTCGAGCCAGCGTTTCACTACCTGAATGTCGTCAACGCCGTAGTATCCGGGCTTGGTGTTCGGTTCGAAAACCCCTTCACCAATCGCTGCGTCAAAATGGCGTCGAACCACATCATAGTCTGGTATATGCAGCCTCTTGATGATTTCCAGTGCCTGCTCTTTCTCGAAATAGCCATCAGAAACGAAGCTGAGAAGAGTCATCAGGCCATCGTCACCTGTGACCTCAGTCAGGGACAAATCCCCGACAATGTATTGCCCCCTCTCAAATTCAGCACGTTGATTGTATTGGCAACCTCGCTGACCTGGAGACGCCGGCCGAATATGTACGATCCGAGGGGAGGAGTTCACCCTCTTGCCGCCCTCTTCACGGTGCAACCATTCAAGCCAGCCTTCATGCGCTTCGTTGATGCGACCACCACAAGAATCACATACCCATTGCATCGAATCTCTCCTTTTCAAATGCTCATTCACTACACCATGCCCCGGAGGGGCTTGTGATGGTGGCACTGTGACAGGGCTTCGTCTAGCCGCTCACTTCGCCTACGCTGGAGCGCTTGTAGTGAATGCTCGACAACCATTGACAGATAGTCCTGCATAGACCTTTAACAGAGTGCTACCACGGATGTTGTAGTGGATGTCACCCCTTGGTTTGTTGCACAGCAAGGTCACGAATGGTCTGTAGGTTGCGGTGGATTGCTGACAGGACGAACCACAGCCCAGACCACAGACAACCTACGGCGAAGCCGATCAAGGCGCCGACGTACTCAAGGTTGCCCCGCATGAGGTAGAACCCGGTCACGGTTGCGATAATGATTCCCAGCCATGAAAAGAAGTCCACTACTGTGATAACGATGTCTTTCACTGCTGCACTCCGTTGCCGTCAAAAATGGCAGCATGCCATCATGCCACGACCTAGTAAATGAGAGAGCATTTAGGCATGCGCTTTTTCTAGGGAAATTCCCAGCCGCCAATTTTTTCAGTATGCACTTCGAGAGTGGATCGGATTTCCAGCCGGAAAAATAAACTGGCGACCTACCCGTGCTTCTTAGCAGGACACGAGAGGGGCAAATAGAAACCGTTCATTTCTCGAAATAACATCTTGTTCTCAGGCATCGCAGCCACCAACGAAAACGCCCCGCCACAGCTCCAGAGAGAGCCATAGCAAGGCGATTGATTGCTTTGTAGCAGTGGGTATTGGTTGCTAGATGGCGCTCCCAATCGAAGCTTTGGTCACGCTGCTTTGTTCCAATGGCGCTTGGTGGTGGCCAAGCTGATACCAAGCTTCTCAGCAGTTTGGCTCTGGCTCAAACCATCCGCCTTACATTCCTGCACATCCTTAGTAGTCCCTACTGCCTCGGGGCGCCCTAGCCTCTTGCCTTCGGATTTCGCACGGTTGATGCCTGCATGGGTGCGCTCGATCAACAGGTCACGCTCAAACTCTGCCACAGCGCTCAGAACTTGCATGGTCATCTTGCCTGCTGCACTTGTAAGGTCTACTCCCCCCAGGGCGAGGCAGTGAACGCGGATACCAGAGCTAGACAGAGATTCGACAGTGGAGCGGACATCCATTGCATTCCGTCCAAGACGGTCAAGCTTGGTGACGATCAACACATCACTCTTCTCCATCCGCTCTAGCAACTTCTGAAAGCCGGGGCGCTCGCTAGCCTGTGTGCTGCCACTGATTGTCTCAGAGATCACCCGATGATCCTGCACATCGAATCCAGCCGACCGGATTTCAAGCAGCTGGTTATCAGTGGTTTGGTCACTGGTGGAAACACGGGCGTAAACGAAAGTGCGAGACATGGTTGGCTTCCTGCTGTACTCATAAAGTGTGGTGTCATCTTATCAGTGGTGTCACCAAATAAAAAGCACATTTTATGACACCAATTTCAGGCAGTTTCTGCTGGTGTCGTCTAACGGACGATTGTTGGAACCAATCCAAGTGCACCAATGACTTGAATGCGGAACTCAAACCGTTGCGGCGAGAAAAGCGGTCAAACCATTGACAACCCCCTCTATTGGTGGGTTTGGACTGGATTTCTCACCGCTTTCGTTCAGAAACTGAAAATTGGCTACGGAGAACCGCTTTTGCTACACATCCTAAAGAGTGAAGCCACGTAGAATCAGAGCTGTAGAGGTGCTGCAAGATTTTCCGTTTGAAAGATGGCCCGGAAACCTGACGTTTTCAGCCGGTTATGTGAGGGTTTCTGAGGGTTTTGCATCCGTCATCTTTCAAGGAAAGCGTGATACAAACAAACTGTTCGACACTACAAAGGAAACAGACAAGATGGATGGATGGCAACGTCTTTGGATTTTGACTAAGTGGCTGGCGTCAATTCCTGTTGCTCTCTGGGCTGTCTCAGAATTCGCGGAGGCTCTGCCGAATACACCGGCAGGCCCATCTCTTGAGCCAGGTCAGGTGTTGATTGGAATGATCTTCGTTGCGCTGGTAGCAGGAGGTGCTGTTTTCGGATTTCTTAGTGCATTGGAATGGGTCTATAGAGGCTTCCGCCCTCTACCAGATGCTCCGGCAACTGAAGCAACAACCGTCAAAACGCCCCAGCCTGCCGAAACTGATGCGTTACTTCTCGCACCTCCCGACGCAGGAAAGAAGGAAATGTGATGTGCTCACGCACACTGAAATACCCCTCTAGCCCTTGTAATACGTGGCTTACAGACTGATTCCACCGTGTGGATTACATCCCTACCTGGACGACCGAACTATGAACTGTGGTTCTTCAACTGGCCCTGATGGGGTAGCAAGGAAAGCAGCAGGAGCAACGTACTCCATCAAGCTATCTAGTTCTTCAAGGAAGGACAGAGTGATGCTTGTGTGCGATGTGACCTTTTGAGCTGCTGGAGCCTGCCCGGCTGGAACGGTTTGCAAGAGGGTTTCGGTTGGCCGGTAGAGAGCTGGGGATGCAAGAGCTTTAGCGTAGAACGCGTCAATCAAAGAGTCGACAGTGCAGACCGGTTTGCCGTGAAGCATGTCAAAGACCAATTGCATGTCGATTGAGTCGAAGTCCAACCGGAAGCGGTGTGAAGTGTTGGCATCGAGGAATTGAAGGCGTTCAAGCGCTGGTAGGATTTCGGGGCGATACGCCTTTCCTACACGCTCCCATTCAGTCATCAGAACGCTTGTATCGTCGTAGTAGGAAAGGAAGGCACGGAAATCACTGGCAGCTTCCTTCCCCTGCAACTCACGCTGTATGGCTGCGAGAACACGTGTTGATGCGGTTTCAATCGTAGCCAGATGCTCGGCATGTTCTGGATTGGCGGGATCGAGATTATCAGCTAGCCACGAGTACAGGGCCTGTCGCTTGGATGGCTGAATTTTCTTCGACTTGACCACGGCCATCACAACCTTCTCACCAATCAGCTTGATGATACGTTGAATTACCTCAGCGTGATTTGCGTCCTTCTCCAGGGCGAAGCGTGGAGATAGATCAGCCGTGGGAATTGATGCACCAGCAGCGAAATGCTTGTTGCTGTGAGCACGATTCAACGCCATTGGAGCAATCACTAGATTATCAGCACGGAATAGGCCGACAGAGCTTTTACCCCGTACCGGAGCAATGTGGCTGATTTCAAATTGGGCTTCACCATACTCTTTGCGGAGGCCGTAGCCGTTCATTTTCTGGCAGGTGGCATACACGTCATAAAGTGCTTCCAGCTGCTCTTCTGTGAAATCATTGTATATCAGGAGTGTTCTTGCACGGATGGCCTGACGGGCCAGCTCTTGGAAGAATGGGGAGTTTGTAGCATTGAATAGATACTTTACGCGGCGTACTTCATTATTGCCATTGGTGCGGCAGACTGTCGAACAAAATTTTGCTGTCTTGCTAGCTGTACGAAAACGCTTCTTGCACTGTGGGCAGGTTGGTTGACGCTTAGTGGCGGGTTTGTTTGTTGTTGATTTCATGTGTATTTGCTCCATTACGGGTGGCGTGTATTGGGTTTTGAGCTTTTGGATTCATTGGGTCGGAGTGGAAGCAGAATGCGTTGTAGTAGTGTCGACGTTTGGGTGCCGAAAACACATGACCGCAATAGCTGCAGGTGCAGGTTTTATTCATGGGTAGTCTCCTAGTGATTTGGAATTGCTAGTTTGTTAGCGGTTGCCCGCATGATCTCGACGGATACGATTTTTCGTGTTTGTTCTTCATTGCTCGACCTGTCTTGCGAACGTTCTAACTGAAGCCTGTTATATGTTTGGCGATTCAGCTCTATAGAGTGCTGCCGGACAGCTTCAATTTGAGAAACCTGATTGAAGTGCGACATTGCAAAAAGTATCCAGCTCAAACAGAGGGCGAGCGCTGTCTTACCGATGTACATTGGCATGGGTTCTGTGAGTTTTAGGGGATGGCCCGAAGGCCATCCGTTATTTGAGTTCTTTCAGGCCTGAAGAGGCACGTGCGATTTGATCATCAAACGACCTGCGTGCAATTTCCGAGATTTCACCAGCAGCACGTTGGATAATTTCAGATTCCTGGGTGACACCGTGGAAATTCAGCTCTAGCTTGATCTCAGTTGGTGCCTGAAGACCAAGGTTGGTTTTGCTAGCGCTGATGGTGGCAGCTAGTTTCTCATAGTCAAAATCAGCGTATGAATACGTTTTGCTTTTATCAATAGGAGGAGCTTTGTAGTAGTCTGGAATATCCACCGCAGGTATGTTCATAGCTGAAATCCGCCGCTGCAAACTATCGGCTGCATTTTGCACTTCCACAGGGTTGAGACTAGCCCCACCCAATGGCTTTGGAGTATCCCACTCATGGCCCGACTCTGGCTTCTTCGTCATATACTGATTGCCAGTTTCGGGCGCTGTTGTTTCGGCCTTCGCTTCAGCAATTTTCATTTGTTCCGCGTCTGGCTTAAGCATCCCTGTCGCAATTAACACGGCTCGAATTTTTTCAATAGCAGAATCGATAACACCAAATGTTGCACTGGCTAGATTGAGAACGTCAGCGATTCGATTCAAAAGGAAGGACATGACATCCCGAGAACCATCATCCCCGAAGATACTTTGCCAAAGCTTCTTCAATGTCTCGAAATGATTGGTCATTGAATCGCCAAAGCTACTCCATGCTTGTTTGAATTTCTCAATCGACTCTGGGCTAAAGTACCTCTCCATTGCTTTCGGGTCAGGACTATTTAGAGTGTCAATCACCTCTTTGGCAAGCTTGAGAATTCTAGTCAAGCTATCAAGTGTGTCAGCAGAGAAGCTAGCAAATTGATCGAACTGAGGGCCTAGTGACTTCAACAGTTCTTGCTTTGCTGAGGCGTACTCGCCAATCGATGTTTTCAGCTTTCCATTGTTTGACTCGTAGGCTTGCATCATTTGATTGTCTAGCTGATTGTTAAAACGATTGGTACGAGATTCCTGCGTATTGCGAGCAACATCGAGGGCGCCGCCATCGTTTGCATGCTGCTCCATAATAGACCCGAGGTGCTCAAAGAACTTTGTAACGACCTTGCTACCCTTGATCAATTTCTTCTCACGAGCATCGGAAAACGCTTTCTCTGCGGCATCACCTTGCAGTTTGCCCCCAACAGTACGTTGCCAAGCTTCAGCACCAAACTGGTTGGCGTTTGCCCCCATGTGCTCTGAAATCTGACCTGTCCATTCCTCGCTGTAGAGCTGGTTCTTACCAAGCGCTTGAATGATGCCTCGGTTCATATTGGACAAGTCGTCTTGAGACATGCCTTGTGACTTACCAAATGCCATGATTCCGCGTGTTGTCTCTTCGGCCTTCTGGACACCCATACGTTTTGCAAATGCACCAGTCACTTTGGCGTAGTCTCTGCCACCTTCCTTCGCATTCAACCCAAGGAAATCAGCAATCGTCTGATAGCTCTTTTCCATTCTGACTCCGCCTTCTCTACTGCCTGCGGCGGCGGTGAAGGAAGCCAACCGGGTATCTCGGGCGTTCGCCGTTCTTTCTGCACTGGAAGCGAATTCGAGGGTCGCAGCGACAGCAGCTGCAGCCATTGCACCAATAGCGACGGCAGCACCAGCGGCAGCGCTCCCCAAGCCGACCATTGGCCCCATCGAAGGCACCTTAGACATTCGCCCGGCCATCCCGCCAAGACCACGGCCACCACGGTGAACACTACCGCTTGAACGTTGATAGGAGGCCCGTTGTGCTTGTCGTTCTAGGGCCTTCTGGCGCTTCTTCTGCTGCTGTTGAACAAATGCCTCAACTCGCCCCAGGGCTGTACGGGAACGTGCCTCAGCGGCTGCGGTATTGGCTCTCTCTCGTTGCATACGCTGGGCGTGTACTTCAGCCCTCATGTTGTGCTGTTGGGCGGCTTTGGCCACCTGAGATTGCTTCAGCGCTTGCTTTGTCTGTTCTATCGAAAGAGCAGTTTGAGCTTTCGCATTTGCAAGGGTGAATTTGCTTGCTTGCAACTGAGCCGTGAACTGTTCTTTCGATAGAGCAGCATTCTGTTTCAGTTGCTTCTGTAGATTCCCTGCATCGACACTCACCTGTAGTTTGAGTTTCTTGTTAGCCGCTTTACCAAACTCTTGAAGCCGGCGCTGTAAAACTGCAAGCCTTTGCTCAAAGGCAATCATCTGTCGCATATCGACATCAAGTGACAGCTTGCCAGTGAGTCTAACAATTTCCTGGCTCATCATGCTGACTCACCCTTGGGCAGTACAGAACCGCCATAGGAGCGCTGGCCGGGCAAACCGATATAAACCATTCGGAATGTATTCAAGACTCTCAGGAGCGCTTTTGAACCATTGCCTTTGTATTGACGCTCCGACTCGCCATAGATTGGCTGAGGTGTAGTAAAGAACTCATCAAGTGCTTCGACTGATTTTTTGTCACCAGCTACTGCTACGACTAGCCCAACCTCAGTGGCGAACCAGAAATATCGATATTGATATGCACATCCAGCGTGGTGATTTACATAACCCCGCATCGCACTCGGTAGCCGTTTGATGTTGATACGGCCTGCGAGGCAGTGCACTGAGAAGGCAGGCCCGCCTTCACTCATGGCTTGAATATATTCAGGTAGCTTCATCTGCTCTCCTAGTGACTTCTGTTAGCGTCTGCGTAATAGCAGACATGACGGATTGATATTCCTCGCTCCGCAAGAAGCGATCAACTCGCTTCAATGCGAAAAAATCCACTTGCTGCAACAATGATGTGGCGTACTCGCTCACCAGAGGGGCGAGGTCAGTGCTAGTCAAGAATGCGTCAATTTCATCTGGTGACTTCACTCCTTCCATTGTGGATCGGAGTGCATCCTCTACAAACTGGATGAAAAATTTCTGTTGTGCTATTGTGAGTTTCATTGAACATCCCCTAGGGACATTTCAGTGATGCCCTCAAATACAGAGGTAGAGGCTTCCAACAAATCAATAGCTCCGTTGTACTGTCGCACCATCAATTCAAGTGCAATGGTCATGCTGTCCAGCTTCGATTGCAGTTCGTCCTTTTGTGCCAGCAAAGCCATCAGTTCGTTCTGAGTTGGAGGAATGTAACGTAGATCGGTGAATACGCTGTTAGGGTCTATCATTTCGATAGCTCTGCACGAATACGTTGCTCAATTGCAGCACGCTGGGCTAGGCGCTCTGCTGCAAGCTCTTTTTCTACCTGACGATCAATTGCCGCTTGTTCGAGTTCGACTTGTCGAGCAATGGTGTCGTTATTCTCTCGATCGATTGCCGCTCGATAATCAGCTTCGACTTGTGCGTGGATTGCTCTCAGATCGGCTTTTTGCTCAGCTTGTGGCTTCTTCATGTAGAAGGTGAAATGTGAACCAAGCTGTTGTGGATCAATGTCGCTGTGTGCGTATCCATCAGCTAGAAGCTCATCACGCTTCTTGAAAGCCGCGTTGAGGCTCGACACAATAAAAGAAACCTGACTCACGGTGGCCCGTGTGGTTGGAATAGCAAGCGCGTCGCAAAATCCGCCCTCATAGAATCGCGTGGCGTTTTCTTTTAGCGATTGAAAAACTGACTTATCAAAAGATTTTAGGATAGACATTCGTTGGTTTCCTTATGGTTGGATTTTCGCAGTAGTAGGTTGAGGTATTGCTGAACGATGGCCTTGCTTTCTTCAAATACGTCGAGTGGCGACTGATCAGACTGATCGTCAAATTCGGCTTGTTCATTTGATGTCACTGGCCCTTCCTCCGGTTTGAATGTATTTGTGGTTCGCTTGGGTTTTGCTCGATAGCGCTGCATGTAGCAACGGTGGGAGCATGTTTGTTTTGATTGACGCTGTGTTTTCATGGGAACGCCACATACCACGCAGGGGCGTTCGAGGATCATAGCCATTTGGCCTCCTATTGAGAGTTGTGAGAATAGTGAGTGGCAGGCGAGAAAAAGGGCCTGACGGCCCTATCTGTCTCTTTGCTGAGATTGTTGCTGTTTCCACCCTCGACAGCGAGCGAGTCTATTGAAAAAATGGTGACGAACCATATCATTCTGGTGTGCCAGTGTTTTGCCAACGCTACTGGGTAGAGCGAGAGGTCGCGGGGAAACAATCCGCTATGGCGTCTCAAGTATTCTTTTGAAGATTTTTGAGGGGAAATGGTGAGCTACGCGAGGGTAGCTCGCTCACCATCACAGAAGGAATTCGAACATTGATGGTGAGATGGGGAAAGTGATACTGAAGCTGCTATTGAAGAGAAAGAAATATATCTTTCCTATTCATGAATATTCTAACATGGAATTGTTATTTGTCAATTAAATATTGCAAAGTTGCGTGAAATAAGCTAGTAAAATCCAGAGCACTAGCCCCGTATCACGGGGCTGTCTTGCACAGTTGAGGACACAACTAGTCCAGAAGCTTCGGCCCAGCGTCCTGACCAATTAAAGGATTTTCAGCATCGGTTTGCAGTTGCTCTGCCCGTGCCTGCGATTTCCAAGCAATCCCGGCCAATTCTTTGATTGCTTCAACGATTGGTTTTGCACCTTCACCGAGCTTTCCAAGGGCTACACCAGCGTCGCCCATCAACTCATAGAATCTGCTGATGTCCGACATCTTCTTATGAAGCTCTGACTGCATTTTCTCCAGCCTCTTGAGCATTCGTTGCTTGTGTCCAGCATCTAGCTCTGTATTTGCGGCTACCATTTCACGAAGTTGGTTTATCAGCTGCTGAATACGCTTCAAATCCCCATCAGTGAATTCGTAACCAAACGCATTGCTGAGCGTCACGGAAAATTGTTTTTTCAGGCTCTCTAGTTTACTTGCAGACGATTGACCTAACAGGTCATCCTGAACGTTCTGTATGTACTTCCGCAAATTACTACAGCAGTAGCCCACATTCCCCTGCACATCTGGCGGACTCATCGAATGAGAAATCTTCTGTTCTTCTTCAAGGTGCAGCAGGACTGCTGTTGCTTCGAGTAGCAATGAATGGTCATTTTCTGTCCACTCTTCATTCTCAGAAGAATGAAGCTCTATCCACCACAGAACGTAGCGACACACAGCGATACCGCCCGCAATTGGGTTATCGCGTACCTCTTGAAGCACATCACTCGGGATTGCCATATATCGTCCATGTCTGAAAGAGATAGCCACCACTTTGCCACACCACTCAGGATGGGTGGAAGGTAGGCGTCGGTGGCTTTGACCTCAATCAGTCAATGAGGGCCTTCTCACGTGGCCCCACCCCGTCATGCCAGCTATGATCCGATCAAAGAGAAATTCATCTGGAGGTAGTGTTTTGTTGCATAACATCAAGAAATGCTGCGCCAGTTACGTGGCCAGCTGAGCATGATCGCCCAGGCCCGCGTACTGCTGCTCGGCGCCCTGCTGGCACTGCTCGCGGGCTGCGTCAGCTGGGGCGGCGACGACTGGCGCGAACCTGAGGTGCACCTGGTCAGGGTCGAAACGGTCAAGGCCAGGCTACTTGAGCAGGAGTTCGTGCTGCACCTGCGCGTCGACAACCCAAATGACAGCCGCTTGTTCATCCGCAGCCTGGCGTATTCGATACGGCTCAACGACCTGTTGCTGGTGCAGGATGAGACCAGTGTGTGGCGCAGCGTCGGCGGCCATGCCCGGCGCACCTTCAAGATCACCGCGCGGACCAACCTGTGGCAGCACCTGAAGCCGCTGGCTAAGCTGCTTAAAAGCGAGCAACC
>Ga0207713_1002632_pt1 | contig 12909 bp, 8 predicted proteins | sample KBSS64metaG_FD_184404 | JGI IMG/M metagenome (GOLD analysis project Ga0207713, IMG submission 184404) | Switchgrass rhizosphere microbial communities from Kellogg Biological Station, Michigan, USA - KBS S6-4 metaG (SPAdes) (version 2) | ecosystem: Host-associated > Plants > Roots > Rhizosphere >...
GTTCTGCGAAGAATGCGAAAAATGCAAGGCAGGTGCCTGTGCCATCTGATCGACTGACACCCAAGGACTGGCTGGCACAACAGCCGCTGCAGAGTGGCGAGCGCCTGTACCTGATCGTCAGCGCAGCAAGCGATGCCGACGCGCTGAAAACCCTGTACCTGACCGAACCCACCGCCCAGCTCCTGCCAATCTGGGGCGGCACGCCCTACTCCACTTGGCAACCAGTGATGCCCTACGTCACCGAACTCAAACCGAACTCGGCATTCCTGCCGTGGATCGCCGAAACCGACGCCCTCGACTGGGGCTGGCTGGCCGTCTCACGCGCCGAACCGAACGAGGTGTTCGAGCACCTGCGCAGCCTGACGCAGGTGAAGATGCCCGACGGGACTGAGGTGTTTTTCCGGTTCTGGGATGGGCGGCATATCTACCCGATTCTGAAGGGGCTTGGGGAGAAGGCTGGGGAAGTACTGCCGGTGTTTGAGCGGTATCTGATTAATGAGCAAACGCTGGAGGTTGGGACGCGGGTGTTGCCGAAGGTGAAGGATTGGCCGTGGTGGGAGGTGCCGAAGGATTTGCTGGATGGCTTAGCCAAGGACAACCCGACGACACTGATCAGCAACCTTATGCAGTGGCTGGAAGAAGACCGCCCGGACATTTACAACGCTTGGCCTGAGAACAACCTGAAGCTGAAAGTCAGCCGTTTCGTGCGCCGCCCGGATGCGCCGAAAAACCTTAAAGAAGCACTGTTAAACCACCTGATTCTGGAGCAAGGCTGATGGATCGCGTTGCCTTTGTTGATAAACAACTCTCTACCTTCCCGGACAGTTTGAAGGACTACCGAGAACTGACTGAAAGCAAATATGCGGAATGGCTGGACAAGGGGCCTCAATTTCTCGATAGACCAGCATTTTTTGGGTTGAGCAGATCCATCAAGCTCGGGAGCGCGAACGCTACTGTCAGTGTGAAAGACGATGAGTTCGAATCCACGGTTGCACAGTGCCCCAAGGATGGCAGACTGCTGATCGAAAGTAAGTTTGTCTCCGTCAACGACATTCCCGTTGGCAATATAACGGTCGAGGTCACTCCCAAAGAAGGCGGCACAGCAACTTCTATCACTCTCGATGCTGATGGAAAAGGTGTTTACAAGGGCGTACCAGGAAAAAAATACTTCGTTCGGGTACAAAGCTCAGTAACAAAAAATCAGCTAAATCAGCTATTTAGCTCCTACGACGGGTTCACCGCACAGTTAAAAGACTGGCTCGACTTAGAATGGAGAAAATACAGACCACTTTGGCCGAAGGAAACACTTGCCTCCCCCTACCTCGCCCAGATGAAGGGAACGCTCATTGGAAGTTGGGAGGCGATCAAGGCAGCATTTGACGGCATTAAGCGAATCTTTGAGATCCTGAAGGATCCGAAACAATTCGCAAAGGAATTGGGAGAAAGCGCGAGCGATTTGTTGAGACTAGCGAAAGAAACACCAGCGATGATGGAAAAGCTGATGTTGCTAGCCAGCGACCAAGCGGCACTTTTTCTTATTCTGAAGGCGTCAGGAATCTGGCTACTACAACTCCCTCCCAGCGTAATATCCGGAAAAACCGCAGAACAAATATCCAGCGCCATCGTAACTATTTTAATAGATATTCTTCTGGCGATCGTTCTCACGTTCGCTGCAGAGGGCTCAGGTATTGCCTACCTCGGCGTGCGCTTGGTTAACTACGGTGCAAGAGTTATCGAAGCTGTCTCTGGGTTTGTAAAATCCATATTCAGTATTGTTAAAAAGTTCATGGAAGCGATCGAGCACTACAAAAAACTCGCTACAAGGGCGATCGCTGGGACTTTTGAAAAGGGCAAGGTCAAACTTGGCTGGGACCGACAAGACCATGCAAAAGTTGGCAGTTCAGAGCATGTTGATGACAAATCAAAACAGTCAACCAACCACGACGATAAAAACGTCGCCTGCACCAGGGAAACTTGTGTTAACGGCTGCCCAGTATCGATGGTTACAGGGGAGGAACTGCTAACGCTTACTGACGGCCAGTTAAATGGACTGTTTCCATTCGAATGGACCCGCCTATATCGTACTAGCGCAGCAGAAGTAGACTGTGGACTAGGCTACGGGTGGAGTCACGCTCTTGCGCAGCGAGTCCAAGTGAATGACGACGGGATTGTCTGGACAGATCATGAAAATCGCATCACCAACTTTCCGCTTCCTAGCGAACAACGGTCAGCAATAACCAATAGCCTAGCAAAAGCGGCTATCTTTATTGGTGATGATCCATCTGAACTCATTCTGACCCAGGCAGGCGAGCGCCCGCTGTTCTATCACTTCAGGTACAACAGCGAAGGCGCAACACTTATTGCAATTACTGACCGGTATCGTAATCGGCTTCATATTACTCGCGATATTCATGGACGAATCAAACGTGTAGATAACGGTGCGGGACGAGCATTATTAATTCGCTATAATCGCAAGCATATTGTATCTGTCGATTATCAGCAGTTCATCCCTGCAGACAACCTGGAAGATGCTTGGGCCACCATTCAAACACTTGTCACTTATCGATACGACGAGCACAGTCGCCTCGTGGAAGCGAAAAACGCCGCGGGTGAAAGTGAGCTTTATTCCTATAACCACCAAAACGTAATTCTCGAAAGGCAACTAGCTGGTGGTGCGAGCTTCTTCTGGGAATGGGAGAACGAAGGAAAATCCTCTCGATGCATCCATCATTGGGCAAACTTTACACAGATGGATGCCCGCTATACTTGGGACGATAATGGAAGCGTCACTGTTACTAACGCTAATGGCAGTGAGGAAATCTACACTCATGACGATCACGCCAGACTCATCAGCAAAGTCGAACCGGGTGGAGCGGAACACAGCAACATCTACGACGAAAAGGGCCGTCTTGTTGCCGAAAAGAATCCATTAGGCGCAATCACGGAATACCAGTACAACGACGCGGGTCGATTGGAAGCAGTAATTCCGCCAGAGGACACACCTACACTTTACGACTACAAATTCGGCTTTGTGTCCGAAGTTCGTCGTGGCGATGCGATCTGGAAATATATACGAAACAAACAAGGTGATATCACTCAACAAATTGATCCCGACGGTAATTCAACGTATTACTCTTACGATGATCAAGGTCGTCTTTTAGAGATTCTAAACCAGGATGGCAGCCGCCATAGGTTAGGTTGGAACAACCTCGGCGAATTGCTTGAAGAGCAGTTACCGGATGGTGGGAAACGTAAATACCGTTACGATGCACTTGGGCGGCAAATCACTCGCCAAGATGAAACGGGCGCCATTACTCAATACCAATGGGATGCCGTTGACCGTCTGATTCAGGTGATCCTACCCGGTGGCGCCAGCCGTGCCTTCACCTATAACCCGTATGGTCGCGTCACCGCCGAGCGAGACGAACTTGGGCGCATTACCCAGTACGAATATGCTGACAACCTGCATCTTGTCAGTCGTCGCATCAATCCGGACGGCAGCCAACTGCGCTACCGCTACGACAATGCGGGACTGCTGCTTACCGAAATAGAGAACGAGCGCGGCGAGCAATATCACCTCGACTACTACGCCAACGGCCTGATCCAACAGGAAACCGGCTTCGACGGTCGTCGCACTGCCTACGAGTACGACCTCAACAGCCAGTTGGTCAAGAAAACCGAATTCGGCGATGACGGCAGCGAACTCGTTACCGAATACCAGCGCGATGCTTCTGGCCGCCTGTTGGTAAAAATCCTCGCCGATGGCGAAGAGATTCACTACAGCTACGACGGACTGGGTCGTCTGGTAAATGTCGACGACGGCAATTGGCCACTCGCCTACGAATACGATGTGCAAGATCGCCTGATCACTGAACACCAAGGCTGGGGCACCACACGTTACGAATATGACAGCGTCGGCCAACTGAACCACTGCCGCCTGCCCGATGGCAGCAAACTTGACTACCGTCACCTGCCCGGCGGACGTCTGAGCAGCATCGACCTCAATGGCTCTCGCCTGACCGCTCACCAGTTCAGCGCCGGACGCGAACAGCAACGCCAACAAGGTCTGCTGCTCAGCCAATACCAGTACGATGAGCAGGGTCGCTTGCAAGCCCACACAGTCGGCCAGCGAGACAAGAACCTGTTTCAGCGTCGCTACAACTACGACGCCAACGGCAATCTCGCCGGTATCGATGACAGCCGCAAAGGCAAGCGCAGCTACCACTACGACCCGCTCGACCGACTCATCAGCGTGCGCGGCGCCACACTGGAAAGCTTCGCCCATGATCCGGCCGGTAACCTGCTGGGTCAAAACAACGAAGGCACAGCGAACCTGGCCAACGTCAAAGGCAACCGCCTGCTGATGCAGGGCGACCGCCATTACGACTACGATGCCTACGGCAACCTGATCCGCGAACGCCGTGGTGCCGGCCAGAAACTCGTCACCGAATACCGCTACGACTGCCAGCACCGCCTCATCGGCGTCAGCCTGCCGGGCGGCAGTACCGCATCCTACAAATACGACGCCTTTGGTCGCCGTATCGAAAAAACCGTCGACGGCCACACTACCGAGTTTCTGTGGCAAGGCGAACGATTGATCGCTGAAAGCGCGGAAAACCGCTACCGCAGCTACATTTACGAACCTGGCAGCTTCCGCCCTCTGGCAATGCTCGACGGCGAAGGTCCACGCAAAGCTACGCCGTTCTACTATCAGCTTGATCACCTCGGCACGCCGCAAGAACTCACAGATTACAGCGGCGAGATCATGTGGTCGGCGAAGTACCGCGCCTACGGTAATCTCGCCGCGCTGGACGTCAGCGAGATTGATAATCCGCTGCGCTTCCAAGGTCAGTACTTCGATGCCGAGACGGGGTTACATTACAACCGGCACCGCTACTACAATCCGGGTACTGGGCGTTTTTTGACGCCGGATCCGATCAAGCTCGCGGGTGGGTTGAACAACTATCAGTACGTGCCTAATCCTACGGGTTGGGTAGATCCGCTTGGTCTGAACACTTGTCCTGGCGGAGATAAATGCATCCCTGGCCAAGGCGCTGAGGCGCCTGAGGACAAAGCCAGAGTAAATCAAGGAGATGCGCAGGTTCCAACGGCGGCCGCATCTGTCAATTGGAAGGGATTTTCTTCTGGGAAGTTGCAACCTCATTATCAAAAGCATGTAATTGATCAAAAAGAATTCGGAAACATAAGCCAAACTGAATACTTAAAACAGGCGAAAGAATTCTCGAAAGAATCAGGAAGCTTTAACGAAACGAATGTCGGAAATTTTGTAATCAAACATGACCCAGCAACTGGAAGAATATTTGTTGGACACTTGAAATCCAGAGAAATTAGAACATTTTATAGAGATGATGGTAGAAGCGCCGACGCCTTCCAATCCGCCATTGAATTGGCTAAGGGTTTATAAAATGACCAAAATTGATCGACACGATGCTATAAAAAAAATCTCAAAGGCAATTTTGATTTTGCTTGACCATGACGAGCGAGAATCTCATCTCCTCGATTGGTGGAGTATTGATGAGAGCAATCCTGAATTCTTCACACTATCAGAGCAACTGCAGAGCCTTATTGCTAGCGGGGACGATCTACCTAGCGACATCGATGATAAAAAATATGACGAACTTATCTTGCTTGCCCTAACATCAAGCTATAAAGGCGTAACAAACGTATTCTTATCAAAAAAATTAAAACAATTGAATATTGGAGAGTACGAGGTATCTGGAGAAATTGAAACTCTGATGCCTTGCCCGTGCTGTAAATACCGCACGCTTTCAGTGCTTGGTAATTATGAAATTTGCGACCTATGCAAATGGGAAGACAATGGAACTAGCAACCTTGACACTTATAGCGGCCCAAACCACATGACTCTTCGGGAAGCAAAAGAATTGTTTGCAAAAAAAACTGAGAAACTTCCTTTGGATAAATGGGTGAAAGAATAACGTTGAGATGAGTCATTCGCGTGTGTGGATAGTCGAAATTGCGACTATGGCGAAGTAATCAGGTCACCGACCTTACAGACGAGACTAAGGGGGACTAAGGGGACAGGTTTATTTTCCGGCTTGCCCCCCTTTTTTGATTCAAAAGGGAGTGAAAATCCCCCTGTTCTAGCCGCTTTTTCAGAAACAGATCCGTCCCCTTTTTCCGGAAGAGCGTCTGCCGGACGGAGGTCAACGGAAGTATCGCTACGACGCACTGGGTCGTCAGATCACTCGTAAGGAAGAATCCGCGCCATCACCCAATACCAACGGAATGCGGCCAACCGCCTAGCACAGCGCAACACGTGCCTTCACCTACAACGCCTATGGCAACGTCACCGCCGAACGTGACGAACTCGGCCGCATCACTCGCTACGAATACGCCGACAACCTGCACCTTGTCAGCCGCCGCATCAATCCGGACGGCAGCCAACTGCGCTATCGCTACGACAACTCGCAACTCAACCTCACCGAGATCGAGAACGAGCGCGGTGAACGCTATCAACTCGACTATTACTCGAACGGCCTGATCCAGCAGGAGACCGGTTTCGACGGTCGCCGCACGGCTTACGAATACGATCTTAATGGCCAGTTGCTGAAGAAAACCGAGTACGGTGATGACGGCAGCGAACTCGTTACCGAATACCAACGCGATGCCGCTGGCCGTTTGCTGGTCAAGACACTTCCCCATAGCGAAGAGATTCACTACAGCTACGACGCACTGGGCCGCCTGATAAACGTCGACGACGGCCATTGGCCGCTCGCCTACGAATACGACGTGCAGGACCGCCTGATCACCGAGCACCAGGGCTGGGGCACGACGCGATATGAGTACGACAGCGTCGGCCAATTGAGCCACTGCCGCCTGCCAGATGGCAGTACGCTCGATTACCGTCACCTGCCCGGCGGGCGTCTGAGCAGCATCGACCTCAACGGCTCACGTCTGACCGCTCACCAGTTCAGCGCCGGACGCGAACAGCAACGCCAACAAGGTCTGCTGCTCAGCCAATACCAGTACGATGAGCAGGGTCGCTTGCAAGCCCACACAGTCGGCCAGCGAGACAAGAACCTGTTTCAGCGTCGCTACAACTACGACGCCAACGGCAATCTCGCCGGTATCGATGACAGCCGCAAAGGCAAGCGCAGCTACCACTACGACCCGCTCGACCGACTCATCAGCGTGCGCGGCGCCACACTGGAAAGCTTCGCCCATGATCCGGCCGGTAACCTGCTGGGTCAAAACAACGAAGGCACAGCGAACCTGGCCAACGTCAAAGGCAACCGCCTGCTGATGCAGGGCGACCGCCATTACGACTACGATGCCTACGGCAACCTGATCCGCGAACGCCGTGGTGCCGGCCAGAAACTCGTCACCGAATACCGCTACGACTGCCAGCACCGCCTCATCGGCGTCAGCCTGCCGGGCGGCAGTACCGCATCCTACAAATACGACGCCTTTGGTCGCCGTATCGAAAAAACCGTCGACGGCCACACTACCGAGTTTCTGTGGCAAGGCGAACGATTGATCGCTGAAAGCGCGGAAAACCGCTACCGCAGCTACATTTACGAACCTGGCAGCTTCCGCCCTCTGGCAATGCTCGACGGCGAAGGTCCACGCAAAGCTACGCCGTTCTACTATCAGCTTGATCACCTCGGCACGCCGCAAGAACTCACAGATTACAGCGGCGAGATCATGTGGTCGGCGAAGTACCGCGCCTACGGTAATCTCGCCGCGCTGGACGTCAGCGAGATTGATAATCCGCTGCGCTTCCAAGGTCAGTACTTCGATGCCGAGACGGGGTTACATTACAACCGGCACCGCTACTACAATCCGGGTACTGGGCGTTTTTTGACGCCGGATCCGATCAAGCTCGCGGGTGGGTTGAACAACTATCAGTACGTGCCTAATCCTACGGGTTGGGTGGATCCGCTTGGTCTGAGTACTTGTCCAGGCGGCGAGAATTGTACGCCTGGAGTGGGGGCTGACGATGCTGCAACAAAACCACAAGTAAATGAGGGCGATCAAAAAGCACCTGAGACAGGAGGCGCAGCTCGAGCTGCTCAATACTCTGCAAATTGGCCTAAAGCAAATTTAAATAATGCTGTGGAAAAATTCGCCGGCAACAATCCTATAATCAGCACCACTGATAAGGGTAAGAAAATATACAAAAACCCTCAAAACGGAGTAGAAGTAGTAGAAGACATGAATGGAAACTATTTTAGAGTTTACGACCCCTCACTTCCCGGAAAACGTAAATATCTGAACCTTGACGGAATTGTACCTAGCAACAAAACGCTTCCGAACGGAAAGCAAACAGGCAGATCGCAAAGCGAATACAACGAAGTTACGCACTTTAACAAGGAACCATAGAAGTGAAAACAATTTCAGTGCCAGTAACCGTGGAAGCAATGAATCGATTAGACTTTGATGAATGTTTACCGGGAGATCTGGAAGAAATTTTTCTTTCCGAAGATGAATTCTCAACCCTTGTAAAGACCGGAGCAATTGAAAAAATCAACTCAACACTAGGAATACTTATAGACGAGTACGAAGACGAAAAAATACAAGGAATCTCAGAATTACAAACATCTCTCAACATATTTCAAGAAGCATTAAAAACCACCAACACTGAAATAATAAACAAAATCTTAAAGCTTAATGAATCAGCAATAAAACATAATACTGGATTGTTTTTTTACTTCTGAGTTTTTCCCAGAAATATATAAACTGATAAAAACTACAAATCCATATTTAATACTCAACTCAAAGAATATCGAAAAAAACCACTCTTTATTCGATAAAAATGGCAACTCAATATAACTGAATGACATAAACACATAAACACTTTCAATTTATAAAAAATAATGGATTTCTATTTCTGGTGAAATCACTCACCAAGAAACTGAGCATACCTATACTGCTTCAGCTTGCCACTTTTTGATCAAAAGGGATTGAACGCCTTCCCTTTGGCCTTCTTTTCAGAAAATAAATCCGCCCCCTTTTTCATTGAAAAATTTCGATGACTGGGAAAATCTTCAATGAAGACCACTTTTGAAACTGCTTTAGACCTTCACGAAATATCTGATTTCTTTAAAGGAAATGGACAATATTTTGCTCGAGGCTCCGACTGGGGAGACCATCTTTTTATTAGCAACTGGCAGGAAATGTGCAGCGTTTTAAAAAATCAGAAAGCCGCACAAAATTTACTCACATCGATATTTGAAGATTACGCAAAATATTTGAAGGAAGATTATTCAGATGCCGAAGGATTATTCTCCAATATAAGCACCTACTACACACTTAAAAATAAAATAGCCTTTTTATCGAGCAATAGTTACGACTTAATCGAAAGTCTTGACGAGAGAAGCAAGAAAAATATAGGAAAACTATTTCGTCTGCTTAGGCAACAGTACGATTTAAAAAACAAAGATCTGCCAAAGTACACATTTGATGAGAAAATCAAACGATTAAAGCTAAAGGGATGCACCCTTAATCTTGAACAGCTTTGAAAAAACATGTAGATCAGGACTTCGGCACAACTGATGATAGCCATTTAAAGAATTCAAAGTTTAAAAACTCTGCTACTCCCATAAAAATATCGCATTAAAATTAGCGAACACCCGACACGATAGAAAAACGAATAAAGGGCACAGATTTTTTGTGTAGGCAGCCCAAAAAAGCAATCAAAATAAATCTGTTCCCTTCCGCTTTGAAAAATAATCCGAATTTATTGGCCAAATCGGTTCTAGGGTCGAAAAATGACAACCCAGAAATGTATCCCACGAAGTGTATGGTTTGGGCTCGACGGAACAGGCTACAACAACATTGCGCAAGAGCTAGAATCCGAAAACCCTTCACTAAGAAAATGGATTTCAGTATACGCCATTTACAAATACCCCTTTACCAATGTTCCATATAACCATTATGACTTCATCCATCAATCAAAAAATTTCCGATATGCAACAGTGATATTTACAATCTCAACCGAAACACTTGAAACAAGTGACGGCGTGGACGACCGAGACATCAACATCTTAAAAATAGAAACCATGAACTCTGAAGCGGAAATCAACGCCTTTCTTGAAAAGCTTAACGTCGATCCAGAACTTTTCACTACTCCATGGCGGTGTGAATATCCTCTCTAGTTGCTGAACTGCAATGAGGAGAGGGACGGATTGTTTTCGTTGAAGGAAATAAATCTGCCCCCTTTTCAGCCCCATTTTCACGCAAACAAATACATAAAAATCACTAAAAACAAAAAATTAATTAGGTCTAAGAATAGCTTTATAAACAAAACTCAACCCAAAACACCATAAAACAACTGATGGCAACCAAATCGATTCAAAAAAACTTGATCAATTTTTTATCGAGAGAGCAAAATGAACTTTTCAATTGACATTACAGAATCCTTTGGCGCTATCGACTTCGATAATGCAGGCGGACTTATCTCGTATATAAACATACCTCCAAACGAAAATATTCAAGACAAATTCCAACTAGAACTATTTAATTTTGTCCTTAACTTAATAGAAAAATCGGTAGTTTCTTCAATAAAAAACCAGAACCCAAGCTTTCTAGAAAAGATGGACGAGGACGGTTTCCTGGTCATTAAGCAAGCCATCATCACATTTGAAAAAATAAAAGGTCACGAAAAATTAATACGCTTATTAAACCAGGACAGTGGCTACTTGACGCACGAATCTTACGGCCCAAAATTAGAGAACAAAGATAAAATATACGATATCGGCGGAAGATCATTCTCAACTCCTGAATTATTAATCAACCTTGCCATCATCTCACCAAAAAAAGTAACCCTCGACTTCACTGCTTCAAACCACACTTATATACCCACATACGACGAACTTCAGAAATCAGTAGGGATATTAAACTCACAGGCAAATCGCGTTCAACCTGAAATTCAGGGTATATTCGATATTAGCTACAGCAATTTGCATACCATATGCGATTTTGATGCAGGCTATCGATTGCACTCAATATAAAATAGTGGCGAATCGGGAGAAAGAAAAATTGTTCAGAATTCCTTGCAGAGATTTTCAATCAAAGAAGCACTCTAGGAAATTGGCCAACATAAAAGAATTGCAGTGCACACAACAAAAACCTCAACCGCTCGATAGAGCTTTCAAAAACAATGAAACAAAATACTTTCCGAAATATGAACAATGAAACTAGACCCCTGCCTCGACATATTACCTTTACTATTACTTCCTATTGAGACAAAAGGGGACAGATTTATTATTTATGACAACCCAAAAGATATTGAAAACAAATCTGGCCCTTTTGCCTCTTTTACCTTCGATGACACTAGAACCTGAAAGGTCCCCGGCACCAAAGAACACTACCCCTTCAAGGAAAAAAAATGAAAACCTGGAATGAACTTGATGGCTACACCTTATTCAATAGAGTGTTCACCAAACCTATTAAAATTAGCACGATAAAGTTATTCCAAATAACAATCGACAACAACAGACCTAACATAACCTTCGAATTCGATATCCCAGAAATCCCCGACTCCGCACCTGAAAAATGGATAAAGATGGGATTCAACACTTGCCGCATTGGCTTGAGCTGCAACGGAGTCAAGGAATTACTCTTAAAAAACATACCTACTCGAGAGAGCCTCACTATCAAAATAGAGAAGATTGACGAGTATTTTTTTATCCGCGCAGAAAATGAAAACTCTCTATTAGAGTTCAAAACAAAATACCCATTACTTTGTGGCCCTTCTGTTTACATGAGCACCCATGAATAAACATCAAATCACACTCGCCAACAACTGGACCGCCACCTTCGAAAACAACGGTGAGTTCCGCATGGGAGCCGAAGGCTGGAGCTTGCTCCTGCAAGGGCCTGACGGCAGAAATATCAATTACTTCGCGGACAAGATCATTTTGGTCAACGATGACGACGGCACCCAGGCTAATTCATGCATTCGTCTATCCAGCGACGGTGTCTACGGTTATTTGAGCACAGCCGTTGACAGCTGCTGGGTGATCGATTTCTCGCGGTGCATGATCGCCCCGCACCGAGTGAGCATCCATCACTACCATGACGCCTATGACGAAAGCGTGGCAGCTTACGAACAACCCGCCTTCAAGCGTGTGAGGCAATACATCAGTGTGGTTGGAAGGTACATCTATCTGACCTTCCCGCTGACCAAAGATGAAGACTTCCCCAAGGTATGGGAAGAGTATTTATCCATACGCAAACGCCAACTGGATGAACTCTATTTCAGAAACTGATCAGTGGGCGCCAATATCATCGTAGCTATTTGTGCGCCCTACCCGATCAACTCGTCCATCACCTCATACTTAACCACCACCCGATTCCGATACAATCTCACCCTCTCCACCAATTCCCCCACCTGCCCCTTCTCCCGCACTTCCCGCCAGATCTCATTCTCCCGATACACCCGCTCCCCTTCCCGCACAAACCGGTGCACTTCCTGAAACACGTGATACCGATACTCCCGCACCCGATCGCACATCAACTCCCCCTCCAGCTGCGTGTCCCCCACATTCAACTTCAACTGAAACGTCCGATCAGTCGGGTTGTGCAGTACCAGATCAACGTAGTTGTAGAAAATCGCCGCGCCGGAACCGAATGGCAGGACTCGTCCTTCGTCCGGGAAGGGATCGAAGCTGTGGTTGGAGCGTTCAACGACTATCAGTGGCGAGTGAATCGCCATCCAGTGGATCAGGTTGCTCAGTTGGCAGATTCCGCCGCCGATACCCCGTCGTGCTTCGCCGAAGGACAGTTCCATGCCTTCAACGTAGCCGCGTTTGCGGGTTGGGCGGCCGACGAGGCGGCAGAAGGAGAAGTGTTCGCCGGGGGCGATGATGAGGCCGTCGATGGCGGCGACGGCGAGTTTGAGGTTGATGACTTTGTTGTGTTGCA
>Ga0207713_1002633_pt1 | contig 12908 bp, 13 predicted proteins | sample KBSS64metaG_FD_184404 | JGI IMG/M metagenome (GOLD analysis project Ga0207713, IMG submission 184404) | Switchgrass rhizosphere microbial communities from Kellogg Biological Station, Michigan, USA - KBS S6-4 metaG (SPAdes) (version 2) | ecosystem: Host-associated > Plants > Roots > Rhizosphere >...
AGTACGGTCAAAAGAGAATTACGCATTGTCATTATCATGAGTTCCTTGAAGGAAGGGACGAGTGAGTGGCCGCGTGTTCAAACAGCGCGCGGCGGCGCAGAAAGGCGGCGGATGGCGGTGCGATCTGAATAACGCTGCGATCGCGGTTGATCTCCTGCCAGCGATGACAGGCAACCTGACGCCCGCCGTCGAGTACCTGATTGATCGGCTCGACCTGGCGGCATTCATCGGTAACGTACGGGCAGCGGGTGTGGAAACGGCAGCCGGACGGCGGGCTGGCCGGGTTGGGCAGATCCCCCTGCAGCAGCGGCGCATCCCGCTCAACGCCCGGCTGCATCTGCGGTGCCGAAGCGATCAGCGCTTGGGTATAGGGGTGCAGCGGCGCGTCAAAAATCTCATCCACGGTGGCAAGCTCGACGATTTGGCCGAGGTACATGACCGCCACGCGGTCGCTCATATGGCGGATCACCGCCAGACCGTGGGCGACAATCACCATCGTCAGCCCAAGCTGGTGCTTCAGGCTTTCCAGCAGGTTGACTACCTGCGCCTGAACGGAGACGTCCAGCGCGGATACCGGCTCATCGCCCAGCAGCAGCTTCGGTCCCGACGCCAGCGCGCGCGCAATGCCGATACGCTGGCGCTGCCCGCCGGAAAACTCGTGCGGATAGCGCCCGGCCCAGGCGGCAGGCAGGCCCACGGTTTTAAGCAGCTCGGCAACGCGGTACTGGCGATCCGCTTTTTTCATGTTCTGATGCAGCCACAGCGGCTCCCCGACGATTTGCTCCACCGTCATGCGCGGGTTGAGCGAGGCGAAGGGATCCTGAAAGATGATTTGCAGCTCGCGCCGGAGCTGGTTCAGGCGGGCACCGGAGGCGTCGGTGATCTCCTCCCCCTGATAAAACACGCGCCCTTCGCTGGCGGCCAGCAGGCGCAGCAGCAGACGACCGAGCGTAGATTTCCCGGAGCCGGACTCGCCGACGATCGCCAGCGTTTCGCCCGGCATCACGGCAAGCGAAACGCGATCGACCGCCGTGACAAACCGTGCCGGGGTAAAGAGCTTTTTGGGGCCGGGGAAAAGCTTGCTGAGGTCACGGGCTTCAAGAATGGGCGTGGTCATGCGATTTCTCCCAGGGCAATGTGCTGTTCGAGCGGCACGCGGAAGCAGGCGACCTGATGGCCCGCGCCGAGCGCGGCGAGCTGCGGTTTTTCATCATGGCAGCGCGACTGCGCAAACGGACAGCGGGTGGCAAAACGGCAGCCTTTCGGCATGGATTCCGGGAGCGGGACCGATCCGGGAATGGTGGAGAGCTGGCCCTTGCGTGCGCCAAGAGACGGAATCGAGCCCATCAGACCGATGGTGTACGGGTGCTGCGGATCGGCGAATATCGCCTCCACGCTCCCCTGCTCCACCACCTGCCCGGCATACATCACGGCGACCTGCTGAGCGACTTCCGCCACGACGCCTAAATCGTGGGTGATCATCAGCACCGCCGTGCCGGTTTCCTCTTTTAAGGTGTTGAGCAAGGCGAGGATTTGCGCCTGGATGGTGACGTCGAGCGCGGTGGTGGGTTCATCAGCAATCAGCAGTTTGGGATGGTTAATCAGCGCCATCGCAATCATCACGCGCTGGCGCATGCCGCCGGAAAGCTGGTGGGGATACGCTTTCAGGCGCATCTCTGCCGCCGGAATCTGTACCTTCTCGAGGATCTGCAGCGCGACCTTCATCGCCTCTGCGCGCGAGACGCTCTGGTGTCGCATCACCGCTTCGCTGAGCTGGTCCCCCAGCGTGAACGCCGGATTGAGCGAGGTCATCGGCTCCTGGAAAATCATCGCCAGCTCGCTGCCGCGCAGATCGGCATACTCGCGCGGAGAGAGCTTTCGCAGATCGTGGCGGCGAAACTGCATCTCACCGCTGACAATCTGCGCGCTGGCGGGCAGTAACCCCATCAGCGCCAGTGAGGTGATACTTTTCCCGCAGCCGGACTCCCCCACCAGCGCCAGCGTTTCGCCCGCTCTGACGGTCAGAGAAATACCATCCAGCACGCTAGCCGGCGAGCCAGCAAACGTAACGTTGAGGTTTTGCACTCGCAATACGGGCGTGGCGTCCTTAAAGGGTATTGTCGTCATGGCGTGAAGTCGTCCTCGAGGTGGATCGCCTGAATCAGGGCGGTTTGCAGGCTGAGCAGGTGTTCGCGCATGGCGGCCGCGGCTTCATTAGGCTGGCGATGGATAATCGCAGACATGATCTTATGGTGGTGGTCGTTATAGCTGTCGACACGTTCGGGAGTGCGTGCCAGCTCGCGCAGATGCTGCCAGCCCGGTTCACGCCGCACGGCATCAATGGCATCAAACAGGCCGAGCATCAGACGGTTGCCCGCCGCCTCGGCAATCGCCCGATGAAAGGCGCTGTCCCAGAGTTCGTTGAGATCGCGGTCGTCCGGGCTGACCTTGTCGATGCGTTCCAGCATGCGCTGCATGAGCGCGAGGTTTTCCCTGGTGGCACGCAGTGCCGCAAGCCGGGCTAAGCCGGGTTCGAGCTGTAGACGAGCTTCCATCACTTCCAGAAGGTTGGTCTGCTGAACCAATCCCTGAAGGGCCAGCGGTTCAACAGGTGCCGCCGGGCCTATAAAGGTCCCTTTGCCCTGCTTACGCCAGATGCGCCCCTCTTCTTCCAGCACGTCCAGCGCGCGACGCACTTCACGTCGTCCTACGCCGAGAGTGTCCGACAGCTCACGTTCCGTGGGCAGCGGTATGCCTGGTGTTGACTCATGCTGGTTGATAAGCCCGCGCAGCTGCTCAAGCGCGGTGCTGGAATTTGCCAGAAACCGTGACGGTTTTTCCATATTGGTTCGCTCGCTTTCATCATGACTTTATTTTTATTAACGATAAGTTATTGATATGGAATGAAGCTTATCGTGCTAATGATTAAGCAATAACCAAACCAATACGTAATTGGTTCGGCATATTTTTGGAAAGCAGGAGATAACCAAATGATTCCGCGTGAATTATTTTTACAGAAAGAAACATTCTGAATGAGGTGCGCAGAGAGGAGTAATGGAGAAATGCACAATACCAGTGCAAATAATGCACTATATTCGTGCGTTTGTTAATAAATTGCACTATGAATATTAACTTTATGTTAACGATAAGGGAGAGGATGAGATTACAGAAGGCTGAAACGACGAAGGCCTGAATCATTTCTGATTCAGGCCTTCTGAATAGTGGCGGAACGGACGGGACTCGAACCCGCGACCCCCTGCGTGACAGGCAGGTATTCTAACCGACTGAACTACCGCTCCACTGTTCCCGTTTGGGGAACGAGGCGCATATTACGGTGCGCCTCCGATCTCGTCAACGCTTTTTCTCACGTTTTGAATCGTTTGCTGCAAAAATCGCCCAAACGATGATTTTACAGGCATTCAGGCGTTTTTTCAGGCGCGCCACATACAGCTGCCGCCCTTCTTCTGGACCAGATCAAGCCGGGATTCGTGGTTATGAAGCTCTTCTTCACTGGCTAAAACAACCCGCAACCGGCTTGCCTGGCGGACAACACGCTGAATGCCCGCTTCGCCTTGCGTCTGCTGGGATTCATTTTCCATACTGAACTTCATTGACGTCTGCCCGCCGGTCATCGTCAGATAGACATCCGCCAGGATCTGGGCATCGAGCAATGCCCCGTGGAGCGTTCGCTTGGTATTGTCTATCTCGTAGCGCGAGCAGAGCGCATCAAGGCTGTTACGCTTGCCGGGAAACATCTTCCTTGCCAGCGCCAGGCTGTCCGTCACCTTACAGAAAGTGTTCGTCTTCGGGATATCACGATTAAGCTTGCTGAATTCATAATCCATAAAGCCGATATCGAACGATGCGTTATGAATGACAAGCTCGGCGCCCTTGATATATTCCAGGAACTCGTCAGCGACATCAGCAAAAGTCGGCTTATCCAGCAAGAACTCATCGGCAATCCCGTGAACGCCGAACGCTTCCGGATCCACCAGCCGATCGGGTTTGAGGTAGACGTGGAAGTTGTTCCCCGTAAGACGACGGTTCACCACTTCAACGGCGCCGATCTCGATGATCTTATGCCCTTCGTAGTGCGCGCCGATCTGGTTCATACCGGTGGTTTCGGTATCGAGGACAATCTGGCGAGTAATTGCAGTGCTCATAGCGGTCATTTATGTCAGACTTATCGTTTAACTGAACGTTTCGAATACAGGAAGTCTACCAGAGATGCGTAAACAGGTAGAAATTTTCACCGATGGATCTTGTCTCGGTAACCCAGGACCCGGCGGCTACGGCGCGATTATGCGCTATCGCCAGCACGAAAAAACTTTTAGCGAAGGCTATTTTCTGACCACCAACAACCGAATGGAGTTGATGGCGGCCATCGTGGCGCTGGAGGCGTTAAAAGAACATTGTGACGTGGTGTTAAGCACCGACAGCCAGTACGTGCGTCAGGGGATCACCCAGTGGATCCATAACTGGAAAAAACGCGGCTGGAAGACCGCCGATAAGAAGCCGGTCAAGAACGTCGATCTCTGGAAACGTCTTGATGCTGCGCTGGGCCAACATCAGATTAAGTGGGAGTGGGTTAAAGGCCACGCAGGCCACCCGGAGAACGAACGCTGCGACGAACTGGCGCGTGCTGCTGCATCCAATCCCGCTCATGAAGATGCGGGCTATCAGCCCGACGCCTAATCGGTTTTTTTGTACTGCCGCGTGGCGCCGACGGTCTGGCGAATGGGCGTTTTCGACTTGCTCTGCTTCATAGGGTTAAGCGTAAGGGGAATGGTTCGCTTACGCGCGACGATAAACTGCAAACAGCCCAACGCGGGGAGATGGGTGCTCAGTACCACGCCCCCCTGCCGCGCCCAGGGCAGCACCTGAAAACCACCGTAGCAGAGCACCTCAAAGTTCAGCAGCGAAAGCCAGTCGAGCTGGCGCATCATGGTGAACATCCGGCTGTTGTAAGGTGGAGTCCGGCGTAGCACCGGCACCAGCTTACGCAGGCCCATCAGGCTTAGCGGATTGAATCCGCTGAGTACCAGCCAGCCGTCATCAATCAGCACGCGATCGGCTTCGCGAAGCAGACGATGCGGATCGCTACACCAGGGCAGCGTGTGCGCGAGCAAACACGCATCGACGGATTTTTCCGCAAACGGCAGATGCAACGGGTCTGCTTTTACCTGAACCGGCGATCCGCCGAGAGAGACGTTGACCTGATGCGAGATAGCGCAGCTTTCGGTATTGATTTCCGCGCTGAGATTGCCAATCTTAAGCAGGTGAAAGCCATACATTTTCGCGAGCCAGGGCTTCAGCTGTTGTTCTAACGCTTCGCGATAGTATTCACCCCAGGGCAATTCCGCCCAACGTTCCGGTGCTGCGACAGTCTGAGGTATCCTTGCCGGTTTCATCAAAACACCCGCCACGCTATAAGAGGTAATGTATGAATCTTATCAGTATTCCAGCCTTTGAGGACAATTACATCTGGGTTTTGGTTGACGACGATCGTCGATGCGTCATTGTCGATCCCGGAGAATCGGCCCCTGTTCTGCGCGCCATAAAAGAGAACGGCTGGCAGCCAGAAGCCATTCTATTGACGCATCACCATCACGATCATACTGGCGGCGTGCCTGAACTGCGCACTCATTTTCCGCATCTGGTGGTTTACGGACCGGCAGAGGCACAAGATAAGGGGATCACGCAAGTAGTCGAAGAAGGCGAAACTATCCTCATACGCGAGTGGGAGTTTTCCGTATTTGCTACACCAGGTCACACTTTGGGACATCTGTGTTTCTACAGTAAGCCTTATCTTTTTTGCGGCGATACGCTGTTCTCCGGAGGCTGCGGAAGACTGTTTGAAGGTACGCCTGCTCAAATGTACCAGTCTTTACAGAAGATTAACGCTCTACCCGACGAAACACTCATTTGTTGCGCCCATGAGTATACATTAGGAAATATGAAGTTTGCCGTGAGCCTCTTACCCGAGGATCGCGCTATTCAGGATTATTATCACAAAGTGAAGGAGTTACGTGCAAAAAACCAAAAAACACTACCTGTAATTCTGAAAAACGAGCGCCAAATTAATTTATTTTTACGAACAGATGATATTGATTTAATTAACAAAATTAACCAAGAAACAAATTTGCAACAACCAGAACAGCGATTTGCATGGTTAAGGTCAAAGAAAGATAACTTCAGATAATTGCGGGTTGCCTTTTCAAAATTTCGCCGTTATCATCGCTCGTCTTTTAAGCAACTATTGACACACACATGAAGGCAAAAGCGATATTACTCGCCTCTGTCCTGCTTGTAGGTTGCCAGTCGCAGAACGGCAGCAACGTACAACAGCACGCACAGAGCCTTTCTGCAGCTGGTCAAGGGGAAGCAGGGAAGTTTGCAAGTTCGGCGCGCTGGATGGACGATGGAACATCTTTCGCGCAGGATCAAGACTTGTGGACCTCTATTGGCGACGAGCTAAAGATGGGAATTCCGGAAAATACCCGGATTCGCGAACAGAAACAGAAGTATTTAAGTAATAAGAGCTATCTCCACGATGTAACGTTACGGGCAGAGCCGTATATGTACTGGATAGCCGGGCAAGTTAAGAAACGTAACATGCCTATGGAGCTGGTACTCCTACCCATAGTGGAGAGCGCTTTTGACCCACACGCGACGTCTGGCGCCAATGCCGCAGGCATTTGGCAGATCATTCCGAGCACCGGGCGAAACTATGGTCTGAAACAGACCCGCAACTATGATGCGCGTCGCGATGTTGTCGCTTCAACGACAGCCGCTCTCGACATGATGCAACGTCTGAACAAGATGTTTGACGGCGACTGGCTGTTAACGGTCGCTGCGTATAATAGTGGCGAAGGTCGTGTACTGAAGGCAATGAAAGCGAATAAAGCACGGGGTAAATCCACCGATTTTTGGTCGCTCTCACTGCCACAGGAAACAAAGATTTACGTACCGAAAATGCTGGCATTGAGCGATATTCTCAAGAACAGCAAGCGTTACGGTGTACAACTGCCAACACCAGACGAAAGTCGTGCACTGGCGCGTGTTCGCCTCAGCAATCCGGTTGATATTCAACAGGTTGCTGATATGACGGGTATGTCGGTAAGTAAATTGAAAACCTTTAATGCTGGCGTTAAAGGCTCAACCCTGGGGGCAAGTGGCCCGCAGTATGTAATGGTTCCGCAGAAACATGCCGAGCAGTTACGCGAGTCTTTAGCTTCTGGTGAAATCGCCGCAGTTCAGTCAACGCTGATCGCGGATGCATCATCAGTTAACAGCCGCAGCTATAAGGTTCGTTCAGGTGATACGCTTTCGGGCATCGCGTCACGTCTTGGCGTGAATGCGAAAGATCTGCAGCAGTGGAATAACCTGCGCAGCTCCGGCCTGAAAGTGGGTCAGACTCTGACGGTAGGTGCAGGTAGCAGCGCACAGCGTCTCGCCAGCAACAGCGATAGCATTACCTATCGCGTGCGCAAGGGCGATTCACTGTCCAGTATCGCAAAACGACACGGCGTAAACATCAAGGATGTGATGCGCTGGAACAATGATACTGACAATCTGAAACCTGGCGACCAGCTGACGCTGTTTGTGAAGAACAGCGCTACGCCAGACTCCTGATAGCACGATCGAAAGATAAAAAGGCACCGATTCCCCTCGGTGCCTTTTTTGTTTATCCCGCTTTTTGGGCCTCAGCCATGATGGTATCGCTGGTAAACGAGCCGTCGTCCTGCAGTTCAAAGTACGCCTTCACCTCCGCGGACGCACTCTCCTGATACAGCCTGATCGCCTGGCTTAATGCTTCCGAGGTGCGCATACGCGCAATCCACGAGCTGAACTCCAGCGGTAAGCGGTCTGTTATTAATGAGCGCGCAATCAGGCCTGCTTCAGTGATAAACGACAACCACTCTCCGCTGGCATAGTTTTGCACGTGTGAGGTATCGCGCAGCGCTTCGACCGTCTGCAGCCAGATATTGCGCACCGGATGTCCAGGGGACATCACATCCATAATAATGAAGATGCCACCCGGCTTCAGAACACGTTTGACTTCGCGTAATGCCTGGCCGACATCATGCCAGTGGTGCGCGGAGTAACGGCTGATAACCACCTCAAACGACGCATCGTCAAAAGGTAAGGATTCGGCATAGCCCTGGCGCGTATCAATGTTGTCCAGCCCCTTCGCTTTCGCCGCCTCGGCAACAACGTCCAGCATCTGGCTGGATAAGTCATACGCGGTAACGTGCGCGACCTGCTGTGCAGCCGCAAAGCTGGCATGCCCTGCCCCGCAGCCTAAATCCAGCACGTGCGCCTGCGGGAACGCCGCCAGACGCTCACTGAGACGCACCAGATCGCGGCCAGAAGCATGCACGGCGCTGCTCAGATAGGCACTTGCCTGAGAACCAAACTGTTTTTCTACGTTGTCATGATGGGAGTGTGTTGTTGTCATCGTACTGTCCTTTGTTGGTTAAAAATAAAAGGGCAGCACCCGCGCAGGTCTGCCCCATGGCAGACCTGACACACCATTATTTATCAGGTTTGCCGGGACTGAATTCAACTAGTAGAGGGTTGTGATCGGAGGCGCGCGTCACCAGAACAGAGGCGTCATGCACGCTCAAACCACGATAGAAGACAAAATCGAGAGGACGACCAAAGGCTTTTTTGCGCTGGTCATCGCTAAAACGAACTTCACGCAGCGACATTTCGCGCGCAAAGCGATACAGCGCATTCATGCGCGGACGGCTCCAGGCATTGAAATCGCCTGCCATAATGATGGGGCCGCTGTGATGGGCAATCTGATCGCCAATCGGAAGTAACTGCTTACTGTAGACATCCACACCCAGGCTGAAATTGACCGCATGGATGTTCACGACCATCAGCATTCGGGTATCCGGCAGCGGATAGACCGTCACCAGCGCCGATTTCGCCAGACGCAGGATAGGCTCACGTTCACGCAGAGGACAGCAATATACCGGATGAGCTGCTGAAAGTGTCATCACACCCGAGGGGTGTTGTGGCAGGACAAATGCAGGCACCTGGTCGGCGGCAAGATAGTTCGTGGTGGCAAACCGCACCAGCTCAGGGGTGGTTTGCGCCTCCTGGAGCAGAACCAGGTGGGCATCTTTTCCAAAATTCTTGAGTACCGATAACCACTCGGCACGCTGCTGCTTAAAGATATTCCACACCAGTACACGGATTTTCTCATCGCTGCTTAACGGTGTGCCGGCGGGTAATGCCTGGCTTATGCTCGCAAATGACCCCGGAGGCAAGATCCTCTCCGCGGGCATTCCGGCAACATAACGCATGGCATAGGTATTTTTTCGCACTTTTGGAAACAGCCTCTGTAACATGAACCAGCCCGGAAAACGGACTGGTTCTAATGTTATAGGGACTTTAGGTCATACTTTCAACGCAATTTCTGAGAAACCGCTTTCCAGTTTTGTAAGCAAGCACTTACTGATGTTAACCCAGCGCGACGCGAGCAGGTTTATCAAGGCGCCCACTCAGGCCAATCAGCAGGAAGGCCACCAGGACAATCACCGCGCCAATCCACGGGGTCTGGGTTAACCCAACATGCGCTACGGTTTGTCCGCCAATGATGGAGCCCAGCGCAATGCCAATATTAAATGCGGCAATGTTCAGACCCGATGCCACATCCACCGCATTTGGCGTATAGAGCTCGGCTTTCTGGACAACGTAAACCTGAAGCCCGGGCACATTACCAAAGGCAAAGATCCCCATGACCAGCACCGTGACCAGCGCGGCGTAGTGTAGCGAAGCCGTGAACTGGAAAATCATCAGCAGAACAACCAGGGCAGCGAAGATGAATTTCAGCGCCGGTACCGCACCATACTTATCTGCAAGCTTGCCGCCCCAAATATTGCCAATGGCAACGGAAATACCGTATCCCAGCAAAATCCAGCTCACGGCATTGGGGGAAAAGCCCGCCAGGTCCTGCATCATCGGCGCCAGGAAGGTGAAGGCGGTGAATACGCCGCCATAGCCCAGTGCCGTAACCGCGTAGATGATCAGCAAACGCGGATGCGTGAGCACCTTCAGCTGATCGCGCAGGCTGGCGCTCGCCCGGCCTGGAATATTCGACGGTACCAGCAGCAGGCTGGTCACCAGGGCGATGACACCCAGCAAGGAGACGGCCAGGAACGTTTCACGCCAGCCGAAGTGTTGCCCGATAAACGTTCCCAGCGGTACGCCCGTAACGAGTGCGACGGTCAGCCCACCAAACATGATCGCAATGGCTGAAGCCGCTTTCTCTTTGGGTACCAGGCTGGTGGCAATAGTGGAGCCAATCGAGAAGAACACACCGTGTGCAAGGCCGGTCAACAGACGGGCAATCACCAGCGTGGTGTAGTCCGGTGCCTGCCAGGCCAGAATGTTGCCGGCGGTGAACAGCACCATCAGCGCGACTAACAGCTGCTTACGCGGAAAACGCCCGGTCAGGGCCGTCAACACTGGCGCACCGACGGCGACGCCCAGAGCGTAGATGGAAACCAACAGCCCGGCAGAGGGTAACGAGATCGCAAGCTGGTTAGCAATAGTGGGAACCAGCCCCACGATAACAAATTCGGTCGTGCCAATTGCAAAGGCACTGATCGTCAGGGCAAGTAGCGCCAGTGGCATAAAATACTCCGTATCATCAGGATTAAGATGACAGGCAGTATGCGCCAGTGCTTAAATAACAAAAATGGTCAAAATCTCAATAGAATTTTGCAGGTGGTGCAACAATGAAAGCAACATCAGAAGAGCTGACAATCTTCGTCGCCGTCGTTGAAAGCGGCAGCTTTAGCCGCGCGGCCGAACAGCTGGGTCAGGCTAATTCGGCCATCAGCCGTTCGGTAAAAAAACTGGAGATGAAGCTTGGGGTGAGTCTGCTCAACCGAACGACGCGGCAGCTGAGCCTGACGGAAGAAGGAGAGCGTTACTTCCGCCGCGTGCAGTCGGTACTGCAGGAGATGGCTGCAGCGGAGACGGAGATTATGGAGACCCGAAGCACGCCGCGTGGATTGCTGCGCATTGATGCGGCCACGCCGGTGGTGCTTCACTTTCTGATGCCGCTGATCAAACCTTTTCGCGAGCGCTATCCGGAGATGACGCTTTCTCTGGTCTCCTCAGAGACGTTTATCAACCTCATCGAGCGGAAAGTGGATGTGGCTATCCGGGCGGGAACCCTGACAGATTCAAGCTTGCGTGCCCGCCCTCTGTTTGCCAGCTACCGCAAAATTATCGCATCACCAGAGTATATTGCCGAGCATGGTAAACCGGAGACGGTTGAAGAATTGAAGCAGCATCTGTGCCTGGGCTTTACGGAGCCGGTGTCGCTAAACACCTGGCCTGTCGCCTGTCATGATGGTCAACTTCATGAAATTACCTGCGGATTATCCTCTAACAGCGGCGAAACGCTGAAGCAGCTGTGCCTTACCGGGAATGGCATCGCCTGTTTGTCGGATTACATGATTGATAAAGAAATTGCGCGCGGTGAGCTCGTGGAGTTAATGGCCGATAAGCGTCTGCCGGTCGAAATGCCTTTTAGCGCAGTGTATTACAGTGACAGAGCGGTGAGTACGCGCATTCGTGCCTTTATTGACTTTCTGAGTGAACATATAAAAACAGCTCCCGGAGGAGCTGTGTGAGGGTTCAGGTTACAGAGGGTGGGTCAAACTTAATCCCAGTTAGGGGCTAAACCTTCCGGGCTTACCAGGCGATCGTTGCACTCCAGTGCTGCGATCGCTTTTTTATCGTCAGCATCCAGATGAAGATCCATTGCCAACAGGTTGCTGGCCAGATTTTCACGCTTAGTTGAAGATGGGATCACGGCATAACCTTCACCCATTGCCCATGCCAGAATCACCTGCGCAGCAGTGGCGTTATGTTTCTCTGCGATACGCGTAATCACTTCATCTTTCAGTGCCTTACCGTAGGCCAGCGTCATGTATGAGGTGATGTGGATCCCGTGCTGTTTTGCCCAGTCCACGACTTTGCGGTTTTGCAGGTAGGGAGACAGCTCAATCTGGTTGGTCGCAATATTTTCTGCGCCAACAGCGGCAATGGCTTTTTCCATCAGCGGGATGGTGAAGTTGGAGATCCCAATTTCGCGGGTTAAGCCCTGCTTTTTCGCTTCCAGCAGCGCCTGCATGAATTCTTCTACTGAGACGGCATCATTCGGTGATGGCCAGTGGATCAGCGTCAGATCTACGTAGTCAGTACGCAGTTTTTTCAGGCTCTCTTTCAGGCTAGGGATCAGCTTATCTTTGCTGAGATTCTCAATCCAGATTTTCGTGGTGATAAACAGTTCGTTACGCGGTACGCCACTCTCTTCGAGAGCTTGTCCAACGGCAGCTTCGTTTTCATAGATCTGTGCCGTATCAACTGCACGATAGCCCAGTTCGAGTGCGGTTTTAACTGATGCGATAACAACGTCGTCTTTCAGGCGGAAGGTGCCCAGACCAAATGCAGGGAGAGTCATAATATTCCTCAATCGTTATGTTCGTAAACTGAGGAAGATTATCGCTGGCCTTGTTATAGAGAAAAAGATCGCAAAACGCAGAGGATTTTTGCTAATTTCGCAATAATTAAACGGCAGATAAGAAAAAAGCCCTGAGCGTTAGCTCAGGGCTTTTAATAAGTGGCGGAACGGACGGGACTCGAACCCGCGACCCCCTGCGTGACAGGCAGGTATTCTAACCGACTGAACTACCGCTCCACCGAAGACTGCTTGTAACCACCGGATTTATGCACCGGCTTACTACTTAATTTGATGCCTGGCAGTTCCCTACTCTCACATGGGGAGACCCCACACTACCATCGGCGCTACGGCGTTTCACTTCTGAGTTCGGCATGGGGTCAGGTGGGACCACCGCGCTAAAGCCGCCAGGCAAATT
>Ga0207713_1002639_pt1 | contig 12887 bp, 16 predicted proteins | sample KBSS64metaG_FD_184404 | JGI IMG/M metagenome (GOLD analysis project Ga0207713, IMG submission 184404) | Switchgrass rhizosphere microbial communities from Kellogg Biological Station, Michigan, USA - KBS S6-4 metaG (SPAdes) (version 2) | ecosystem: Host-associated > Plants > Roots > Rhizosphere >...
TTTTTCAAAACGCAAGCAACAAAAAAGGGCCCACCTTTCGGTGAGCCCTTCTAGACCGCCCAGCAGAGCGGATTTTGTTTGGTAGGCGCGATTGGACTCGAACCAACGACCCCCACCATGTCAAGGTCTGCTTGCGCAAGCTGCAAGCCCTGCTGCTCTTGGATTTCACAGAACGCCCATTCACATTATGAGGCGTCAAAAATGGCCAATATTCGCTTACTTCCGTCCGGCAACTGGAACGCTCAGGTACGGGTAAAGGGAAAATCTGCTCAGTCGAAAACCTTTACCACCAAAGCCGAAGCTCAGTCATGGGCCAATCAGCTTGAAGCCGTGACGATGGATCGCAAGCACCACACCATCTATACGTTGGGCATGACCTATTGCGAAACCATGCTCAAAGGGAAAGGTAGCTACGACCACGCACTGAAAATCGTTGAGCATTTGGGCAGACACTTCACGCAACCCATTCACGAAATCACCTCGCAGATGATCAACGACTTCAAGATCATGCGATTGAAGAAGGTGAAGCCGTCCACGTGCAGAATTCAGCTCGCATTCATGTCGAGGTTCTACCGATTCGCCAAACGCGGTTTGTTGATCGACATTCATAACCCTGTAAGTGATATCGCACTTCCTAAGCCTGATCGGTCTTCCGACAAAGTGATTAGTGCAAACGAGCTTGAGCGGTTACTGGCGAAGCTGTCACCCACCATGAAACCCATTGTCGAACTGGCATATGAAACTGCCATGCGGCGATCCGAAATTCTGAAGCTGACCAAAGACTGCCTGCACCTCAAGGAGCGCATTGCCGATGTGATCGATGGGAAAAACGGCACACGATCCGTTCCACTCACCCTCCGTGCTGTAGAAATTCTTGAACTCGCCCAGCTATGGGCCACTGTGGAGCGTCACCCCAAGAACCTGATCTTCACTGTCACTCCACACGCAGTAACTCAGGCTGTTCGCTTGGCACGCGTGAAGGCAGGCTTAGACAGTAGCGTCCGACTTCACCAACTCAGGCATACCAGAATTACGAACGTCGCGAAAAAGGGATTCAACAATGCACAGATCATGATCGTATCTGGTCACCGTGATACACGATCCGTTGCGCGATACTCCCATCTAAACGTGAGGGACGTATTGCACCTAATCGACTGATCAAACCGGATAGGCAGCCATGATTAATTAGGAGTTGGCTGCCTCACCCCATGCAAATGGTTTAGTCGTATCCCTATTAAAGCGATGGTCGAAGCAATCCAACACTTCGGCTTTGACTTTAAAAATAGTTGACGATAGTGTTCACAATAGCTGTATCGGTATTGACAATCATTCGCATTTTGTGAGAGAATACACGTATTGGAGTTGAACGGATCACACCGCTGCTATCCAGTTGTTCTGAGCAACTGTGGCACTCCTCTAAATGCAAACCTTGCCATCCTTCTCGGTTTGTAGTGTGGTCTGACCTCCAACTAATTCTCTCCTGAACAAAACCCCATATTCTTTTTCGAGGTATGGGGTTTTTGTTTGTCTATCGTAAACAGTTCCAAACACTATCAAATCTAACGAGGTAGCATCTTATGCGTACTACACATTGTCTTGCCTGCAATTCACCATTGCTTAACCGTCGTCCACAAACCACAACATGTAACGCGGCCTGCCGTGCAAAGCGTTGGAGACAATCACGCATTACCATGCTGCCAGTATCTTTCATGTTAAACACCACAAACCACGCACTAGTTAAGAATGCCGCATCTGCTGTTGGTGTTTCAATAAATCAGTTTGCCCACGACCGTCTAGTAGAAACAATGGAGGTTTCACAATGGTAATCAGACTCAATGGTGAAGCTGTCGAGCAACTGCAAATAATCATGACGATGACTGGGCGAACCAATTACAAACACACCCTCCAGACTATGATCAGTCAAGTTCTGAACAACCTAAGAAAAGCTGGCTATCAGAAAAAACACCAGAAGACAGCAATAACAAATATCTAACACCCAATTTGAATCCTAAATACTTTAACCACGAGTCAGAGGGTACAACCATCGCATAAAGGAAAACCAATGAACTACGTAGTAATTCACAAACAATCACAACTCGTTCTGAAAGTAATAACCAGTCCATCTCCACCAAAACCAAACAATGATTATAGTTTTTATGAAGCCTCAATCATTGTACTCAATCACTATTACAAACTGTATAATAAAGCATTGTCTAAAGGTGTACAGGTGTCTGTCGGTGAGCTTATGGCTAGTTCTCCAAGCTTCAGAGAACAAGTCAGCAATGGTAAACAAAGTAAGGTGCAGATCGTTACCGCTCGTTATCGCTGAGAGCTTCTATAAGTCGCTTACAACCCTAAATATCTGCCACCCTAGGCCACCCTATAGGTTGCCACTTTCACGCCTCTGCAAGCCACGTAAATCAAGGGTTGAATATGCCAAATCAGGCGTATGTCAGCCTAGTTTCAATACAAACAAAAGGAATAAAACAATGAACACTCCACTATTGGAGCGGCACTTAGCCGTGCTGCAAATGAAACATTGCCTCTCGTTGCAACAATCGGCCATCGCTATTGACGACCATCATGAATGTCGTCGTGTCACTGTAATGCTGGATGAACTTGTTAACGAGTACGGCACTCAGGCATTGCACCAAGCGCAAGGGGAATTGCTATGAGTACTAATCTGGATTGCGTTTCTCGCGGACTTCAAAGAGCCTTTGCCAAACGACAAGCAGAAAAATCAAGGCAAGTTGTACGGAAGGTTTTAAAAGATGTCACTGAATTAAATGCAGATGTTTCAACTATTAAACCTTCAGCATCTTCTGTAAAGCAATCTGATGAGCAATATCGTATGAGCATCATCAGAAAAATGATAAACCACATTCATAAAAGGGAAATAGCATAATGACCACCAAAGTAACGATCCATTGCGTACCACGCAAGTTTGATCAGTCTGAGCTTGAACAACGCCAACAAGGTTTTCATACAATGTACAAGGCAACTGACCAATGCTGCACTATGGTGCATGGAGAAATTGCATATGACTTCATAACCAAACTTATCAAGATGAGTGGTGAAGGTTTTACTCTTACCAATAAGTACCCTGTAAGTTGTTCACCAATGTCATACCATGCTCACATGATCAAACCAGAATCAGTACAACAAGCCGACCTTGCTGTCATTGCTCGGCAGGTCAAAGTTAAGTATGTCAAAGAACTTGAAGAAGAACACCAGAAGTACAAACAACTTCTTACGCAGCAATTGCTTGATGCAGCAGAATTGAAAGATCAGAAAAAGATTGCAGACGCTCAAAAGAAACGAATGGCTGAAATTCAAGCCGAAGTTGATAACGTGTTCAAGCCGCTTTCAATTCCATCCTGATTGACTCAGGAATCCAGTGAAAGGCGCCAACGGTGACACCAGCAGCAAGCGCACCAGCCCGACGCTCCATAGCGCGTTTTGAGACCGCTAAACATGCACCTACCCAACGATGGCCCCGGCAGATTACCCAGTCTGTCCGGGGCTTTACATTAATTCAGCTTTTACCACTTTTTGGCAGTTGACAAATTCTCTAAACTCTTTTTGGTCTAACGAACCATTTGACGCGTCCGAGTTGTGAGGGCTAACATTTGCCCGCTTCAAATAACTACACCCAAACCATCTGGCAAAACCCGAGAGGAATGCCTATGACTTGAACTTAAAAAGGAGAACGATCCATGTCGTACAACTGCGCTTTAAATTTGATCCCTACCTCGCTTGACCTCTGTGACACTCTGTTCAATCTATCGACCACAGCCATTGATGATTTCGTCGTCGTAAAGGGAACGGGGCAAGTATTAGGCAGATATAAACGATCACCTTATCAGTCGCAGCCAGCCCAATATGAAGAAGGGAAGCCCAAAATACGCGCCACAACATCTCGTTATGTTGTCAGTGACAACGGAAGCCCTTCGCCGTTAATTGATGATGAATGCAGTAGTAATGCTCGCGCTGAGGTAATTCCATTTCCAGCGCTCCCGGTTAAAAGCGCAAAGTCAAATGCCGGAAGTAAGCAGCGTGCTGTGCAGAATCCGTTCTACATTCTGTTTGAATTGGCGACGTTTGAAAATATCAAGCTACCGTGGGTGAGCAACTATGTTCACGGGGCTATTCATGTCGGGCCGGGTATCATCAACGGCCGGTACAGCGTATCCGCTTCAGATATCATTCGACTCCTACACCTGCCCGTAATCTCAAGGGATACGGCCATGAAAGTACTGGTCAATCATGAAGGGGATACGATGAGTAAGACCCAAGTTGACCGAGTAGTGCAAGCAGTGCGCGTGGCTCTTGGCGGCATTGCTCTGTATCTGGAGCGGAATCCTGACGTGCTCTGCAACTTTGACCTGTCCGTGGACCATGATCTATTTTGGCAACAAAGGAAGGAAGTGGACTTGGTAAAAGTTGAAGCGCTAAAATTGCTTGCCTATGGGGTGCAAATTGTTGATGTGGCTAGGGCGGTAGACCGGAGTCGTAATACCGTGAGTGCTTGGAAGCGAGAGGCTTCCAACAATGCACAATTCGCCCCAGATTGAATAAGAGCGAAGCGAGCAACTGTTAAAGCGTAAGCTTTGAATAGGATATTCTCCGGTAGTTACCGGAGATAAGGTGTTAGTGAGAAAGGTAAGAAGAGGAGGGGAAAAATCCCCTCAAAACAAAAAGCATGATCTTAAAGAACATCTATTCTGCCGTAACGACAGGAAATCACTATTCTGTATTCACAGAAGAAAGATCAAGAGCGAGAGGGGTTTATCACCCTACCTCTCTAAGAGCACTTCACTTCGTTCAGCTTGCGAACATGTCTTTGTGTTGAGAGTTAATAAACTTTTGAAGTGGTTCCTGATTGTCAATCAGAACATGCCAGCACTCCTCTGTGAGAACACAGAGAAATACACTTGAGAACATTCAGGAAAGAGCGAGCAAGGCGAACAAACCCCAGACTTTCACTTCACACCGCTGACGGTTCAACAACCATTAACACTGGTTATGTATCAGGGATGGTATCAGGCTGCAATCATTCGCATTCAGTTCCAGATGGAAGAGCAACATGGTCGCAAACACTGATTCTATATAGGTTCAGTACGTCATTGGTTTAAACACAGTTGCAGCTTTATCTACAATATCGTTTGTACTGAATGCAACCTGCTGAAAATTGGCAGAAAGCAACCCAAACACCAACGGCTGGATGATCCCCCATCAACAAGCCATCACAAACCTTCTGTGATCGCCGCTACGCCGTCATTCACCCACGTTGTAACCCTTCCTAGCCTTTGCCTAATCTTGCCTAAGCTATACCTCATACGCTCTCCCGGATCGCGTTACACGTCTATTAAGGAAAAATCGAATGTACCTACACAGTTCAAGATTTAGCGGGTTGATTTTAATCGGAATTGTCACCAGTGCTTTGGCTGGATGCTCTACCTCTGTTATCAGCTCCAACCCTAGAAATGTCGTTGTCGAGTCGCAATCTTTGAACGCTGCAGAGGCGCAGAGACTTGCGGACGCTGAATGCCAGAAGTACAACCGATACGCTAAGATGACAATCAAAGGTGACTACTGGGACCGGAACTACACCTTTGAGTGTGTCGAGTGACTATCAAATCCAAGGACGAACAAATATGCCTTCCAGTTCAGATGCAAACATCGCCACCGCCGACGTTCTGACGCTGTTGCTGCACAACCAGCACGGTTTGGCCGCAGCAATCGAAGAAGTCGCCCTGTGGGCAAGGTCGACAGGTTCGCCTGAAGTGCATGAGAACGCCGTTACCGCACTGGAAACTCTAGATGCGAATGCGTCAGCCATCACCGCTGGCATTCTCAAGCTCCGGCAGTAGAAAACGGCCGAAAGAACCACACATAACAAACCTAGAACGACCGTTCAAGTACTGTTATACTGACTCCCAGAGAAATTTTCAGGAGCCAAGACATGACCACCAACACCATCGACGTAGTGAGCTACTGCCGTGTGTCGAGTCAGGGACAGGGTGAAAGTGGATTGGGTCTTGAAGCTCAACGTGAGTACATCACTCGTGCAGCCCAACAGAACGGCTGGAACATCATCGGAGAGTTCGTTGACGTGGTGTCGGGCAAGCTGGCAATCGAGGATCGTCCAGAAGGTGCCAAGGCTTTGGCCCTGTGCAAACAGTCGAAGGCTCAGTTGGCAGTAGCCAAGTTGGATCGTCTATCTCGTTCCGTCCACCACATCGCCCGTCTTATGGAACAGACAGAGTTCAAAGTGGCAACCATGCCTCACGCTAAGACATTTGAACTTCACTTGTTTGCAGCACTGGCTGAACAGGAACGATCCTTCATTGCCAGTCGTACCAAGGAAGCTCTAGCAGCCCTACAGGCTCGTGCTGATGATGGTGACGTACAGTCTGTTGAAAAGATTGCACGCCGTACTGCGGCACTGGAGAAAGGTCGTACCGCTACCAATCGGGCGAAGGCTAATAAGGCTATTCAAGATCGTGTGAGTTCGTGGCAAGAATCAGTGCGTGATCCGATAGACCTGTGTATCCGCAAGGGCGGTCGCACACTGCAACAGGTGGCTGATTGCCTAAATGGTAAGGGGATCACCACAAGCCGGGGCAGTGAATGGTCTTCAATCCAAGTAAGTCGAGTGATGAACAACCTTGGACTTCAGCTCCCATTGAAACAAATCGCCCTATAAGCCTCACAGGGAAGCGATAAGCATCAAGTGCGTACAAAACGGACGTCGGTGCTTGTCTAAGATCGCTCATACGAGCTTGCAGGGCATCTCCATCGGATTCTGAAAAGAAAGCGACGGGTAGTAGTCACCAGAGCCGGTCCCGGTTAAACCCAGTCGACCAATATCCATTGTCGGATTCCCACCGATGTCAACACGCGGTTAAACACTAATTGCCAGTTCAGATTTTAGGGAGTCAAATCCACAAATCTGCAAACCTACCAATAAAGTTATGTACTGAAGTATTTGAACATGAATACTGCTAGAGAACTAAACCCGAGCAAATAAGGTGAAGCAAGGTCAAGTGTCTCTCGATATTTAATCCAGGCTTCTGCCCTGTATCTCATCTCAGCACCTACTAGCTTGAGGAATTCAGCCCTCCCCCAATCCTTTGAATACGTATTTAACTCAATATATTCAGTGCAACTGTATTCTCCATGATAATCATCTACCCCTCTTGAAGGGTAGCCAATGCTTCTCTTTAGAATACCTGTCTTTTTATATGTAGGAGATTGTATTCCGGGCTCGTCGCCACCATAAATTTCAATCTTTTTTCCCAACAAGCCTCCAACCGATTCACTTTCTCGGTCATAGTAGAAAACCTTGCTATCGTTTAGCATCCTCTCAGACCAGAAATTAAATAATTGGGCATGATACTTTTCCGAATATGCATAATACCTAAACATACAGGACAGCACCGCGAGCACCAGCAAATACTTCAAGCCAACATGATTCGTGAATTCGATTTTAAATATAAACGTATTAGCCTCCTTAATTTCCGCCCCACTTACAACCAGAGCCAACAACAATAAAGAGACAAATACTAAAGCTCTGCGCTTAGACTTGAACCCTGCATCATTATCCATAACACTTCTGAATTCATCTACAGTCATATTAGCCATAACAACCCTCATAACCTGCGCTGCCTACCCTGAACGTGACACACTCAAAGTTAAAATGCACACCCTATCGAATTAATACTCGAAAGAGGATGCATCAAAACAATATCTTTCAAAGTATTTATTTTACTTTCAACTAATTCGACAACTAAAAACTCATCTAGCAAAATAATGCTGATTCACTTCCCAGTCGCTGTAGGCTGGGGAAATCAAAAGCTGGCGATCACAGCGGCTTTCTATAAAAAAATGATCTAGATTATCAACAATCAAAACATAACCATTCAAATTTTTATCTAGCTTCGGACAACCAAGCATGTAAAGAAAGAATGGATTTTTAGGATATTTTTCTGCACTTTTAGCAGCCACTATAACTCTATCAATCAACCCTCGATAATACGGAGATTTTGTCTCAAGCGACGCACTGATTGCCTGTTGCGCAACCTTTACATAAACGTCAACCAACCGGGTTCCCACACTAAATGAACGTCCAAATCTAAACGTGAAATACTCATCATCAGAGACTATATTTTTTGCCAGACCACAGTATATATACCGCCGATACATATCCGGCGTATTATTATCTACAGGAATAATAGAAGATTTTACTGTCCCACTATGACCATCTAATACAAGCTTTTGCCTGCTATACCATCCACCATTCAAGAGATTCTCTATTGAATAACACTTCGGATTGGCAGCCCCTGAACTCGCTTCGAAGCAACCATTTGGAATATACTTAAGAGGCTTTGTTACATCTATACCCACCCCATTAAACTTCCCGGGCACAGTAAAGTATTTTTTAGGCCGAGCACTTTCAAATATAATCTCAGCGTCACCAGTTATCGAAAGTCGTGGTTTTCTTGCCCGCCCCATCTTCATGGCGACTGGATTTTTACACTCAACTTCATAAGCACACCCATCAACATGACTACGCTCCGCGTTTATAGCAGTTTTAAAGTGCGGACTAACCTTAAAAGTTGACTTTCCAAGATTTACACAAACATAACCGGCCCTGCACTCTGGGTCGAGACAAGCAAAGTCTCCCCTACCAGCAATCAAACCTTGCCGGTACAACTCCCCCACCTCATTAATCTCCACTTCTCTTTCGAGACTTACGCAGTACGCACGATCCATCCAACCCACCGAAGAGAGTACTCGAAAAAATCTAGACCTAGACCTAGCCATCCATACCTCATAAATCAAGGCGAGACTATCAAAATAAATGACTTTTCGCTATGAATCACCCCTCCCAAAAAAGGTGATCGTGCACGCCTTGGGCATTTAAGCAAACGAATCATCACAACATCGTGGTAGATTTTTTGTCGTATTCGAGATATACACCGGAGATGACATGACTAACCAACAGGAGGTTGCGATGGCCAAAATCACCAGTTTAGAGACAATTTCTAGCGAGTTCGGCATTGATCCCAAGGAGCTTGAAAGGTTAGACATTATCGACACCCAACTTACCGTCGATACAAACTTATTTATCGACCCTTTGCTTCTGCCAGAAAGCAAGCACGAAGAAATAAATACGGGTGCAGCAACAGCATATGAACAACGATTCGAATTTATAATAAAGTTACTCGCTGCATCCAAGCAAAAAGGCGATATCACATGGAGAAAAGCAGAAAAACTATTCAATTTCTCCGAAGTAAGCTGGACTTGCCTAGGCTATAGCTCATCTGTAAGAGGATCTGGATTTGGGCCAGAACTCACCTCTAGCACACTGGAAACGGCGGCTCAGATAGTAGCGTTAGGAATTACCGATATTGACTTCTTCATGGGATTATCACTATTTGAGGAAGGTATCGGCCCCGACAGAATAAGTGACATGACCACAAACATAATACTTCCCCACCTAATAGAATTCACCACTAGACAAAATAAAACATTAAAACTCCCAACGATGGGTTTCAAGATCAAAGATGAAATATTTCACCTCCCCGAAAACCCTTACTCGAAAGACCCTTTAATATTTGTCCCAAGAGACATTGTTAGGGATCTGCCAATAGCCAGTGACTGGAGTGACATTTCTCGCATTGCACGAGAAACCGAAGAGTATCGTGAAAAAGTGAGTGGAGGCATAGGTAAAGTGTGGGCTACTATGTCGAAGAAAAGAAAGCAAGCACTCAGGGATAGCGCACTTAAAAGCAAAGAGGCGTTTGAGCAGATACTAGAACTACTGAAGGAAGTTCCAAAAACCCCCTACAATTTTGACGCAGATCACAATGGAGAGGCATTCTGGACACGTCTAAAGGATATTGCTGACAAGCACCCGCTGATTATAGCCGACACCCCAAAAACAATAACCACTCTGGAAGAGGCAAAAAAACTAGTCGATACAATTATTAAGCAGTTTCAAGATCTTGTCGAAAATAAAGGAATCTGGAAAGAACTTTGGTCTGACGACAAGAAGCCTCGCCGCGAAAAAGCCGCACAAAGGTTGTTCTTTGTTATTGCTTACTCATACTGCAAAGCTAACAACTTAGACGTAACACCAGAAGCGGACACTGGAAATGGACCCGTTGACTTTAAGTTTTCGTTCGGATTCAACACTAGAATTGTAGTAGAAATAAAACTATCCACAAACGATTTAGTTCATGGTTATACCAAGCAACTTGAAATATACAAAAAAGCCGAAGACACTCAGACGGGCGTGTACTTAATTATTGACGTCGGCAGCATAGGCCAAAAATACAATGAGGTACAACGCATGAGACGCGAGGCAATTGAAGCTAGCCAGAAAACCTCAGCAATATATCTAGTTGATGGAAACAGAAGAGAATCAGCAAGCAAGCGCAAATAGCAACAATTGAGAAGACACTTGAGCCAGCAAGCTCACAGCAAGAACTTGACACTAACTGGCTCATCTTCTCAAATATCGAGCGACTGACTGGTCTACTAGCCTCTACTTCGAATCCATCGTACTTAATTTCTCTTTAGCCATCACCAATTATTACCGCCCAATACCACATCAATTTTAACCTCCGATAAAAATGATGAATATCGGGACAGCTTTATTCCAGACACTATACTGGAGCGGCTTCTAACGCTGGAGTTTCTTCAGAAAAAACAGCCTCTTCTGAGCTTGACTTATCTCCACCCTGCCAATCTTTAAAGTCATCTTTACGTATGGCACATAGTTTCAGCAATGATGAATCCCCAAATGCAGTTAACCTCCACTCAGAGCCTGAGCTTCCTTGTCCTTTAGAATACTCGATCAGACCAAGTGCTCGGAACTGAATTTTTATAGTTTGCTCATCGCGCCAATCGATCAATACATCTATTAGTTCGCCACAACCCTGTAGATCCTCGTCTTTCTCCATCTCACCACTATCAAGATATTCGCCTTCAACAACTCGATTTAAAATTTCGCGAAACTGCTCTTCACTTAAGCCATCAAGCATCAACGAGCCGACCCCCTGAAAAATGTCATTCCAAGAAATAGTTGTGATGCGGGTGCATTCCCAGCCAGTATCGGCGGAGTCAGTATAAGAAAACTTAAATTTTACGGGAAAAACTTCTTCACCCTGAGCCAAATCCATGCTTCCTTCTGGCCCCTCCAACTCGGACTTTGAGAGTTTCGCTTGAAGCTCATCAATAGTTCTACGAAGACGAAGCATTTCCTCAGCAGCAAGCGTTGCAATGGCCTTGTCAGCTCGCACCCAACCAGGCATAGGATGAGTTTTTATTAGTCGCACCAAACTACGACTAACAGCGGATCCCAGTTCAGTAGGTGTTTCCCAAAACTTGCAGACTTTCTTTTGCACCAAATTACGAAATTCCACAAGTAAAGTTTGGGACTCTACTTTGGATTCGGTTTTTCCTACAGTGATGTTTGCCGGTGTTTTATGTAAAAACGCAATAATTGGTTTCCCAGCTTGCAAGGCATAGCGATACTCTTGTTCGGTGTAGCTAATCCCTTGGGGGCCGATAGATCCATAACGCCCACCAACAATCAATATGTAGTAGTCGCATTCATCGATGACTCGCCGAATAAGACTCCACTGATCATCATCTGTGGCAGGAAAAAGTTCCATTCCAGCCGGGATACAGTCAAGCTCAAGGAGTGCCTGAATAACTTCATGCCTCTCCTCTCTAAGATCTTCATACGTTGAGCTTACAAACACTTGGTGACGGCGATCACTGCTCATACTCACTTCCCTGCAACAATAGTCATTTACACGCAAAACTGAGCGCTCAGATGCACTATAGCGTGCAGAGAGACACCTTGATAGTCGACGACCTGGACGCACACACCGCATACAGTGCACAAACAATAACTGCGCCCCCAGAACTAGAAAGTTGAGTCCACCGGATGCGCCAGATCCATTCGTTTTCGGACAAATGACTCTGCTAACATCCACGAAATCGGACGGATATAGGTGAGGAAATGCAGACGGACGACGTGAAATCGGGCTCAAAACTGAAGACAGCAAGGAAAATTACTTGGTGGGTGTTCGCGACTGCGGCAGCAGTGCCCATAACAAAGTGGGTTGAATCCCAATTGAGTTTGTCGTTTTTCAGCCCTGCAATCTCAGGGCTTTGGCATCATCTAATGAACATCGGCGGCTGGCTAGACCAACCTGTTGCTGTGCCACTGTGGTCACTCCTAGGAATCACGACAATTGCATTTCTCATGACAGGAGGCTTCCTGTGGGCAGTAGTCAATGCGGAAAAGCAGCTTGATGCTGCTGATGCAGAGCTGAATGCTACCAAAGGGAGAATTGTCGCATTGATGAACCCACCAAAACCCGAACTTACGGATAGCGCTCATGACGTGGTGATGTGGGTTGCAGGGCTTACCATCAGCAATATGAACGCCTTTCCGATTGTATTGGCTGATCGTGCGGGACTTGATCGCCTACAGGTAGCGACCGCACTGGATGAGCTTGAGGATCAAGGACTAATCGAATACAACGACACCGTTGAACTCACCCGACAAGGTCGCGTGTATGTACAACTTCCTGAGAGCCTGAGTCGGAGCCGAGCCCCAGCCGAGCAACCAGCAACCCACGACGGCTTTTAGGCGTAAGCCAGAACGTCGATTTCACGTTCACATTGCTCAGTGTGAACGAACCCGATATTTTGTGAACGTTCTGCATGAAATCCGAACAACAAAAAAGGGCCCACCTTTCGGTGAGCCCTTCTAGACCGCCCAGCAGAGCGGATTTTGTTTGGTAGGCGCGATTGGACTCGAACCAACGACCCCCACCATGTCAAGGTGGTGCTCTAACCAA
>Ga0207713_1002642_pt1 | contig 12878 bp, 11 predicted proteins | sample KBSS64metaG_FD_184404 | JGI IMG/M metagenome (GOLD analysis project Ga0207713, IMG submission 184404) | Switchgrass rhizosphere microbial communities from Kellogg Biological Station, Michigan, USA - KBS S6-4 metaG (SPAdes) (version 2) | ecosystem: Host-associated > Plants > Roots > Rhizosphere >...
CCAACTCATCCAAAGCACCCTGCCCGTCGGGCGGCTGCGGATTAAATCAGTAGACACGGCTAAGCATGTAGTACCGACAGCGGAGTACTGGCGGACGGGGGTTCAAATCCCCCCGGCTCCACCAAATCCTAAGAAGAAGACGCCCTCGGGCGTCTTTTTTTGTGTCTGGGATTTGGGGTTTCGCGGCTTTCAGGCATCTCAGGGATTGAGCCTGATTCGAGAGCAGCCACTCACCATGAGTAGCCTTGCCGAGGCGACGACGATTTGTTGAGCGAAGGCCAACTTACGAAGCGCCTGCAAGCAACAACGGACAGTTTTTGCTCCCCCTAGCTAGCCGGCATGTCATCGAAATGCGGAAATCGCTCCTTCAACCTATCAATCGTTGACCGCCACTTCGGTGTGGAAGGCCGGCAGATCGTATTTTGGTTTCCGAACATTCCGATCTCTCGAACTGCCTGACTGGTTTGGACAGTTTGCAGCCAGCCATCGACCTGACCCGAGATCCAAAGGTGCACCTGTACCAGCAGCGCACTGCCGCGCTCATGCAGAAGCCTTGGTCACGCCATAAAGACGGCGGCCTCAACCCTGTAACCCTAGAGTTAAGCCCCCGCGCCCGTGAAGCATGGACTGCCATTCACGACACCATTGAATGCGAGTCTGGGGAATTCGGCGAGCTGGTCAACGTCCAAGCTGCAGCGAGCAAAGCCGCCGCGAATGTACTACGCATGGCTGGTGTGATGGCGGTGGTTGAGGAATCGACTGTATTGGAAGACATGCACATTCAGCGCGCCTCCACGCTGATGGATTACTACTTGGCCGAGAACCAACGCCTGACTGAACAGGAACCACTGAATAAACTTCGCGCAGAGGCTGATTGCCTGCTGCGCTGGTTGATAAAGAAGAACTGGCCACCGTTTCGCCTCCGCGATCTCACGCGCAACGGCCCTCGCTTTGCCCGTAAAAGCACGCGGCACACTTTCGAGTTATTGCTGCAGCTGGTTGCCCATAACTGGCTGGACAATGACGGGGACATATTCGAGGTGCGCCATGTTCCGCCTCAATGACGCCGTGCGCCGCTATCGGGCGCAACATTGCTCGCCGACCGCGTTACGACGTGTCGCCGCCACTGCCACCACTTTGTCGCCACGTGCCAGTCCAGATGCGGCGGGGGTTGTCGCCGCTCCAACATCTGAGTCAATCGACCTCGCTCGGCTCATCGAGCAGTTGCAAGAAGAAAGGGCTTTGCTGCAACACAGCGAAAATGCCCTCCTAATCCGCCCAGCACACTGGGGACAGTTGGACAGCGTCAGCGCCCACTGGAAAGCCCTGCTGCTGCACCTACAAACCAACGATCAAGGTGAAGACAATGGCGCTGGTCGGTCGGCGTGATGCCGGTCGGCAGGCACTAGGGGACATGTTCGCCGGCGGCCACTTCGCCACGGTCAAAGCGCATAGCGATCGCTGGCAAGCATTCGTAGACTGGTGCCGGTCAGAGGGCGGCCCCGGTTACAACGACGCGCGCCAAATTGATCAACAGACGCTCCAGGACTACGTCGCATACCTGCGTCAGCAGATCCAGCAAGGCGAATTATGCATCGCTACCGCGCAAAATCGCCTGAGCAGCGTCAACCGCACCCTTGCCGCGCTGCGCGGTGATCAGGAAGTGAGAGTCATCAGCCCGAGCCAGGCATTAGGGCAGCAGCGCTCCAACGTACGCTCCCAAGCTCCAGCTGGCCAAGACCATCAACAGGTACAGCGCGTGCTGCAGGTATTGCGTGAACAGCAGTACGAGCGAGTGGCCGCGATTGCCCTGTTGGCCCGAGCAACCGGCATGCGCCTGCGCCTGCGCCTGCGCCTGCGCGAAGCGATCCTAGCGGACCTACCACGCTTGCACCATGAGGCCAAGCACTTGGGTCGTATCAATATCCAAGACGGCACCAAAGGCGGCCGCTCTGGGGCATCAGCGCCGTGGTGGATTGCTGCCAACAATGAGCTAAACGAGGCATTCCTTTTCGCAAGAAATGCATCACCGAGGGGCAGCCGTAACCTGCTGGCCCCAGAAGAAAGCTACGCCGCGTTCCTGCAAATGACGGTGCGCCCCGCCCGCAAAATTCTGCATAGGCACAAGCTAAAGGGGTTTCATGAATTGCGCGCCGCCTACGCTTGCAAACACTACGAGCATTTCACAGGCTATGCAGCCCCAGTCAATGGCGGCCACTGCTATCGAATCGACCCCGACCTTGATCAACAGGCACGCCTACAAATCAGTCTTGAGCTCGGACATAACCGGCTTGATGTGGTTTCGGCCTACATCGGTGGCCGGTCATGAGCAAATCCTTTGATATGACGTTGTTCTTGATCGGCGTTCAGTGCGGCTCGAAGAGCACGCAGCAAAGGCACCTCCGACAAGCTCAAATCAGGCAAGCGGCGATCCAAGAGCGCTGACAACGAAACACTCCTTGGACTTGGCAGCGAAAGCATATGCGCTGGTTTTTGACTCACTTTCTGAAGGACCACTCAAGCGCAAGCCAGTACTACTACAAACTCACCGCTTTACTAATCAGTAAGCGGCTAGGGACTGCGCGGTTGCTGACAGATCGATCAAGTGGCAAGCGCTCCTGCCGTCGACGGCCGTAGAAGTCACGATCAACCTGTCCAGTCGGCGCCAACATTACCTACAGCGAGGCCTCACTGAGGCAGCGGACAACTCCTTCACTTGTAGGGCCTCATGTAGATCAGACAAGCGCCCCCCGCCTTGCTTGATCTCGCACTCCCACACAACCATGACCGTCCAGCCTTTGGCCTCCAGCGCCTGTACATTTTCGAGGTCTCTCTCAACGTTCCTTGAAAATTTTGCCGCCCAGAATTCGCTCCGAGTCTTAGGTGTAGTAGCGTATTGACATCCAGCATGTCGATGCCAAAAACATCCGTGTACAAATATACAGGTCCGGAGCTTGGGCATTACAATGTCAGGCTTGCCAGGGAGGTCCTTGCGGTGCAGGCGAAAACGATAGCCCAAAGCATGAAGGAAACGGCGCAATGCGAGCTCAGGCTGTGTATTTTTGCCGGTTATCGCAGCCATCATCCGAGATCTGGTCGCTTTATCTACAACATCCACTTTCGTTTACCTTTGGCAGATGTAGCTCATGAATTGTAACAACCCTTTACAGGTCGTGGATCTCTTCGCTGGCCCTGGCGGCCTTGGTGAAGGTTTCTCTTCACTCAATGAGGGCAGAAGCTTTGATGTATTAGTCTCAGCAGAAATGGACCCGTTCGCTCGATCTACGCTAAGACTCCGTGCATTTTATCGAGCGCTGAAAAAAAACAATCCAGCAGCCCTTGACGACTACTATTACTACTGCGAGACGGGTGGGGCATCCCAACCTTGGACTTCGAACAGCGCCAAAGAATGGCAGCATGCCGATAAAGAGGCCCGCCAAATTAAACTAGGGAGTGCGGAGGGGAATGCCGAGCTAGACCGCATCCTAGAAGCGAGACTAGATACCAGTAAACCTTGGGTATTAATTGGTGGCCCCCCTTGCCAAGCTTATTCAATAGTTGGACGAGCACGCAACAAGGGAAATGCAGAATACAAAGCGGAAGATGACCACCGCCACTTCCTCTACCGGGAGTATCTTCGGATAATTCAGAGCAAGCGTCCTGCAGTATTTGTGATGGAAAATGTCAAAGGGATTCTTTCCTCGAAGGTTAGCGGCACTCAAATATTCCCACAAATACTCCAAGACTTAGCTGACCCTGATGCCGCATTAGGTATCAAAGGCGGATGTGGTACGAAATATAAAATCTGCTCCTTGGTCTCTGATGACATATACGAATCAGGAATGTCGCCAGATTCAATTGACTTTAGCAACTTTGTAATACGCGCTGAAGAATATGGCATTCCACAAGGTCGCCACCGGGTCATTTTGATCGGTGTTTCACAAGATTACATTGGCGAGGTAAACGAGCACAAGCTTGAAACTGCCGAACCAGTTACAGTTGGAGACGTAATCGGAAACCTTCCGCCTCTACGAAGTACGCTGTCGAGGGGAAGCGACACTCCAGACAAGTGGTGCAGTGAAGTTTTAAATCACCTAGACACATTATATGCAGACCTAATTTCCTCTGGGAAGCAGGATCCAAACTTAGAGATGAACCTTAAAATCTTCCGAGATTCATTTTCGGGAGGCCGGTTGAATAATGGCGGATTGAGAGTAAGAAAGACAACCTCTTGGAGTGGCAAAACAAAATCGGGCGATTTGGATTCGTGGTTTACAGACGACAGGTTAAACGTCTGGCTCAACCATGAAGCTCGAAGCCACATGAGTGCAGATCTCAAGCGATATGTATATGCCTCCGTCTTCGCACAGGCTCACCATGTCTCTCCAAAGGGCCATCAAGAATTCAATCTTCCCGGATTAGCTCCTGACCATAAAAACTGGGAAAGCGGTAAATTTAGCGATCGCTTTAGAGTACAACTTAACAACCAGTACTCCTCAACGATAACAAGCCATATATCGAAAGATGGCCATTACTTCATCCATTATGACCCTAATCAATGTCGCAGCCTGACTGTTAGGGAAGCAGCTAGATTGCAAACTTTCCCAGATAATTATTTTTTCCTAGGCAATCGCACGCAGCAATACCATCAAGTTGGGAATGCCGTCCCACCTCTTCTTGCAAGTAAAATTGCCAAACTAGTAGAGCGTATAATTAAGGGCGGGGCTATAAGTCCGGAGCATGCTGGAGTAGTGGACTCGATGATCATCTAAGTGATGACTAGGGAGGTCCAAAGCAGTGGAGGCTGGAAATGACGCTTGCATCATAACCAGTTTTATGCGACGAATAGTGGCCAATAGATGTCACGCCCTGCCGTCTGCGGCTTATGCCCCACGGTAGAGGGACTGTAGGAAATCAACGCGAGCCCTTGGGGGGTAGGAATGTTGTTGGAGAGAGTCTTGGTTACCTTTTGTACTAGGAGACTGGTGCGATGATAGAGGTTCAGCACCCTCCCCACGCAGCGTCACTGCTCGAATCAATGCGGTCAATTGGCTACACCTTGGATTCGGCGTTGGCGGACTTAATTGATAATAGTATTTCCGCCCATGCCAAAGAGATCCACATCGAGTTCCGCCCTACTGACAACCCTTACATCGCGATAATAGATGACGGAAAAGGAATGTCGCATAAGGTATTGCAGAGTGCAATGCGACACGGCAGCAAAAACCCTCTTTTAGAGAGGGGGGAAGACGATATGGGTCGGTATGGCTTAGGGCTCAAGACAGCCTCCATATCACAATGTCGCCGAATGACTGTCATTTCCAAACAAGATGATGATATCAACGCATTTTGTTGGGATCTCGATGTCGTTATCGAAAAAGGCGCTTGGGTCATGCTTCAGCTTGAACTTTCAGACTGCCAAGCCTTACCTCACTTTAGTCAGCTAGAAAGTAAAAAATCAGGAACGATGGTACTGTGGCAAGAACTCGACAAATTGCTTGTTGGGGAAGCAGATCCAGAAAACGCATTGGGAACAAAAATGCTTGCTGCCCGCGAGCATCTATCACTTGTTTTCCATCGCTTCCTAACAAAAGAAGGGAGCAAGCCAAAAATATCAATGGCTCTCAACGGTTCTGCAGTTGTTCCGTTTGATCCTTTCTTGGCCAATCATAAAGCTACTCAGCCTCTGGACGAGGAGAAGTTTTCCGTCGAAGGCAAAAGGGTCGTAGTCAAACCTTTTATTTTGCCGCACATGAGCAAACTTAGTAGCAATGATGTACAGCTAATCGGCGGGAGCGAAGGCTTTCGAAGCCAGCAGGGATTCTATATATATAGAAATAGAAGACTGATAATTTGGGGAACTTGGTTTCGCCTAGCAAGAAAAGACGAGCTAAGTAAGCTTGCGCGAGTACGGGTGGATATCCCCAACACACTTGATCACCTTTGGACTTTAGATATAAAAAAATCGGCCGCTCATCCGCCTGAGTTGGTTCGGCAAAACTTAAAACGCACAGTGGACAGAATCAGATCCGTCAGCGGCAGAACGATCGCTTTTAAGGGTCGCAAAATCAGTGACTCTGATGTCGCCCCTGGCTGGAACGAAGTTCTCGATAGATCAGGTGTTAGATTCGATGTAAATCGAAACCACCCACTAATTTCAGAGTTCTCAAAATCTCTTGACAAAGAAGGAAGAGCACGATTCAACCTAGTTTTAGGGGTTATTGAGAGCTCATTCCCTGCGGACGCCTTGTACAACCGTATGGCAAGCGACGTCCGACCTGATTTCGCAAGTGACAGTGCGGTCGAAAATATCAACGATATGATTTCGACAATTATAGTAAATATGCCAGCAGATTCGCCGGCTAGAAGGCAACTGCTAATGTCGCTTCATTTAATAGAACCATTTAATCTATATCCAGAACTAACAAAGAAAATTGTTGAGGAATATAACTCGTGAGTGAGACGTCAAGGATGGTACTGTCAGCGAATGCTCGTCGCTTGGAATTGGGAGTTATCACAGCCCTAACAGTTGATGGAGTTCCAACCGAAGGGGCCATCTTTGACTTGGCGTCCACTCTAAGGAGTATACCGCCCTACACTGTCACGGACGACGAGTTCGAAGTAGTTATTAAGAAGCTTCATGAAGCGCTCACAGTTGACATGGGATTGGGGGACTGTGTTTATGATGAACACAATCCTTGGCTGAGAGCTAAAAAAGCTGCAATCGAACCATTTTATTGGAGTCGCTACCAAACCGATCTTTTGAAGCAGGGTTGGGGACCCAAAGTTGTTAACTCGCTAGATAAGGTAACGGATGAGATCCTAGATTTGATGGGAGATCCATCAGGTCGCACAGGATGGCCGCGCCGAGGTTTAGTAATGGGCGACGTGCAGTCGGGGAAAACCTCTAACTATACAGGTTTGATTTGCAAGGCGGCAGATGCGGGGTACAAATTAGTAATTCTGTTGACAGGGACGCTAGAAAGTTTGAGAAGACAAACTCAGGAACGTTTAGACTCTGGGTTTGTAGGACTGGATAGCTCGGGCGTCGTAAACAACCGAAAGCGCCATCGCAAAGAAATTGGCGTTGGATTAATCAATGGTGCACGCTCAGCGGGTGTCTTTACGTCTACAGTAGTAGATTTCCGGGCGGCAATGGTAAACCAACTTGGATTTAGGTTAAACGACTACAGAGAGCCTGTTCTTCTTGTAGTTAAGAAAAACAAGCGAATCCTCGAAAACCTGGTGGAGTGGCTGGTTAATTATAATGCTGGCTCCGGCGGAAACATAGACATCCCCCTTCTGCTTATTGATGACGAGGCGGACAATGCTTCTATCAATACAAACCCCAAAAAGGCAACTGCTATAAATGCGGGGATCCGTGGACTGCTAAAAGTTTTCCCGAGATCCAGTTATGTAGGGTTTACCGCAACTCCGTTTGCCAACGTATTCATCAACCCTGAAACAACGAATAATGTCGAGGGTGACGATCTATTCCCTCGCGATTTTATTTACACATTAGACGCGCCTACAAATTATGTTGGGGCAAGCCGGATTTTTGGCGAAAACTCTGACCTAAAGTGCTTAAACGTTATCGATGATGCCGAGGATTACTTTCCGCGCGGACAGGCCTCTGACAGCGTGGTGGAGGGCGTCCCGCCATCGCTTAAAGATGCGATCACATGCTTCTTCTTAGTTAACACGCTAATGGACATTCGTGTTGGAATGCCAAAGCATAGATCCATGCTAGTAAACGTTAGTCACTTCACCTTGATACAAAATCAAGTCCGAGACATCCTCGATCATGAAGTCCGGCTGATGCAGGGAGACATTCGAAATTACGCTTCCCTACCTTTCGATGAAGCCATACGCAATAACTCCATTAAATCTCTATACAACGCATTTCAGAGAAACTTCTCCAACCTAGAAATAACGTGGCCGCAGGTTCAAGCCCAACTTTCAGCTTCTACGATGCCGATTCAGACTACTGCAGTGAACCAAAAAAGCGGGCCGGCCAGCTTAGATTATACTGCCTACAAGGAACACGGCTTGAGGGTAGTAGCAGTTGGTGGCAACAGCCTAGCGCGTGGTTTGACGCTCGAAGGGTTGTGTATTAGTTACTTCTACAGAACAACTCAAATGTATGATGCTTTACTTCAAATGGGAAGGTGGTTCGGCTATCGATCCGGTTACGAAGATCTATGTAAAATCTGGATGACTGAAGAAACAGCAGATTGGTATGCACATATTTCAGAGGCAACTGACGAGCTTCGTAACGAAGTGCGTCGAATGCAGAACTCTCGCCTCAAACCAATCGATTTTGGGCTTCGCGTGAGATCTCACCCTGAGTCTTTACTCATTACCGCCAGAAACAAAATGAGGGACTCAGATGAAATCGTCCAGATAATATCTATTACTGAAGAAAGCTTGGAGTCGCCCCGTTTACTAAAAGACCCCTCTATAGTTTCCTCAAACTACAAGGAGGCGCAGAGCTTTATACGATCAGTAACAACCAGTCCTGATTCTAAAAAAATGGAAGATGGCGCTTTCCCCGTATGGCGGTCCGTACCGAAGCAACTGGTCGTAAAATTCCTGAAGGCCTTCATAAATCATCCTCTTAGCGTAAAGCTGCAGACATCTAGCCTGGCTGATTTTATTGAAAAATCCACCGACCATAAGCTTGATTTTTGGGATGTAGCTTTACCCTCGGGCAGCGGCAGCTCGATTAAATTCGCAGAAGAGTTAGAGGTAAAAAGAAGGGTCCGCAAGATATCTATTGATGACAACATAAAAGCCTTGCTTGTTAACGGGACTAAACTGCGGGTGGGATCAGCGGCCGATGAGAAGGCAGGATTGTCAAAGTCTGAAATCGAGGCAGCAGAGATTAGGTATAGAAGCGAAGCCAAAAAGAGTATCCAAACAATTCCGGGCAAAGCATACACTGCCGTTAGACAGGCACCGCTATTGCTAATCCACTTGATTGAGCCCAGAAACGAAGAGGGAAAAGAAAGTAAGTTTCAACTGCCGTCCGATTGCGAAGCGCTTGTAGCCATAGGCCTAAGCTTTCCATCCCTTGATATCAGCAGTCATCGTGTAGCTTATCGCATTAACCTTGTCGAACTCCGAAATATGTTGTCCGGGGATAGCTCCTCAATTGATGACAACGATGATGAGGAAGACGATGATGACGAATAAAATCAAACTTATTTGGGACACAGTGAAAGCAGAAGCGGTCGGATCAGGATTTCGCAGGGTTGACGTGGAGCACATCCTTGATTTCTACGCAGGTGTGGATTCATTGGGTCGATTCACTCTATTGTTGATTACGCAAGAAAATCCCGGCGTCGACTTAGAACTTCAATCAGTGAAAATACACACTGTACTCCGGGAAGATGGCCGATGGTCTCTACTATTCATTCTGGAAAAACCAGATCTTTTTGAGCTATTTCGACTATTCTGTGAAGATTTGATTGCATCTTCACGCCAATGCTCCGATAAATCTAATGGCCTTCCGTTCGTTTTAGCGCGTCTTGTTAGCTGGCGCCTGCTGTTCGAAAGAGGCAACCTAGAAACCTTGAACGAATCTCAAGTCCGGGGGTTGAGCGGCGAACTTCTTCACCTCAAATCACTTATTGAGATGATCAGCGCGCCTGCAGCTATTCAGAGCTGGAAGGGGCCTGATCGGGCTGATCAAGATTTCCAATTTGAGAAGCTGGCTTGGGAAGTAAAAACTGTCTGGCCATCAGTAAACGAGGTGACAATTTCATCTGAAAGACAGCTCGATTATACCTACCGCGAATTGCAGCTTGTTGTTGTTCAGCTGGGAAGCGGAGCAGAAAGCACAGCTAATGGCTTTACGCTGAATCAGCTGGTTGACGATATCCGAAAATCACTTAAGTCAGACTTCGAAACTTACTCAGCCTTTGAAAACTGCCTATTGAGATGTGGGTACTCCACACACCCGGAATATGACAACCAAGTGATGATATTGTATAGCACCTCCCGTTATAAAGTAGTTACTGGCTTCCCTTGCATCCGACCGCAAGATTTGTCGCCAGGTCTTAGTAGTGTAAAATACAAGCTAAACCTTAATAACTGCACAGCCTTTCAAATCTAGCGCACGGGTCAGTTCATATGGATCTTGATACTTTCCATAAAGATTTTATAGAGGCCGTTCGCTCAAAAGCGGAGTCTTCACGTGATTTTATCCGCACTGCTTTTGTAGAGGACTGCGGAGATAGACTCATAGAGGCTGAAGAGCTTCTTTCCTTTGAAGTTTGTAGATTTGAAGGTGTTAACGGAAAACGCAAAAAGCTGCGCATCGACGGCTACGCATTTGATGAAGCAGACAATTCAATGGCGCTACTAGTCGCTGATTTCTTCAATGAAGATGAAGTTGCCTCATTCGTTACTTCCGATGTCAAGGCTGCAATTGGTGATTTGCGAGCCTTCCTAGAGGAAGCATTGGACGGGAATTTGACTGACGGTAGCGTGGACGAAAGCCAACCAGGCCATGGTTTTGCATGTGACCTAATGGATTGGCATTCAAAGATAACTAAATATCGCTTCTATTTCGTCAGCGACGCCATGCTGAAAACTCGCCAAAAAGGCTGGCCTGAAGAGCAAGTGAGAGGAACCCCAGTCGAGTTTCATATCTGGGATATCGGAAGATTCCATTCAGCTTATATATCAGCTACAGGACGGGATGATCTTGTGGTTGATTTCTCCTCAATTGGAAGCAGTGGACTGAAATGTCTTGCTGCAGCCGAGTCCCATGGGGACTATAGCGCCTATCTCTGTATGATTCCCGGGGACACCTTGGCAGACATTTACGACATGTACGGCAGCAGATTGCTTGAAGGGAACGTTCGAACCTTTCTCAGCACTAAAGGGAAAGTTAACGCAGCTATTCAAAACACTATACGCAATCAGCCTGAGATGTTCTTCGCCTTCAACAATGGAATTGCAGCTACTGCTGAAAATGTCGAACTTGAAGAAGATGCGGGCGGGGTGCGCATTCGAAGCGCCGTTAACCTGCAAATCGTGAATGGTGGACAAACCACTGCATCATTAGCGTTTGCGAAGAGAGGCGGTGCTGCCCGCAAAGAATGCTTGGACCTCTCGAAAGTTATGGTGCAAATGAAGCTTTCGGTTTTGCCTCCAGAAAAAGCAGGTGAGTTAACGCCAGAAATCGCACGTTACGCGAATAGCCAAAACAAGGTAAGCGACGCAGACTTTTTCTCCAACCATCCGTTCCACATTCGACTTCAAGAGTTTTCCCGTAGGCTGTTTACCTCACCAAGCGGCGGTGCTCAGTATGGTACACACTGGTTCTATGAGAGAGCTCGCGGCCAATATCTAAATGAGCAAGCAAAACTATCGACTGCCCAAAAAAATCATTTCTTAATGCAAAACCCAAAAAGTCAGCTCTTCACAAAGACTGATGTTGCAAAATATGAGAACAGCTGGCGGGAGCAGCCTCATAGAGTAAGCATGGGTGCTCAAAAAAACTTCATATTCTTCGCCGACACCATCTCCAAGTCATGGACATCGGATGGCAAGATCTATAATGAAGAATATTTCCGTAAGATAGTTGCTTTAGCTATAATCTTCAGAAAAACAGAAGCCTTGGTCAGTCAGCAGCCGTGGTACCAAGGAGGGTACCGAGCGAACATTGTCACGTACTCAATCGCTAAGCTGCACAACTTAATATCTGAAGATGCACTTGGCAAACAGCTTAACTTTAGGACAATTTGGGACTCACAAGCTGTCCCACAATCGCTATGCGAACAATTGTCCATAATTTCAGAAAAAGTCTTCCATGTGCTAACCGATCCTGACAGGCCTAAAGACAACGTTACTGAATGGGCAAAAATGCAGGCGTGCTGGGAGCAGGTGAAGGAAACAAAAATAAGCTTAGTTTCAAACGCCGATGAATTCCTCCAAGAAGTACGCCAATCTGTCGAGGAAGGTAAAAAATCCAAATCGACACAAAAGACTGATGACAGCATTCAAGTTCAGATCATGGTCGTTGACTTACCTGGCGCTGAATGGACTCGACTATTAAACTGGGGAGTTAAAAAAGAAAAGCTTTCTCCTCGACAGATAAACCTATTAAAAATCGCCGCACAAATACCACACAAGCTCCCTACAGAACGCCAATGCATCGAACTTTGGAAGCTACGTGGAGAACTAATCAAAGATGGCTATCTTGCCCTCTAAATAAAGAAAAAGGTAAAAGTGGAGAGCTACTGCTTTTACCTTTTTATCTAAGCCCGCTTAAATCCATATATATCTGAAAATATGTGCTGCTATTTTTGATTACCACGTAGTTTTATTCCCCCTAAGATGGCCGAAGCCACACTGGAGAGCACCGTTCGTGTACCGGGCCATAGCGGACACGCAGTCGCATCGTGCATGCAGCAGGTAAATCCGATGAGGCAATTCACTAGCATTCAAGATTAATTAGCGTGCTGCGCATCATTTCATACAGCTGGAATAAATTTGACTCAGCGGTTAATCGAGTAGGAAAGCTATACCCTCGGCATTCCAATCAGTATTCCAGCACAAAATGATTACTGGAAATAGTATTACTGATCAATGCCTTACCCGCTCCGTTCAACTTACCCCGGCCCAGCAAATCATCAACCAAGAAAACCCAAACACCCCCCTCCTAAATCCCGAGATAAATCAGCAACTTGCGACGCAGTCCAATCAAGCCCGCACACCAATTACGGTATGATCCCCCGTTACCAAGGATCTCCAAAAGGCTTAAGAAATGGACTTCACCACAATCATCACCCAGTACTGGACAACGTTTAGCTGGTTCCTCCCCGTCATAATCCTGCTTTCCATTCTCAAAACCCCAGCAGCCAAGG
>Ga0207713_1002646_pt1 | contig 12868 bp, 9 predicted proteins | sample KBSS64metaG_FD_184404 | JGI IMG/M metagenome (GOLD analysis project Ga0207713, IMG submission 184404) | Switchgrass rhizosphere microbial communities from Kellogg Biological Station, Michigan, USA - KBS S6-4 metaG (SPAdes) (version 2) | ecosystem: Host-associated > Plants > Roots > Rhizosphere >...
CGCTACACGCCGGTGTAGCTCAGTCGGTAGAGCAGCGCACTCGTAACGCGAAGGTCGCAGGTTCGATTCCTGTCTCCGGCACCAGTTCAGGTTCCAGCGAAGGCTACCAAAATCTCTGGAATCCCCGTAAAACCCGCCTTCTGGCGGGTTTTTTCGTTATGGCGTGCCGAACAGGGCCCCGGTATCAATGATGCGCGACAGCTTGATCGGGGGCGGGAGTCGTCCACATCAAGCATGATGCTGCGACCACAAGTCACTTATTTCTTTACCTGTATTCATGCTGCAGATATGTTGCTGGCAAAAGGATATTAAATACTAGAAACCTAGGGTAAGGCGCTTCAGAGTGGCCCCTTGACTGGATCACCCACCGGCATCCTTCTCTAATACCCGTGACTCTAGGAAGCCAAGCTCAGCAATCGTTACATCCGATCAGTTGTATGCACTAGGCTCAAACTTTCGGATGACTGCTCACTAGACTTGCCCGCCAGGCCATCCGGTGATGGCGCAAATGTTGAACAGTTCCCCATTAGCATCCTTCCAGTCTGCAGACACGACCAAAGCCGTTGGTGTGCGAATTCAGATAGCAGGTTTTTCTATGAATGCAGTGATCGGCCAGAAGCTACAGAGCAGTCGTAAAGAGCTTCTGGATATCGGGCTTCGCAACAACATGCTCAACTTCCGCAAGACCGCCAAAACCCTGATGGTGGTCGATGAGCAGTCCGAGGAGGTCTTCAAGACCCTCTATCGTCAGGAAAAGGCCATGACTTTTGCGCCAATGGCTCGCAAGAAACTGGCGGAACTGGTCAAGGCCTCCAAGTCGGCAGAGGAGGGGGAGGAAGATAGTGATTCCCCTGGCGATGAGGAGTTGTTGTATGAACTCGATAGCCTGGACTGGAATGCCGCCACGGGCGACGCAGGCGAGGATGAAACGGGCAAGGCTCGCCGTCATCTCGATACGCGTTTGCAGACCACCATCGAAGATGATCGGCTTTTCCTTCAGTTGTTGAAAATTCATACCGAGGCCAAAGGATTTATTGAGGAGCAGGGCGTCAACACGCTGTTCCTGTCCCTTGGCTTCCTGCATTGGTACGAGGCCGACAGCTCTGAAAACCTGCGCAAGGCGCCTTTGATCCTGCTGCCTGTCACCCTTGAACGCAGCGGGGCCAAGGATGCGTTCAAGCTGAGGTACTCCGGTGACGAGCTGATGCCGAACTTATCCCTGGTCGCCAAGCTCAAGACTGACTTTGGCCTGGACCTGAGTTCTTGTGCATTTGACGAAGACATCTTCGATGCTGACGACAACAGCTTGGATCGCTTTTTCAGCGATCTTGCTGCTGTGGTCAGCAAGCAATCGCGATGGAAGGTCGCCAGTAACGAAATTGCACTGGGCTTTTTCTCGTTCGGCAAGTTCCTGATGTTCAAGGATCTCGATCCGAAAAGTTGGCCAGAAGACAAGCAACCCGATGCCAACCCGGTGATGAAGCGCTTGCTGGGCTCGGGCTTCGGCGATCTGCGCGCGGCATATCCAGAGGGCGTGAATATCGACTCGGTGATAAAGCCGGGTGAAGTTCGTTTCGTCAAGGATGCCGACAGCAGCCAGACCGAAGCAATCCTGGAAGTGCGCGACGGCTCCAACCTAGTCATTCAGGGCCCACCGGGTACCGGCAAGTCCCAGACAATTACCAACATCATTGCCGAGCTGATCGGGCAGAAGAAAACGGTACTGTTTGTTGCGGAGAAGATGGCGGCCCTGGAGGTGGTGAAGCGCCGCTTGGATGAAAGCCATCTAGGCGACGCGGTACTTGAGCTGCATTCCCACAAATCCACCAAGCAGTCTGTGCTCAAGGAGTTGGGGCGAACCCTGAACCAAGGGCGGCCAATGACCAAAGGCGCAGAGGGAGACCTGGCCAGTCTGAAAGAACTGCAGGATTCCCTTAATACATACTGCGAAGCCGTCAGTGCGCCGGCCGGGGCGAGTGGATTGCCCTTTCTCGATGTGCTTGGTCGCTTTTTAAAGCTGAAGCGAGTTCATCCGGGGCTACCTGTGATCCCGTTTGGGCCAATGGCCGGCTGGAGCTTCACCCAACAGCAGAAGCAGCGAGAGTTGGTCGAAGAACTGGTGCTCCACCTAAACGTGATGGGGCGGCCGGATCGCAGCCCGTTCTGGGGCAGCCAGCGGACCTTTTTCTCTCCCATCGAACAAAGCACTGCCAATGACACGTTGCAGTCTGCGATCTCTCACCTCAATGCCTTGCAATCCGCCACTACCGCGCTCTCCGACCGACTGATGCTGACTCAGCCGGCCACCTTGGCAGACGTCGATGTAGTCTGCCGTGCGGCACGCCGTGCGGCGGAGGCCCCGCGCCTTGAGGGCATCAAGATTTCCACGGGGGAATGGCAGTCGCGTCGCGACTCCATTCGCGAATTGCTTGAGGCGGGCGAGAGGATGTCTGCCTGTCGTGATCAGTTCGACAAATATTTGATCGACGCGGCTTGGGAACAGGATCTCCTGGAGGTTCGTCAGAACCTGCAGGCCTACGGCGACAAATGGTGGAGAGTCTTTTCGGGGCGTTTCCGCGCGTCACGTACTCGATTGCAAGGGTTTGTCCGCGAGGTATTGCCGAAAAGCAATGCAGGCATGCTGGAGCTGGTCGACGCGGTCTTGACCTACCAGCAGAACAAGAAGGTGTATGACCAGCACGAAGCCTTGGGTAGTGCTCTGTTTGGCGCCCAGTGGCAACGGCAGAAGACCGATTGGCCCGTGCTTGAGCGCCTGAGTGCCTGGGTGATCCAGTTGCATGACGACCTGGGCCATGGACAGATTCCGCAGGGCATTATTGCCTTCCTGGCCGGACACGCTGATGCCACAGGGTTGGGCGATGCAGTCGCTGACGTAGCGCAGCATGTCAGCGGGCTGGACAAAGCGATTCGTGATTCGCTGGAAGTGACCGGCATGCAGGAGGAGAACGCTAAGGCTGATGTCAGGAAACTCTCTCTGGCTAACCTAGAGGCGCGTCTGCAGGAATGGCAGGGCAACCTCACCGCGCTCTACCAGATTTCGCGATTCAACGTGCTCGCGGGACAGATGCTCACCGCGAACTTGGGCGATTTGCTTGGCATTGCCATCAGGAGCGACCAGCACGAAAGCCTGACTGCCATTCTGGATCTTTCTTGGTACACAGGCCTGGTGCAATCGGTGTACGCCCATAGCCCGGCACTTCAGCAGTTTGACCGGATCAAGCATGAGCACCAGATCGCGCGTTTCAAGTCGCTTGATCTTGCCTCCCTCAATCACGCACAGACGTCTCTGGCCAAACAGACGTGGGAGGGAATGCCCAATATCAACCAGCCTGGTGAGATGGCGATACTGCGAGCCGAGCTGAACAAGAAGCGCCGCCATATGCCGATCCGGCAAATGATCGAGAAGGCAGGACGGGCGATCCAGCAAGTAAAACCTGTGTTCATGATGAGCCCCATGTCGATTGCCAACTTCCTCCCACCAGGCAAAGTCGAGTTCGACGTAGTGGTGTTCGACGAAGCTTCACAGGTGAAAGCCGTCGATGCATTTGGCGCCATCATGCGCGGCAAGCAGGTTGTGGTTGTGGGTGACACCCGCCAGATGCCGCCTACCGACTTCTTCAGTCGTGATGTCGAGATGGACGACGAAGAGGGTGCTACCGCCGACATTGAAAGTATTCTGAGCATGTTTAAGGCCGCTGGTAGCCAGGAGCGCTATTTGCGCTGGCACTATAGGAGCCGACACGAGTCGTTGATTGCGGTTTCTAACGTCGAGTTTTACGACAGCAAACTGGTGGTCTTCCCATCTGCGGGTCAGCATCCTGATGCCACAGGTATCAGCTTCGACTACTTGCCTGAGGCCGTCTACGACCGGGGCCGTACCCGCACGAACAAGGGGGAAGCCAAGGCTGTTGCACAAGCTGTCATGGAACACGCGATCCGATCGCCAGAGTTGTCGCTGGGAGTGGCAGCCTTCAGCGTGGCGCAGCGTGATCTGATCCAGGTAGAAATCGAGTTGCTGCGTCGTCAGGCGCCGGAAGCGGAAGCGTTCTTTATCGCCCAAGGGAGTGAGCCATTCTTCGTCAAGAACCTGGAAAACATTCAGGGTGATGAACGTGACAAGATATTCATCAGCATCGGGTATGGGCGTAACGAGTCAGGCCGTATCGCCAAGGAATTCGGCCCAGTAAACAGGGAGGGCGGCCACCGCCGCCTCAACGTTCTGATCACCCGGGCCAAACTTGCGATGCGCGTGTTTTGCAACTTCAAGGCCGAAGAGCTTGAACTCGACTCCAACGCTCCCCAGGGCGTCAGGGCACTGAAGAATTTCCTCAAGTATGCCGAGACAGGCGAATTGGAAGTCGCATGCGAGACCGGTAAAGCAGCGGACTCGCCGTTCGAGCTTGAAGTGATCGAGGCACTGCGAGACCGAAACTACGTGGTAGAGCCGCAGGTAGGAACTGCAGGTTACTTCATTGATATTGCCGTTAAGGATCCCGAGTATTTGGGGCGCTATGTCCTGGCGATTGAATGCGATGGCGCTGCTTATCACAGTTCACGATCGGCGCGTGATCGTGATCGCCTACGCCAAGGTGTTCTGGAGGGGCTGGGCTGGAACTTCCATCGGATCTGGAGCACGGACTGGTTCCGCAATCCTCAGCAGGAAATCACGCGCGTCGTTGCAGCGATTGAAGCGGCTCGTGCCAGGATCGCGGAGGGGCGGCTTGCGGTTCCCCAGGTAGCGCCAGAACCGAAACATGAGATTTTCCGGGGCGCGCCGGCTGTTGAATCTATGCCGGGTGCAAGCAGGCAGTACGTGAAAACTCGCCTGGCACCCATAGCCACGCTGAATGAGCTGCATCAGGAAAAGCCAGAGCACCTAATGCAGATGATTCGTACTGTGGTGGAGGTCGAAGCTCCGGTGCACACAACCGAAGTCACTCGCCGGCTCATGGAGGCGTTCGGTGTGACAAGGGCTGGTTCGAGGATTACTAACGCGGTCGAGCAGGCTATTCGTCTTGGCGTGCAGCACAGGTTGTTCCACGGACGAGGTGGCTTCATGTATTCAGCTGAGAACAATGCTATCCATATCCGTAGCCGGGCCCATTTTGAATCTTCGGAACGCAAAGTGGAATGGGTCGCCCCGGAAGAGCTTGATCAGGCACTTGTAGAAACGGTCACCTTAGGATTCTCGATGAGTCGGGAAGACGCTATCTCAGGAGCGCTGGCGCTTCTGGGCTTTGGACGGGCAACGGCGAAGATTGCTGGGGTTATTGACGAGAGAATTGTTGTTCTGGTCAACAGCGGGCGTTTGCGAATGGTTGATGGGGTGGTGACTCCAGTTACTTCGTCTTGACCCTTTATAGTTAGGGCAATATGAACCAGTACCTCCTGATTTGAGTAAGGATGGCTAGCCATATTCCGGCGCGCTAACCGATCCATGGCAGGCCCTAGCCAGGGTCTGCCTACGACCAGAAGCGGACGTTTACCAAGGCTCGAATTTGAGGCTTGGAGGTGTCTACGAAACCAGAGGCGATTCAGAAATCCACGCCGCTACCTCGCTATCTGGAATCTAGGAATACCCACCTTCCGCAGGTTTTTGGGACTGTACACCCTGGGCTCTTCCCGTCGCTCCCCCCTCACCAGCCCGGTTTCGAGCCCGCAATTTTCCATTTAAGAATCGGCTGCTTTTGAGATAACTGATTTCCAGAGCTTCGGTTTGGCCCAGTGTTTACGGGGAAGAAACTCAAAATTTTATAGATAATGATTTTGCCGCGTGGGGATAATCCTAAAAACCAGCCCTGACGTGCGCCGACCTCATTGAGGCTTACCTGTCCCGCCTGAGGGACATGAAGGTCCGGATTCTTCCTACAAAACGTCTGGCCTCGGAACAAGACGCGCACCCTTGCGAAAGCGGCCCCATAGGGATAAATTCCCTCAGTCGCCGAAGCATCGGCGATGCGACCTTGGCCGGTCGGAATCGAAAGGCGCAGCAGCGCCCAGTCTTCATCGCAGGCGCTTTTTTTGTGCCCGCGATGTCGTGTTATGGCGGTGGTGCGCGGGACACCTTCGGGTGTGCCGGGCTCCTTTCGTCCCGGTCGGCCAACCCGCGTACTGCTGCCACCTAAACTTGCTTGGCCGCGAGCGGTGGCAGTTCCACAACGAAAGGAACTCATGCATGACCACCAGAAATCCGTTCAGGATCCTCGCATCCGTTCTCCGCCGCCGCCCCGCGCCGGCCCCCAAACCTCACCGCTTCTACCCCATCTGCAACCTGGCGCGCCCCACCTCCCCACCCAGGCAGGTGCCCCATGACTGACCAGGAACGCCTATCCACCATCCAAAGCTACGCCTGGACCCTCGAACTGCTCGGCGAAGCCTTGGTCCAGCATGATGAAGTGCTGGAGTGCGAACACAACCCTCAGCTGAGCTTCCGCAACACCGCAGGTATTCACCAGGCGATCCGGATCATCAGCCGGCTGGCCAGTGAGCAATGCGGCAAGATGATCGATCCCAACGACGTGCGCGATATAGCCGATTGACGAAGGCACCGCTGCCGCCAGCCAAGCGCTGGCGCAGCTGCTAATGTCAGACACCTCAACGATCAAAGATGAGGTTCAAGATGATTTCGCACAAGGATGTCATCGCCAGAAACCGTGATGCCTGGAATGCCTCCGCCGACCACCACCGGCGCAGCGCTGAGTGGGCGTGGCTTGTCGATGCAGTGGCGGACAAAGGCTTTTCTTGCCTGGATTCGACCCTGACTGAACAGCTGGAACAGGTAGGCCTGACGGGCAAGGCCGTCATCCAGTTGGGCTGCAACAATGGCCGCGAAGCGATATCGCTGTTTGCCCTTGGCGCATTGGAAGTGGTGGGTGTCGATCAGTCTGCGGAGTTTCTCAAGCAAGCGCATGAGCTGGCCGAGCGATCTCAGTATTCGCCCGAGTTCGTCGAGGCCGATATTCACGAGTTGCCGGCAACGCTCAACGAACGCTTCGATGTCGCGTTGATCACCATCGGTGTTTTGAACTGGATGCCCGACCTCGGTGTGTTCTTCAGCCACGTTGCCAGGACGCTGAAACCGGGCGGGACGTTGGTGATTTACGAGACGCACCCGTTTCTGGAAATGCTCGATCCCGAAGCCAGCGACCCTTGGCGCATCAGCACTTCCTACTTCCAGACCGAGCCGCTGGTCGAGTCCGTCGCAATTGTTTACGAAGGTAAGGGGGAGGCGAACGGGCAGCAGTCTTACTGGCATATGCACCGGCTGAGCGATCAGCTCATGGGTGTCGTTGGCGCGGGGCTGAGGCTGCGCGCATTCAACGAGTACGCGCATTCCAATCGGGAAGATCTTTACGACGTCTACACGCAGGGAGAGGCGCAGATACCCATGTGTTATGCCTTGGTGGCAGAGAAGCTGTGAGGCAGCAGATGGCACTTGTGTTTGGGGGCTGCTGTGCAGCCCTTCGCAGGCAAGCCAGCTCCCACAGGGTAGGCGGCGCGGCCGAAGCCTTTGTTTCCTGCCTTCGCGCAGCCCGGCTGGCACCTTATAAAATGCGCCAGCCGGAGCTACACGGCGTTTTAGAAGCGCTTCAGCCCACCGTAATCGCCGCGTTCAACACCAACACCACGATCAAACCCACCACTGCCACGATGGATTGAACCACCGAGATGGTCTTGGTCGCTTCGCCCATGGTCATGCCGAAGGACTCCTTCACCATCCAGAAGCCTGCATGGTTGGCGTAGTTGAAGAACAGCGAACCGCAGCCGATGGACAAGGCCAGCAAAGGCAGGTTGAGGCTAGGGTCTGCACCTGCAAGCGGCGCCAGCAAGCCGGCAGCCCCGACGATCCCCACCGTGGCGGATCCGGTAGACACCGACAGCAGCATCGCGATCAGCCACCCCAGCAGCAACGGAGGGAAGGCCGATTGCTGAGTCAGGTGCACAATGGCATCGCCTACCTTGGCGCTGGTCAGCATTTCCTGGAAGGCTCCGCCACCGGCGATGATCATGATGATGGAGGCGATAGGCTTGAGGCTTTTGCCCAGCGCATCGCGCAGCTGTTCGGCGTCACCGCCGCGCGCCAGCACCAGGCTTGCACCGGCGAACAGCACGCCCAGCAGCATGGCGATCAGCGGGTTGCCCAGGAAACTGGCCATTTCCAGAATCGCGTTGCCCTTGGGCAGCACCATCTCGGCAACGGCGTGCACCAGCATCAGGATCGCCGGCAGCAACGCGGCCAGCATGCCGATCAATACGCCGGGGCGGGGTTGGCCGCCGGCTTTTTCAGTCAGGGTGAACTGGTCCAGCAACGCCTGGTCGGGCCGCGTGCTCATGCGCGGCGCAATGAACATGCCATACAGCGGGCCGCCCAGGATCATGGCCGGGATAGCCGCAAGGAAGCCATAGAGCATGGTCGGCCCAACCGAGGTCTTGAGCACGGCGATGGCGGTCAACGGGCCAGGGTGCGGCGGTACCATGCCGTGCATGGCGGCAAGCGCCGAAATCACCGGCACACCTACATACACGTACGCCGAGCCCTTGAAGCGAGCCTTGCCTTCGAGCTTGCGCGCCACGCTGAAGATCAGCGGCAGCATGATCACCAGGCCTACTTCGAAGAACATCGGGATGCCGATGACAAAGGCAACCAGCATCATGGCCCACGGGATCATGCGGTCCGAGGTGCGCTTGAGGATCACATCCGCGACCTGCTCAGTGACGCCAGCGTCCGCCAAAATCTTGCCGAGCATCGCGCCCAGCGCAATCACCACCCCGACCGCACCCAGCGTCTTGCCGGCGCCAGTGAGCAGGTGGGAAACGATGCTGCCGGGTTCCATGCGGGTGGCAAAGCCCACGCCAATGGACACCACCAGCAAGGCCAGCAGCGGGTGCATCTTGAGGCGGGACACGATGAGCGCTACCAGCACCAGGACACTGACCAGTGCGGTCAGCAACAGCTGTATATCTAAGGGAGTCATTCAGGGAATCTCGGTTGGGCTGGCGCGCTAGCGGCACTCAGGCATTGCGGGCATGACAGGGGGTTCTGCGGGCAGTAGCGAGCCGTTATCGGTCGCGGGCAGATGGCCGACTGGATGCGCAAACTTCGAACTTCGGAGGAATGGGGCTGGCGGACGGAGGTGTCGCGCCGGGCAAACGCGTAGGGCTGGGCAGTGCGGTCATGGAGCGATTCACCTTGTTATTTGGTCATCTATATGAATCTTTACAAAGTATTTCCGCGACGGTGGGATGCTGTCAATAGCATGCGGTCGCATCACATGGTCTTTTCGCCTTAGCAGGCAATACTTCTCTGTATACGCAGGCGTGCTCCTGGTGGCGCGCGCCGCTGGGAGGTGTCAGGTGAACAAGCTATCAATCGTGGGTGCCGGGATCGTGGGCGAGGCGGCGGCGCAGATCATTGCCCGGGAGGAGTACTGCCGTGAGCTGATATTGCTCGATGTGCAGGGTGAGCTGGCCCAGGGCAAGGCGCTGGACATCTGGCAGGCGGCCGTCGAGTCAGGTTCCGATACCAAGGTGCTGGGTGGCGCCAAGGCCGAAATGCTGCAGGACTCGGAGCTGGTGGTGATTACCGCAGGCGTACCGCGCAAGCCTGGCCAGTCGCGGCAGGACGTGCTGAGCATCAACCTGCCGATCCTCGACGGCATCATGCACGACATCAATCGTTATGCGCCGACAGCGACTGTGCTGGTGGTGTCGAACCCGGTCGATGTGCTGACCTATCGTGCCTGCTCGCTCAGCAAGCTGGGGCGCAGCAGGGTATTCGGCCAGGCGGGGGTGCTGGATACCGCGCGCATGAAGTGCTTCATTGCCGAGGAAACGGGGTTTTCTGCCCGGGATATCACGGCGCTGGTGCTGGGCGGGCATGGCGACAGCATGGTGCCGCTGATGCGCTACTGCCAGGTCGGCTCGGTGCCACTGTCGCATTTCCTGTCCGATGAGCAGATCGAACGGATCGTCGAGCGCACGCGCAAGGGGGGTGGCGAGATCCTGGGCTTGAAGAAGGTCGGCAGCGCCTGCGATGCGCCGGGTGTGGCCATTGCGCAGATGGTGGATGCGATCGCCCATGGGCGTAACCGCATTCTGCCGGCGGTTGCGATTCTTGAAGGGGAATATGGGCGCAACGATATCGCCATGGGTGTCCCTTGCGTGCTGGCAGAGGAGGGGATTGCCCGGGTGATCGAGCTGCCCCTGGATGCGCAGGAGCAGGCGATGTTTGATCACTCTGCAGACCAGGTGGCGCGGGATATTGCGGAGATGAAGGCTCTTTGAATTGGGGAAGCGGCATCAGCTGGCGAGATTTTGGGGCTGCTTTGCAGCCCTTTCGCGACGCAAGGCCGCTCCTACAACGATTGCGTAATGGCCTACCGGGGTCGTATCAGTGCCGGAATGACGCGGACATAAATCAGTTCGCTCACCAGTTCCACCAGCGTTTGGGTGATGACGGCTGCCGCCGCCAACCCACGCAGGTCCTCGGGCAACGCCAGCGCCAGCGGCAATACCACCAGCGAGTTCCGCGTCGCGGCACTGAAGGTCACGGAGCGTGTCTCGCTCACCGGCAGGCGCACCAGCCGTGCCGAGACAAACCCGAGCAGTGGCGCCAGCAGCATGAAGCCGAGATACACCGGAATAACCGGCAACAACCGGTCAAAATCCCGCAGCACCACGGCAATCTGCGAGGCGATCACCGCTACCAGCACCAGTGCCATGGCGGGCACTGGCATCCATGCCCAGGCGTCGTTCCAGGCCGAGACCGCGCGGGCGTGTCGGGCGCCGGCGCTGGTGAGCACGGCGAGGATCATCGGCAGCACGATCAGCAGCACGAAGGCTTCCACGAACGGGGCGATGCTGAGGGTGACGCCGCTGCTGTCGCCGAGCATCAGCGCCAGGTACACCGGCAGCAGTACCAGCTGCACCAGCAACAGCACGGGCGTGGCAGCGAGGGTCAGGCGCGCGTCGCCTTTGCCGATGTGGGTAAACACCACCACGTAGTCGATGCACGGCGTGAGCAATACCAGCAGGGCGCCGATGAGGATCGCTGGGTGGTCGGCCAGGCCGCGGGTGAGGGACCACACCAGCAATGGCACGAGGATGAAGTTGGCGAGCAGCAGCGCGGCCATGAAACGGCGGTTGCCCAAGCCCTGGCGCAAGTCGAGAAAGGGGATTTGCAGGAACATCGCGTACATCAGTATGGCGATGGCCGGGGTGACCAGGGCTTGCAGGTGTTGAGCGGCGTCGCCGGCCAGCAGGCCCAGGGCGATCGCTGCGAGTACCGCGGCGAAGTAGATCGGGATTTGCTTGGTTTCGAGTTGCTCTCTGGTCAAGACGGGGCCTGTGCCTGGTTGCGCTTAGGGGGGCACAGGTTAATACGTGAGGGTGGGGGCTGCATGCTTTGAATGCACCGGCGGGTGAGCCCGTTCCCGCCGGGTTTGCGCTGACGCTTGAGGCGTGACACGGCAAATCAGGCTCGCGTGAGCCAATCGACATTGCGTTCCTGAATGATCAGGCTCAAGGTCCCTTGGCGTGCTGCCGGGTAGCACGCCAGAAAACCGCCTACCGGGTATAGATTGTGGACTTCCAGTGGGTGCCCATCCGCGCTAGCCAGCTGAATTTCTCTGCGGCCATCTTCAAGCTGAGTCAGGTCGAATGCCTCACCTGTCTGTGCATCGGTGAGCGCCCAAAGGCTTGGGTCTTTTGCCTTGATCGGCTGTACGTTCACCAGGCCATCGTCGCTGATGAACACACCTTCGCCAGAATGGGGGCCGCTGCGCAGATAGATGCGGTAACCCGCTTCGCCATGGCGCAAATACAGCAATAACGCCGCTGGCTGGGGGGCTTGCCCGAATGTGATCAGCCCGGTCTCCTGGCCGTGATGCCAGTCTGAATCGGTGCCGTTCAAGATGCCGAGGGTCGCGGCACCTTCAACGACGTATCCCGGCACCTGGTGCGGGCTCACCAGCGTGACGGGCCCGGTGGTCATGTCGCCCAGAACATTGATCGGCGCTTCAGCGACCTGCAAGGTGGCGATGAAGGACAGTGCTACGTGTTCAGCCATGGCTGGCCTCCAGCTGGTTTTTCAGTAGAGGAGGCAGGTTAGGCGGCCTGGTTCGCTCAGCCCATCCGGAAGCGGTTCCGGCGCCTGGCGGCAGGCATGAAAAAGCCCGGCACTAGGCCGGGCTTGTTCACATCAGGCGTTTGCCAATCAGTTGCCGTAGACCGGCAGCTTCTTGCAGATGGCCTTGACCTTCTCACGTACGGCGTCGATTACCGCGTCGTTGTTCAGGTCAGCCAGGATGTCGCAGATCCAGCCGGCCAGTTCGCGGCACTCGGTTTCCTTGAAGCCACGGGTGGTGACGGCTGGGGTGCCGAAACGCAGGCCCGAGGTGACGAACGGGGAACGTGGGTCGTTCGGTACCGAGTTCTTGTTGACGGTGATGAAGGCTTTGCCCAGGGCAGCGTCAGCATCTTTACCGGAGATTTCCTGCTTGATCAGCGACAGCAGGAACAGGTGGTTCTGGGTGCCGCCAGAAACGACGTCGAAACCACGCTCGATGAACACTTCGGCCATGGCCTGGGCGTTCTTCACGACCTGCTGCTGGTAAGCCTTGAACTCAGGCTGCAGCGCTTCCTTGAAGCAGATGGCCTTGGCGGCGATCACGTGCTCCAGCGGGCCGCCCTGGGCGCCTGGGAAGACGGCGGAGTTCAGCTTCTTCTCGATGTCGGCGTTGGCACGGGCCAGGATCAGGCCGCCACGTGGACCGCGCAGGGTCTTGTGGGTGGTGGTGGTGACCACATCGGCGAATGGCACCGGGTTCGGGTACACGCCAGCGGCAAC
>Ga0207713_1002664_pt1 | contig 12804 bp, 11 predicted proteins | sample KBSS64metaG_FD_184404 | JGI IMG/M metagenome (GOLD analysis project Ga0207713, IMG submission 184404) | Switchgrass rhizosphere microbial communities from Kellogg Biological Station, Michigan, USA - KBS S6-4 metaG (SPAdes) (version 2) | ecosystem: Host-associated > Plants > Roots > Rhizosphere >...
CGCGCGGCAGCCGCTCTTCGATCCGGTCGCGGATCAGGATGCGCATCGTCGCGATCGCACGCGGCAGGCCGGCCTTCGCATAGTCGATGCGCCCGATCGGGGCCGGCGAGCGCGGCTGTTCGCGGCGACCGTTGCGCAAGTCCCGCCAAACCTGGATCGGCAAGGTGCGCGCACGCGGATCGGTGGTCGGCCCTTGCATGACGAGCCGCTCGACGGCTTCGGGAAAACGGATCGCGAATTCCGCGAGGATCTGGCAGCCGAACGAATTGCCGATGAACATCGCGCGCTCGATCCCGCAAGCGTGCATCCATGCATGCAGCGCGTCGGCGAGTTCCGCAATCGACAGCGCACGGCGGCGCGCGGGTGGAACCCGCGCGCTTTCGCCGAAGCCCGGCAAGTCCGGCGCGAACACCCGGAACCGGCGACCGAGCACGCCGGCGAGCGGCTCCATGTAGCGGCTCGAAATCACCAAGCCATGAACCAGCACCACGGGCGCACGATCCGCGGCATCCGGCGGTCCGCGATGAAAGCGGTAGAACATGCGGAACGCTCCCGCTTGCACGTAGCGACCGTCGATGCCGGCGCGGCGGCTTGTTTCGCTCAGCGCCGGGGCGTGCTTGAGTTGCCGCCAGCGCACCGCGAGCCAGGCGGCCGCGCCCGCCGCCGCCATGCAGGCGGCGAGCACCGAAGCTTGCAACTGCATGGTGTGCGCTTCCACATTGAATGACCGGTTGCACTCGAACGCGCTGTTACCGCGACGGCGTCATGCTTATCACGCACCCCCGCGCGCATCCCCGCGCGCAACCCGGTCGTCCAGATTCGCCGCCTGCGTTATTAACCGCGGCGGGTCGAGTCGGGTGTCTGATCCGGCTCCGGTTCAGGCGCGCCGACGTCGGGTACATCGGTGGGCTTGCCCGGGCTCGGTGCATCGGGAATCGCGGGTTGATCGGGGATCGGCGGATCGGACGACGGATTCGATGACGGGTTCGATGACGGGTTCGATGACATAAAGGCCTCGCGTATTGCCACAACTCGCTGGAGTGTGAAGGCCAGTGACCGGCCATTTCACTTGTGGCAAGCATCGTGCGTTCCATGCTGCGTATCGGAGTCGCTCGCCGTCGCGCGGGCGTTCCCGCATCGGTCAGATGTGCAAGCCGGTAGGCAACAACTACAAATTCCGAATGGTTGCCTGTGGAGCATTGCAGCAATCCGCGACGCCGCGGCGTGGCGATACCTGCCTGAAACGCAGGCGGGACGTGAGTCGCGTGTCACTGGGTACGGACCATGCAAGCGGGTAGGCACCTCAGCGGCAAAACAGGAGATGAGCGATGAAGCCTGGTACCAAGAGATTCTGGATGGGCGCGTTGATTGCAGCGACGATACTCGGTGCGGCGGGTTGCAAGCGGGCCGACAATACCGCCGGGGCGCCGGGCGCTGCGAGCGGTCCGGCGGCGATGGCGCCTGCTTCGGGCGCCAGTCAGTAAGGGATCGGAGTTGCGCCGGCGCGGCGCGATGCGGGTTCCGGGAGGCGTGGCATGGCGCCGATGCTCGTTGTCGGCCTGGTTCTGATCGGCGTCGCCTGTTACGTGCATTACGCAATCCCGCTGTTCACCCGCGGCGCCGGGCACAGGGTAATCGCGCATGGCGTCCTGATACTGGTGGGCGGTGCTTGCGGTGTCGTCAGCGTGTTGGTGCCGGGACTCGCGGAGTCCCGGTGGCTCGTGTTCGTCGTCGCGTTCGGCACTGTTCATGTGCCGGCTGCGGCAATCCTGTTTATCAAGCATCTGCGCGGGGCTGGGCAATCGTGAATGCCCGGCCGGCGACGTCTCGTTGGTTGGCAACAAGCCGGGCGCGCGCGGCATCGCCGAGATCGGGGATTGGCCGGGATTGCCGCGGCGATCGGCAAAGCCGCGTGCCACGCAACCGGCGCGTGATGATCGAAGATCCGCTGGGGGCGGGTACGCACGCTTGAGGGCGCGCGCGGCCGTCTGGGGGCGCAATACCGCTGGTTTATCTCTTGCGGGAGATTTTCATGAAGGTGCTTGCGGTTCATCCCAGCGGTTTGATGTACACGCGCGTGTTCCTGCGTCTGGAGCCGCTTGGACTCGAGTATGTGGCGGCCGTCGCGCGGGACGCCGGTCACGAGGTCCGCCTCATCGACCTGCAGGCCGAGACGCACCGCGACCTGCACCGCATGATACGAAGTTGGCAACCCGACGTAGTGTGTTTCTCGGGCAACTATCTCGCCAACATCCCCGAAATCATCGATCTCGCGAAAGCGATCAAGGCTGCGCTGCCGCAGTGTTTCGTGCTGGTCGGCGGACACAGCGCCTCGTTTGTCGCGGCCGATCTGCTGCGGCATGCCGATGGCGCGGTGAACTGCGTGCTCCGCGGCGAAGGCGAGGCCTCGATCGCCGCCTTGCTGGAGACGGTTGCCCGCGGCGGCGATCTGCTGCGTGTGCCCGGTGTGGTCACGCGCGATGGCGAAGGGCCGCCGCCGTGCTTCGCGCAGTCGCTCGATACGCTGCGCCCGGCGCGCGATCTGTTGCGGCATCGGAGAAAATATTTTATCGGCGTGCTGGACCCCTGCGCCTCAATCGAGTTTGCGAGAGGCTGCCCCTGGGACTGCGCGTTCTGCAGCGCGTGGACGTTTTATGGCCGCAGCTACCGCGCGCGCAACCCGGAACAGGTCGTCGCCGAACTGGCGACGATACGCGAGCCGGGCGTATTCATCGTCGACGACGTGGCGTTCGTTCATGCCGAGCACGGCATGCAGATCGGCGAGGCGATCGAGCGCCGTGGAATTCGAAAGAGGTATTACCTGGAGACACGCGGCGATGTGTTGTTGCGCAATAAGGACGTGTTTCGATTCTGGCGCCGCCTCGGACTGGAGTACATGTTCATCGGCATGGAGGCGATCGATGCGGAGGGCCTGAAGGCGTTCCGCAAACGCATCACGCTGGACAAAAACTTCGAGGCGCTGGAGTTTGCCCGCTCGCTGGGGATCACCGTCGCGATCAATCTGATTGCCGACCCCGACTGGGACTGCGAGCGCTTCGAAACCATCCGGCGTTGGTGCCTGGAGATACCGGAGATCGTCAATATCAGCGTCAACACGCCTTATCCCGGCACCGAAATCTGGCTGCGCGAGCAACGCAGGCTGACCAGCCTGGATTATCGGTTGTATGACATACAGCATGCGGTTTTGCCGACCCGTTTGCCGCTCGATGAGTTCTATACGGAACTGGTGCGCACGCAGCAGGTACTCAATCGCAAGCACCTGGGCTGGACCGCATTGCGGGGCGCGACGGGGCAGGCGTGCAAGCTGTTGCTGCGCGGCCAGACCAACTTCGTGCGGATGTTGTGGAAATTCGATTCCGTTTTCGATCCGCGATTGCAACTCGGCGATCATGCACGCATGGTGCGTTATGCCATGTCGCCGCCGCCCGCCGTGACGGACGAGCGGGTCGACGTGAAATCGATTTATGTCTATGGGCCGACGGGTCGCCGAGGGCGCCGGATCGACGACGCCACCGAAAGATTCGTGGACGGGACGCGGATGGGGGCGGAGTAGGAGTGGGGAAGTAGCCGCTTCGCGTCGCCTTCGATTGCCGGGTGAAGTACCATCGCCGCTTCGTTAATAACAATGACGGTGTGGACCAGATCGATGACAATGTTCCAACGAACGATGGCGAGTCGCGCTCCGTTGCGGCAGACGCCGCTGAACCTGAAAGTCAACCTCGGACGACTGTTCGTCGCAGCGCTCGCGGCGAGTTCTTTCGCGACCTGCGTTCATGCGCAAAGCAACGCGTCCGGCCCGCTCGGCACGCCCTCGGGTCAACTGCAATTCGTGCGGGCCGACCACGATTGGACGGCGATGCTCGACAACGAGGTTTTCGATCGCTTCGGCGCGAACGCGCTCGCGCATTTCGATGACGTGGGCAACGCAAACGACACGGTCACGCGCACGCTCGTGCAGACCGATTCCGGCCCGGTGCTGTACGACTTTCGCCGCCGTCCGCCGCTTGTGCAGCGCTCCGGTATCCGCATGACGGTCAGGCGCGTGTTCTGGCAAGGCGATGAAGTCGTGATGCACGGCTCGCAAGGCTGGTTCCGATTCAAGCGCGGCATGCTGACGAAGCTGAAGTCGTCGACGACGACGTATCACTGATTGCGTGCATACGAATCAGAGGCGACCGCGGCGAAGCCGCGTCCTTCCTCTGCCGCTCGCGCCGCCTCCACTTCAGCATCAAGCGCAAGAATATTGGTCTGAAACGCGATGCTTTCGATCGTGCCGGTGACGTTCCGCCCCGAGGCGTCGTTGGCGTCGTTGGCCCGTATGCGTGGAGATCGCGTCAGCGAGCGTCGCCTTTCAGACCTGACCGACACCACCATCGGCCATCAAATCCGCCCCCGTCACATAGGAACTCTGGTCGGACGCGAGAAAGAGCGCCGCATTGGCAATCTCCTCGGCCCGCGCGAGTCGACCGATCGGGATCATGCTCTGGTACATGTTCACCAGTTCCTCGCGCGTCGCCGATTGAGAATCGAGAATCGGAGTATCGGTGACGCCAGGGCTGAGCAGGTTGACGCGAATGCCGCGATCCTTGAATTCCGCGGCCCACGTGCGGGCATAGGAACGTAGCGCCGCCTTGGTCGCCGCGTAGGCCGTATGGCCGGGAATGCCCATGCCGTGCATGGCCGAGGAGACCAGAACGATCGATCCGCCCGCTGTCATCAGCGGCAACAGCTTCTGAACCAGGAAGACCGGGCCGCGAGCCATGAGGTTGAAGGCCTTGTCGAAATGCTCGGGCGTGAGGGTGTCGATCGAAGCCTGCTCCGTAAAACCCGCGTTCGACACGACGATGTCGACGACACCTTTTACTTCCCTGACTGTTGCAGCGACGCGATCGAGATCATCGAGGTTCGCCGCGTCAGCCTGGATAGCGGTGACGTTGCGGCCGATCAGTCGGGCGGCTTCGTCGAGCTGCGCCTGCCGGCGACCAAAGATAAAGACATGCGCGCCTTCGGCCACCAGGCGTTGGGCGATCGCCAAACCGATACCGGTCGTTGCGCCGCTAATGACGGCGGTCTTGCCTGCGAGAGTGGACATCGAAACCTTCTATCTGTTCGTGAATGACAGAACGATGGTAATTGCGGCCGGCGGGAATGATAATGCGGAGATTTTTCATAAGATCTATTCTCTCGGGGAATAGCTGGAGCGCTCGGAGGCGACGGCAATGGACCGGTTTCACGAATTGAACGCCTTCATCGCCGTGGCCGAGGCGGGTGGCTTTTCGGCTGCGGCGCGTAGAACGGGAGAATCGCAATCCGCCATCAGCAAGGCCATCGGGACGCTGGAGAAGCGCCTTGGCGTGCTGTTGTTCAACCGCAGCACGCGCAACGTGACCCTCACGGATCAGGGGCAGCGGTACTACGATCGGACCAGGCCGCTCGTCGATGAGATGGATGAAGCCGACAGCGAACTGACGAGCAGCACGCTCGATGTCTCCGGTTTGATCAGGATCGCCGTAGCGTCCACGTTCGGTCGCCTTCACGTCTTGCCGCTCATCCCTGAGTTGTTGTCGCTCAATCCCGGCCTTCAGGTCGATCTTGTTCTTTCGGACCTCGTGCGCGACATGGTGGAAGACCGGATCGATCTCGCGATCCGGGTAGGTCCCGTCAACGATCCTGACGCGGTCGTCAGGCGCGTGGCGACCACGCCGCTCGTGTGCGTCGGATCGCGTCGCTATTTCGAGCAACACGGCATACCCAGGACACCCGCCGAGCTCGTCGACCACAACTGCCTTTTATATGGCGGTCTGACGGAGTCGGCGAACTGGCCGTTCGTCGGGCCGGACGGTCCATTCAGTGTGGCCGTTCGCGGCAATCTTTCGTCGAACAGCGTCGAAACGATCCGGGCGGGTGTGCTGGACGGCGTTGGAATCGGCCTCTTTGCGAGAGTGTCGCTTGCCGACGAACTCCGGCATCCGGACGTGATCGCCGTTCTCGAGGACTTTATAGGCGACGTGAGAGACATCAGCGTCATCTGGCCAAGGCGTCGGTTTGTACCGGCGCGCGTGCGCCGCGTGACGGACTTTTTTGCCGCGGCCCTCCCGCTGCGCGTTTAGGCAAACGGAATCCTCGGCGCGTCACGCGTCGCTGCGAGACGCAGTTCATGACGCTTTAGCATGAATGACTCAACAAAAATTCCTGCTCGCCGTCACCAGCCCACCCAGCAGATGCGACATATCGACAAGGCGATGCGCCACCAGATGGCGTACTTCGCCTTCGCACTGCCACACCCCGAGCACGCCGAGTAACGACGCGCCAAGCACCTCCCGGCGCTGCTGTTCGAGCACCTTGGGCCAGATGATGACGTTCACATTGCCGGTCTCGTCCTCGATGGTGATGAAGATGACGCCCTTCGCGGTATCGGGCCGTTGACGCACCGTAACAATGCCGCAGCCGCGCGCGAGGCGGCCGTTGCGGTAGGTCTGCAACGTGGATGCCGGCATCCATTTGCCGGCCAGCAAATGTCGGCGCAGTAGCGCGAGGGGATGCCGGCCCAGTGTCAGTCCCATCGACCGGTAGTCGCCGACGATATCGTCCGCCTCGGACGGCGCGCCCAGTTCAGGCGTTTCGTCTTCGACTTTCGCGACCGAGAGCATGTCCTTGTCAGGTATGGACGCAACCGACTGCCACAGCGCCTCGCGCCGGTTGCCGGCAAGCGAGGACAGGGCGTTGGCCGCGGCCAGCACCTGCAGGTCGCGACGGTCCAGTTGCGCGCGCCGCGCGAGGTCGGACACGGTCGTGAATCGACGCACGGCTCGCGCATTCTCGATACGTTCGGCGGTGCCGTCGCGCATGCCCCGAAGCAGCGACAAACCCAGTCTGACAGCAGGCCGCGCCGCGCCGTCGACCTGTTCGAGCGACGAATCCCAGCCGCTTATCGTGACATCCACCGGCAGCACCTGAACGCCGTGGCGCTTCGCATCCTGAACGAGTTGCGACGGCGAATAGAAGCCCATCGGCTGGCTGTTGAGCATTGCGGCGAGAAACGCTTCCGGCTCATGACACTTCAGCCAGCTGCTTGTGTACACGAGCAGCGCGAAGCTGGCCGCATGACTTTCCGGAAAGCCATACTCGCCGAAACCGAGAATCTGCTGAAAGATGCCGTCCGCGAATGCCCTGTCGTACCCACGTTCGAGCATGCCGTTGACGATGCGGTCGTAGTACTTCTGAAGGCCGCCTTTGCGCTTCCATGCCGCCATTGCTCTTCGCAACTGGTCCGCTTCGCCGGCCGAGAAGCCCGCCGCCAGGATGGCGACCTGCATGACCTGCTCCTGGAAAATCGGCACGCCAAGCGTGCGGCCCAATGCGGCTTTCAGCGCCTCGCTGGGGTAAGTCTCCGGTTCGAATCCCTGCCGGCGTTGCAGGTACGGATGGACGGCGCCGCCCTGAATCGGTCCGGGGCGGACGATGGCGACCTCGATAACGAGGTCGTAGAAGATGCGTGGTTTCAGCCGTGGCAGCATCGACATCTGCGCGCGCGATTCGATCTGGAACACGCCCACGGTATCCGCGTGCGAAATCATCTCGTAGGTCGCGGCGTCTTCCGCCGGAATGTCCTGCATCTCGAAGCGCTCGCCGCGCTGCGCCGACACGAGGTCCAGGGCGCGGCGGATAGCGGACAGCATGCCGAGCGCGAGCACGTCGATCTTGAGCAGCCCCAGCGACTCCAGGTCGTCCTTGTCCCACTGGATAACGCTGCGCTCCGGCATGGCGGCGTTTTCAACAGGCACGAGGCGCGTGAGTTTTCCCCTGCTGATGACAAAGCCGCCCGAGTGCTGCGACAGGTGCCGTGGAAAGCCATACAGTTGCGCGGCCAGCGACGCCCACGCCTGGATGATGGGCGTCTGCGAATTCAGCCCCGATTCCTCGAAGCGCTTGAGCAGGTCCGCGCTGTTATCGAACCAGTGATGCGACTTCGCCACCGCATCGACTATCTGCATGTCGACACCGAGCGCCTTGCCGGTTTCGCGCAGCACGCCGCGCGCACGATAGGTGGAGACGGCCGCGGCAATCGCCGCACGGTCGCGGCCGTATTTGCAATAGATGTACTGGATCACCTCTTCACGCCGCTGGTGTTCGAAGTCGACGTCGATGTCGGGCGGCTCGCCGCGCTCCCTGGAGATGAAACGCTCGAACAGCATGTTGCCGCGCGCAGGGTCGACCTCCGTAATACCCAGGCAATAGCAGACCGCCGAATTGGCGGCCGAGCCGCGGCCTTGACAGAGAATGTGCTGGCTGCGCGCAAACCGCACGATGTCGTAAACGGTGAGAAAGTACGGCTCGTATTGCAGGTCCGCAATCAGTTCGAGTTCGTGTTCGATCTGCGTCTGAACGTTGCACGGAATGCCTGACGGGAAGCGTCGCTGCGCGCCGATGTACGTCTCCTGCCGCAGATAAGTCGCCGGCGTGAAGCCTTTCGGCACCAGTTCATCGGGATACTCGTACCGGAGTTCATCCAGCGAGAACGTGCAATGCGCGAGGATGTTCGTGGTCTCGCGAAGCGCGTATTCCGGATAGAGGTTCGCGAGCCGCAGCCGCGAGCGAAGATGCTGCTCCGCGTTCGGCGCCAACTCGTAGCCGCATTCATGCACCGGCCTGCCGACGCGAATGGCCGTCAACGTGTCCTGCAACGGTTTGCGCGAGCGCACGTGCATCACCACGTGGCCGAGCGCGACGACCGGTATGCCGTGCCTCTCAGCGGTGTATTCGACGGCGCCGCGATGGATGTCGTCCATTGCCCGCTGATGCAGTACGAGGCCGCACCACGCGCGGGCGGGAAACGTGTCGTCGAGCCACTCGAGTTGCGCCTTAAGCGTTTCTTCTTTCGCCGGAAATTCGGGCACCAGGATCGCCAGGCAATCGGGCATGCCGCGCAAATGCGCGTAGTCGCGATCGGGGCGCGACAGATCGTGTGGCGTCAGACGATATTCGCCCTTCGGCGCGCGCGTGCGCGCGAGCGTGATCAATTCGGACAGGTTGCCGTAGCCCTCGCGATTCTGCGCGAGCAGGATCAAGCCGAACGTCGGCGATCCGTCGGCATTGCGCAGTTGAAAATACGAACCGATGATGAGCGGCAACCCGATTTCCTTCGCCGCGACATGCGCGCGCACGACGCCCGCAAGCGAGCATTCATCGGTGACGGCGAGCCCTGCATAACCGAGTTGCGACGCGCGTGCGGCGAGTTCTTCCGCATGCGAGGCGCCGTGCAGGAACGTGAAGTTCGAAAAGCAGAACAGCTCGGCGTAGGCCGGTAGCGCGGTGAAGGTCGTGTCCATTGCGCGTCATCCGGACAGGCCGTGCGGGAACCCACTCTGCGCTTTTTGAGCGGGGCGGTTTCGGTGGAGAGCCGGTGCCGATAGTGCGCTGTTCACGCGGGCAAGCCGGGTTGCATGCCAGAGCGATAGGTGGATATCGGCGGTAGGGAGAGTGACGGACGACATGAGCGTATGATACTGTATATGCATACAGTATCATACGCCTGAATTTGGACCTGCACGACATTGCGAGGTAATAGCAGTTTCCTGCGCAATCGCAATCTAACTTACGTCATACGAAAGAGCGCGCCCACTCTCCAAACGCTCACGCTCACGCTCACGTATAGGGTCACGCTACGGCATTGCGAGCAATTGATTCGTCCGCCTGGTTCTCTCACATCGCGACAGAACCAGGTTATGCGGCGGCGACTTCCGCAATATGTTCTCCGTTAGCGCGCGTTCCGCACTGGCCGCTATGAACCGACGATCGTTGCGCACCTTCCGCGGCCGGCTGAAGACAATACCCATAGCGGTAGATCGACATAAGCACGTATCCGTTCTCCGCGCGCAGATGCAGTTTCGTCCGCACGGAGGAAACGTGCGTATCGAGCGTGCGGGAGGGCACGTCTGCCGAATGTCGCCACACGCTCTCGATGAGACTGGCGCGAGAAAGCGGCCGGCCGAGATTCTGAAATAGCAGCAAGGCGACCCGGAATTCCTTCTGTGAGAGAGCAATGCGCTCGCCCTGCCAGGACACGCGGCCTTCCTGGAGATCGAAGCGATAGTCGCCGAACTGCTGCTGTCTGGCGACGGCCGATGCGCGCTGACCGCAGCGGCGTAGCAGCGTGGTGATTCGGGCGAGGAGAACCGGAGCGGCAATTGGTTGAACGAGAAAGTCGTCGGCGCCGGCGTTGAGCGCGTCGACGACATCACGCTCGCGCGAATGACATGAGATAACCAGTATCGGGAGCTCAGTGTCGCAATGATGGCGAATGCCTGCGAGCATGGCGACTACTTCAATGTCAGCGTCCCAACGGAAGATCGCAAGATCAAAAGTTCCGCGCTGCAAAGCGTGAAGCAGAAACCCCACTTCCGAAAAGGTTTGACAGCTATAACCGGCTGACATGAGCGTGTCGGTTACGAAACGCAATTCGGCCGGATCATTATTAAAAATGGCGATGTGCATGAGCGATGGTTCCTGCGACAGACCGGGACGTATATCGACATCCAATGCCAATCGTTAGCCTGGATGGTTCTTATTTAAGTTCTCAGTAAACGTTGCCGCGATGATGATGCCGGCAACCCAACCTGGTACGGATTTTCCGATAGTTCATAAATGGCAATGGTCAGGGACTGTCAGGAAGGAAGTGAGAGCGGGCGACACGGCCAATGGTCGAAGCGTTAAACGATATCGATTACCACATCTACGAACATCTTCGCCGACATGCACAACTATCGCCGCGTCCACCCCATCGAAAACGATGATAGCCGCACAAATATGAAAGTTTCATTTATCGAATTAGCCAAAAAATTCGAAAAAAATTCCGTACGATCATGACCTTCTCTGACATTGTCTTTATTCCAGGTGCCACACAATCCGTTCCAGTCTCGGTGAAAGGAACAGCGGTGGCGCGATGAACATGACGTCAAATGAGCCTGCGATACAGGTACTCGCTACCGCCTCGACTCCGCGAAAAGGATTGCTCGTGATCACGTATCCGTACATCGCGAGTCGCCAGACACCACGACTTCGTCGATAACGTTTCGCAAGCGGAAAAGATAGCAACAGGCTTTACGGGGAAAGAAATGCCATTCGAGAAGATCAAGGTCGGGTACGCACGTGTGTCAACCGACGAGCAACACCTCGATATGCAGTTGAAGGCGCTGGAGAGTTATGGCTGTAGCCAGATCCTTTCAGACAAGGGCTTATCGGGTGCGCGTTTCGACCGGCCCGGTTTGAAGCAGGCCTTGGAGGCGGTCCAGGAGGGCGGCACGTTGGTTGTCTGGCGGCTGGACCGGTTGGGGCGGTCCTTGCGACATCTCGCCAGCATTATCGGTGACCTCGACAAAAGGAAGGTGCGCGTCGTTTCGCTTACTGAATACATCGACACGCGCTCGTCCAGCGGACGCTTTACTTTTCACATGCTGGCGGCGATTGCGGAATTCGAGCGTGGCCTTATTGGCGAACGCACGCGTGCCGGAATGGCCGCGGCACGCGAACGGGGCAGCAGTATCGGGCGACCGGGTGCGTTAAGCACTCACCAGTGCGAACAGGCGCGCAGTATGCTGAAGCACCATTCCCAGGCGTTCGTCGCAAAGAGCTTCAGCGTTCATCCTCGAACGCTTCGGCGCTATCTAAACAAGGCAGCGCGGGCACCCTCGATTAACGCTGATGCCGCGATCGCGGCCGCACTTTCGGCTTCGGACTCAACTTTGGTATCGCGCGCGTAGCACGCGACGGCGAGTGACAGAGCGCTATTGAGTTTCAATTACACCTCTGTACGAACGAAATCCATGGGCCGCATTAGCAACAACCTAAGCCGGGTAGAGGTTCACCGAGGAAGAGACGGTGCGAAGCTCTCACCGCGGCACGTGCTCCCAACTCGAATTGATAGCGGCTGTCGCGAGAAGAAGTGCGTTGCTGTCTTCAGAGGCTAGGTGCCCCGGACCTTGAAGCAACGCAATACGATTTGTATCTGCCCCAATTACGATTAATGATAATTAATGTGACATCGTATGACAGTTGAAAGATGTGCTGCTAGAATGTTAAAAAATGTAACCCGCAGCGGCCCAGGAAGGCCGGCAATGCTGGCAAGTTTGGAAGGAAGAACGCTTGCAGCGGCAGATCATCCGATGACTGCAATGCGTTAGTCGATTGAAGCTGATCGAATGAAACATGTGATCAATAGCAAAAGTACCGGCTCTTTAGACATTTGGCGATCCTCCTCAAGGAGGAATGCGGCCGTCTATTAAATCGCCGTAGCTCCAATATGAGAGCAGAGGGAAGTCATTTCCGGATAGGAGATGTGACTTCCTATTATCCAATGTCAGGATTTTTTCATGCGCATCGCCATTCTTGAGGACGACCCAGAGCAGTCGGAGTTCATTAATGCAGTTTTGACGCAGGCCGGGCACACTTGCTATCTATTCAAGGAGGGGCGTGCGCTCATTCGTAAAATGCAGCGAGAGACGTTCGATCTTGTGTCGCTCGACTGGAATGTCGGGGACGTGCGGGGCGACGTTGTGCTTGCGTGGATCCGCGAAAATTACGACGCCAATCTGCCGGTTTTATTCATGACGTGTCGGGGGCGCGAATCAGACATTGTTCATGCACTCAATGCCGGAGCGGACGACTACCTGGTCAAGCCTGTTCCCCCACCCATTCTGCTCGCTCGCGTCAACCGGCTTTTGCAACGAATCTATCGGCAGGATGCCGCTGCCACCACTCAGCAATTTGGCGACTATCTTTTCGAAC